>Ga0224495_10002657_pt1 | contig 11507 bp, 10 predicted proteins | sample SF_Jul11_sed_USG_FD_168128 | JGI IMG/M metagenome (GOLD analysis project Ga0224495, IMG submission 168128) | Sediment microbial communities from San Francisco Bay, California, United States - SF_Jul11_sed_USGS_4_1 | ecosystem: Environmental > Aquatic > Marine > Sediment | place: USA: California...
GGCGGGTATAGGCTGCGTGCCCGAAGTAGTGGTCGCGCACGTTGGTTGAGCTGGTGCAATCTTTATAGTCGACGAGCAGCCCCAGTCCTTCGCTCGGGATGCGGACGGCGCGTCTGGCACATTCAAGCCAGCGCTCGAATCCGTCGAAGGGTTCGACGATTTCCCACACAGCCTTGTTGGCGGCTTTCGCCGCTTCGGACTCGGGCACCGCATCGCTCCCTGCCACGGCCATTTCCTGAACATAATCTCCACCCCAGGCAATCGGCATTTCCATCGTGATCTGAGGCAACTCCATTTTTGCGAGCCAGGTCTTGCCATCGGTCCGGAGATTTCGATGGTTGACGATGTGCAGCAGCTTGCCCAATCCGGAAGGGTCCCACCCGTACCGCACCGGCATGCCGAAGGTGACGACGTCCAGCGTCGCGCCATTCAGGAGGGTGCCGTTCGAGAGCAGCGGGGTGATCCGTTGAATGGTTGCGGCGATGTCCGGTCGATTGGTTTGACCCGCGAAAGCCGACAACAGATCGAAGAGTCTCGTCCTGCTGCTGGATGCGGCGACACAGAGGAGGTTTGAAACGAGGGCGAGGATGAGACCTGCCTGTCCATGGGCCTGTACGAGAATCCGGTCTCCCTGGCCCAGCTTGTGGGTTTCGCACCAGTCGCGCAGCCGTCCGAGTAGCGAGATAGCAGCCAGGGCACGGCCCAGGTGGTGATGTTCGCAGGACCAGAGTTCGCGGACGCAATGGATCGGACGGTCCAGGCCCCGGTTGAGGGATTGTTTCATCTGTTCGACGTAGGCGTTCGTGAAATTGCCCGCGTCTCCGATCTGGTCGTCGAGCAGCCGCTTGGTGGCATCATCGTTCGGGAGCGGCGGCTTCAACCCGCCTGGCAGAGAGGAGATGCCATTGCTGCCGTCCCGCAGCAAAGCCAGGAGGGCATCGAGTCCCGCCACGCCTCGTGAGTAGCCCCGCTTGAGCCCGCCCAGATCGTCCAATCGTTGTGCTCCGAAGAGATCGGTTCCCATGATGGAGCCATGCAGCAAGAGGATCAGGCGGACGCCTGCTTGCGACAGGCGCTTGCCGGCTGTGGCCATGGTTTCCTGTCCCGACGGCGATTCCTGCAGCGTTGCTAGGGTGGCCTCACGCATGGTGAGGCGCTCGCCGGGATTTTTCCGGGACATTTCGTCGTGCTGGAAGTTATTTTCAATCGGCATGGAGAGTTACATACCCGATCTTGATGATGGACTGCAATGAAGGATTGGCAGGATGCTGAAAAAGCCCGCTCGCCAGGAAATGCTGAACGATGAGTGATGAACTAAATAGGAAGAGGATTATTACTTCAGCGCTCCGCGCTCATTGTTCATCGTTTAATTGCTTGGCGGCTTGGGTTGGATCAGGCTCTTGGGCATGATGGCGGTGGCGCTGCAGATTTTTTTCTCTTCGTCGATCCGGTGGTCCACGATTTTTACGCCTTGAAGATATTCCTGGACGATTTCTTCCCTGATGAGTTCGATGTCCTGTTCCGCTTCTCGTCCTGTCCGTTCACGAATCCGGTCGACCAGATGTTCTTTGACCATCACGCGGATTTGTTTCGCGAGATCGGTTCGGGCTGACAGTTCCGAAACCCGCTGGCAGATCATCTGGCCTTTATTCAGATCCCCCCGGCCTTTGCCGACGAGGTATTGCTCCGTGGGGTATTGGGCATGCTCTGCCACTGTGGCGCTGGGGCCTGCTTGCTGGGTTGCGTGGCTTTCTCGTTCGGCTTGCTGCAATTGTTGGAATGATTGCTCGGCCTGCTGGCTGATTGGAGATGTTCCATGTCCTGATTCGGCCATGGTTGTGCCAGACAGCCACAGGCCCGCGCAGGCGGCGAGGCCGCAAGAAAGAAGGGTGACGACGGTTTCGTGGTTCATGGGTTAATGACCTCTTTTTGTGCCATGGCCGCCTCCGTTGTGCCCTCCTCCTTGCGTACGGGGTGGGACTTGATAGGGAACTCGAGGGACTTGATGCGGGGTTGGGGGATGAATCTGGTTGATGGTCGGAGGAAGTCTGCTGGCCATTTGAGTCTGATCGGTGTGTGACTGGTGTTGCATAAACGGTTGGGGTGTATGCGTGGATCGTGAATCCGGTTGTGTGGTCTGAGCCTTCGGGGTGGTTTCATTCAAGGTAAGAGGCGCGGTTCCTGATCCTGGTGGTGGCGGCACGATTTGATGAATCGGCATGGTCGACTGTGTTGCTCCCGGCGCCGGTGGGGCTGGTGGGTGGGGGGGCGCCGGCGGCTGTCTAGTGGCGATCAGCTGTTGCGCTGCTAAGACATACGGGCTTGCAGGATAGAGATTGCGCGCGACCGTAAGGAGTGCTTGGGTTTGGGCCAGTCCCACCCAGGGGTAGGGATAGACTGTCGGTGAGACGAGCACCCAATCGGTCCAGGCTTGCGAGACCATAGCGTTTGATTGTGTGCGATTCAAGATATCCTCGCGTCGTTGGGCGGCAAGCTGAGTTTGCTCCGCAGTCGAGGCCCTGGCTAAGGCCTGATTGGCCACTTCGAGGTCCTGCTGGAGTTGTTCATTTTCCTGCTGCAGGGCGGCAAGCTGGTGCCGGGCGTCTTCGTTCTCCCGCAAGGCGGCAATAGCATGGCCCACTTCTTCCGTATCGATCTGGGCGACGAGATCGGTCCTGACCACAATGGTATTGCCGTCGAGCAGCGTGTCGGTGTTTTGTTCCAGGACGAGGACCAGTCCGGCGGTGTAGGTGCGGATTTCGTCTTTTGTGACATCCAGGTTGTTGACGATCGTAATGCTTTCGAGATAGACCGTAACCTGCTCCAGGGCATTGCGTTTGGCCGCTTCGGTGGCCAGACGGACGGCATCTTCCCTGGTGTCGCGTTCTCCCATCCGGTACTCACCCTGCGCAGACACAATCCGGACTTCGGCTAATGCCAGGGATGGCCAGGCGGACAGGATGGCAGAGAAAATGAGAAGCGGGAGGCTTTGGAATATGACGAAAGGCATCGTTGTTCCCTTCCGTACGGGATCATCTCGCCGGGATAAGTTGTTGCCCGACACGTTATCCGTTTCAGCATACCACCGCGTTGGCGGCTTTGGCAGAGACTTCTACTCAATCGGCTGCACCCTGATGGATCGGGCTTGGGCGCTCTGTGCCTCCCTTGCCTTGGCGGAAAACGCCATGATAGCTTAAGGTCCCCCTTGGAATAGAAAGGACTGATCTGTGGATATTTCACGTCGCATTTGTTTTGGATGGTCGTTTTTCATACGTGCCACAACCGGACTTTTTCTGTGTGTGTCGCTTCAGGGCGGGGTGGCGGAGGCAGCGCCATCTGTACCGTCTGATGCCCGTGGTTCAACGGTTTCAACCGAGCATGTCATTCTCTTTGTCCTGGAAGGGTTTGGGCAGGATTCGCTGAAAGGCGGTTCTATGCCGACCCTCAGCCGATTGGTCAAAGAGGGGTCTGTTTCATGGTCTGCTTCGGCGGTGAAGCCGGCATTACGCCTGCCGACAATGGCGTCATTGATTACGGGAATGCCTGTCGAGAAGCATGGTATTACCTGGAATACGTTTGAATTCAGCCGTGGGTATCCGCGCGCTCCCAGCGTATTTGACTATCTCGATCTCAGCGGAGGGCGGGACAGCGCGATTTTCCTGATGGATGAGTCGCTCTATCAGCTGGCGAGGCCGGAACCCTATACGGATTATCAGATGTGCGGCCCCTTGAAGCCCGAGTGTAATACGGACCGGATCGTGTCGTACATTCGCCAGTACTTCAGAAAGGCCACCAGCGGCCATGGTTACGGGCATGCCATTCCAGCCTTGCCGCACTTTTTAGTCGTGCATCTGCCTGAGGCCGGTCGCGCAGGTGTCGCAAAAGGCTGGAGTTCGAAGGAGTATCGCGATGCGCTTCGTTTGGTGGATAAGGCCATCAGTTCCGTTCTGGATATCTATGCCGAAAAAGCGCTGATCCAGCAGACGACTCTGTTTGTGACATCGCTCAGCGCTGAAGGCAGGGACGCAGGCATGGAACAGGCTGATGCTGCCATACCGATGGTTCCGTGGATTGCGTCGGGTGCGGGGATTAAGCAGGGTCATGCGATTCACCAGCCGGTTTCCATTTTGGATACCGGTGCGACGATCATGAGAACGTTGGGATTACGGACTCATACGGAATGGGACAGTCATGCCGTGGAGGAAATTTTTCAGGCGGCCTTCGTTGAGGCCCCACGGGAATCCTTGGAGTAGATGACATGATGTGGAATGTGAAGCGGTGCATAGCCAGTGGTCTGGTCGGAGGGGTACTGGGTGTTCTGCCGGTCTTTTCGGCGGTGGAAGCAGGCCCTCCGGCTGCCTATACGCAGGAGCACGTTATAACGATTGATGCCACCACGATTACTCCTCAGACCTGGTGGCATGTGCCAGGGGTTACTCCGTCCATCCAGGATTCGGACCCCGAGTCTATGGATGCATACAAGACGACCAAGCCCCGTGCACTGAAGCTGAAGCCTGGTAAATACAAATTTATCAGCTTCACCTTTGATTTTCCCTTCACGGTAAACTTGGAAGGGAAATTAGAATTTGCCAAGTCGCTCGACCAATGTGTGGAGGGACGAGGGACCCAGACGCTAATGATCCGCTGCAGCCGGACTTATCCATACGGTGGTCAGCGCGATAACTATTATCCGTAGAGGAGCGGTACCCATGGCCCAGGCGCTTGATGATTTGTTAGAGGCACTTGAGGACGTCGACGATGCAACCCGCGAGGAGGCATCCAAGGCCCTTGCCGACCTGGCCGATCCTTCCACACTGGAGGCACTGATCAATGCCTGCGGAGATGAGTATTGGGCCGTGCGGGCTCATGCAGGCTGGGGTGCTGCGAGGATCGGAGGACCCAAAGCGGTGGAAGCGCTCATCGTCCTCTTTAATGATTCCACTATGGATGTGCGCAACGATGCTGTGGCAGCCATGACGTCGATCGGGTCTGTGGCGGTTGATCGGTTGATCGCTGCGTTGAAAGATGAGCGGTGGAGGGTTCGTGAACATGCAGCGAAATCATGCGGAGAAATCAGGGATCGGAAAGCGGTTGATGGTCTTATGCTCCTGTGCCGAGATCGTGATGGCGCCGTCAAGAGCGCCACGGCAGAGGCCTTGGGCAAGATCGGAGATCCTAAGGCGATTCCTGCGTTGACGAAACTGTTCCGTGATCCGTCGAAAACGGTGCGGGAAACCGCGGGAACCGCTTTGATTTCGATTGGCCAGCCTTCTGTCGATCCGTTGATTGAATGCCTCAAGGACAAGGACTTTGTCGTCCGGTGCCATGCTGCCCGCGCGTTAGGCGGGATGACGACGGACTATCAAATCGGCCGGACCTGGGTGCGGGATTCGAAAGTTGTCGATGTGTTGATCTCGGCGCTTAAAGATCCGGACCGGGCGGTTCGCGAAGATGCCACCATTGCGTTGGGCCAGATCGGCGATCCACGGGCCATCGATGCCTTGATCGAGGCGATGAAGGACGGCGTCGTCAAACGGCATGCTATCGCGTCGCTCGGGATGATCGGCGATCCGCGCGCTTTGCCTCCGGTGTTGGATGCCTTGAAGGGCAAAGGGATCAGGCAGGACGGTACTCCGACGCCCGGCTGTATCGTCAGCGAAGATGCGTTCATCAAGGAAGCGGCCGCAACAGCGCTAGGTCAGTTCCGTGATCCTCGCGTCATCCCCGATTTGATCATGTTATTGAAGGATGGCGTGTTACGGGAAAAAGCGAGCGCCGCGTTGGCGACGATCGGTGATACGGCGATTGAGCCGCTGATAGCCTTTCTTTACGATCCGAAAGCTTCCGAAGTCGTTTCGGAAGGCGAGCGGGTGCTGTCCTATGCGTCGGTCCGGCTGACGGCAAAAGATGCGTTGCGGCAATTGACTCTGGAGACGCTGGAAAAATTGGGCTGGCTGCCGGCGCCGGAAGATATCGTCGTCAATTCAAGCGCGGTTGATAATGCGCGGGTGGACATGCCTCTTGGCGACACAGGCCGATTCGGCCCCTCTGGTGATTTCGCCCAAAGAGGCTAGCTGGCTGCAATCAATATGGCAGACTCGGTAGCCGAACAGATCGCGGCGCTCAAGGATGATGATTGGGCGATTCGCGAAGAGGCCGCGACGATGCTGGGACAGCTGCGCGATCCGAGAGCGGTGGCGCCGTTGGTGTCCGTGTTGCGTGATGGTGATCGTGCGGTGCGCGATGCGGCGACCGGGGCGCTTCTGGCTATCGGTGAGCCGGCAGTCACAACGCTGGGCGCCTGCCTGTCTGATCCTGCGCTCTCGGTTCAGGAATTGGCTTCGTCTGTGCTGGCGACCATTGCCGATGTGCGGGTGTTGGCGCCGCTCATGACGGCGCTCAACAGCCACGATTGGATTGTCCGGATGCATGCGGCCAAGGCGTTGGGTCGGATCAAAGACCCGGGATCGGTAGGGCCGCTGGTGCCGCTGCTACAAGATAAGGTGAAAGCCGTGCGTGAGGAGGCGGCTTCCGCCCTCGCGGCGATTGGAGAGGCCGCGCTGTCGTCGCTGATTACGGCGTTGAGCCATGCAGACTGGCTAGTGCGATTGCATGCGGTCGAAGCCCTGGGAAAAACGCGGTCGCCGGAGGCGGTCGATCCTTTGCTGGCGGTGCTGTTCAATGATCGGGATCGGGCAGTTCGTGAGGACGCAGTCCGGGCGTTGGGCCAGATCGGAGACGGGCGAGCCGTTTCGTATCTCGTCACAGCGATGAAAGAGCCCGGGTTGGGACCGCTGGCGGTAGAGGCGATGGGCCGGATCGGTGATCGTTGTGCCGTCCCGGTGCTGATTGCGGTATGTGAAGGCGTGGATAAGCCGGAAGCCGCGCGACCGATCGACGGATGCAGTGAACAGTGGGATGAGGAAATTCTTACGCTTGGTGCGGCGGTAAGGGCGTTGGGGGTCATCAGGGATGCAGCGGCCATTCCCTCGCTCATGAAAGCGCTCCGGTATACGGTGACGCGAGCGGATGCCGCCGATGCGCTGGCTCGATTCGGGAATGCCGTCATTGCGCCGTTGTTGGCAGTGTTGGCGCATGAGCCGGATGACAACATCCGCTATCATGTGAAAGAGACTTTAGCGAAGGTCGGCTGGCGGGCCGGGCGGGTGTAGCGGGCTCTGGAAATACAATGTCCAAAGAAACGATTGAAACGCTAGTTGCCGAGCTTGTCCACGAAGAGGACTGGCGGCGGATGCGAGCGACGGCTGCGTGCCTGTCCGGTGGGCCGCGAGCCGTGCAAGCGTTGATACAGGTGTTGGAAACGGGGGCGCCGGCGTTAAAGGCCGAGGCGGCTGCTATGCTGGCGCGGGTGAATGATCCGTTGGCCGGTGTGCCGTTGGTTGCTTTACTTGGCGATGAGGATGCGGTGGTCCGTAAGGCTGGCGCTTCGGCCTTGGAGCATATGGCCGGGGTGCTGGACGAGACGACCGCAGCCGCGTTGACTTCGTTGCTCTACGAATCAAAAGATGAAGACATTCGCCATGTGGCCTCGCAGTTGTTGGGGGTTATTCCCAATGCAATCGGGCCGTTGAGCAAGATGCTGACCCATCACGACCAGGAAGCACAGGTCATGGCGGCTACAATGCTGGAGCGGTTGCTCGACCCCCGGTCGTCGGATGCCTTTATCAATGCCATGGGTCAGCCGGCTATCAGCGATATTGCTGTGCGCACACTCAAAAAGCTGAGCGCGATTCGCGATCGTATTAATGAAGTATTCGATGAGCTTCGAGAGATCGAGGAGCTGAGTGAACGGGAAGAGGCCCGGATGAGCACGGTTATCAATTTATTGGCCATCGGGCGGCCGAGCGTGGAGATCTTAATCGAATATCTCGAGGATGACGATTGGGTTATCCGTGAGGCTGCGGCTGATTTGCTGGGTAAGATCGGCGATGTGCGTGCGGTGGAACCCTTGATGGAACGGTTGCGGAGCGATAAAGATACGGGCGTGAAGGAGTTGGCGATGAAGTCGTTGGGGTTGATCGGAGATGCCAGGCCTGCCCAGCTCTACATCGAGGCCATCCCCGTTCGTCCTCTGCGGGTTTTCGCCATGGAGGCGTTGGCCAAAGTGAAGGACGTGGAGGTGCTGCGTCCCTACAAGGAGCTGTTCGACCGGTTGAGGACAGACCGGGATGGTCTTGTCGCATACAATTCAGGTTTGATCGCCGATAAACTGGAAGCGCTCGACGGGACGCCTGTCGGGAGTCAGGGAGGGCAGGACGACGATGAGTGATGAGATGCAGGCGGAACGGATTGAGCAACTGATCGGGGCCTTGCGGGATGATAACGAAGCGCTCCGCGACCATGCGATTGCCAGCTTGGGTCAGGTGGGCGAGGACGCGGTGGGGCCGCTGATCGGGCTCATGGCTGACGAAGATGTGCTGATCAGGGAAGCGGCGACCAGCGCCATTGTTCGGATCGGCCCTACCGTTGTCGAGCCTCTGATTGAGGCGTTGACGGACGATGAATGGGCGATTCGCGAGCAGGCGGCAGCGGGATTGGGAAAATTAAAGGATCCGCGGGGCGTTGAGCCGCTCGTGAGGGCATTGAAGGATAAAGACGGCGCGGTGCGGACGGCTGCGGTGTGGGCGCTGGAGCGCATCGGCGATGCGCGGGCGGTGCCAGGGCTGGTTGAGGCGCTGACCGACAACACGGTGCGTGAGGATGTGGCGCGGGTGCTGAAAAAGATCGGCGATGCGCGGGCGGTGGATGCGTTGATCGATGGGCTGCTGGGCAACAATTGGATGGTGCGGCGTCACGCGGCCGAAGCGCTGGGCAAAATCGGCGACGCCCGCGGGGTCGGTCCCTTGATCGAATCACTCAAGGATGAAGACTGGCTCGTGCGGCGGAATGCGGCGGAGTCGCTGGCGCGGCTTGGGGCCAAGCAGGCGATAGACCCCTTGCTTCCGCTGCTTGAAGATGAGAATACGATGGTGCAGGAAACGGTGGAAGGGGTATTGGCGAGTTTCGGCTGGAAGGCGAAGCCGTAATCTTTATTTCGACGTAAAGGATATACATCATGGCGGATGAAGCTCCTCCAAAGCTTATTCAGATCGGTCCGAAGGGCGGCGTGAAGAAGGACGGGTTCAACCTGGTTACGGAACGGGTTGTTGCAGTGAATCCTGAAATGAAGCAGGTCGAAGTCGAACTGTTAGCCTATGACGGCAAAACCGTAGTGCTGGATGTAGATGATGAGGCACTTGAAGATCTGAAGAAGCTCAAGGTCGGGGATGGGGCCACGATCCGCGTCGTTGAGGAAGGTGGAAAGCGGGTCGCCAAGAGTTTCAAGATTCGCGCAAAGGACCCCAATGCGGCGCGGGCTGACGCGATGCTTCTGGACTTGAAAGATAGCCATTGGCTCAATCGAAAGTATGCGGCTGAAGTACTGGGTGAGTTGAAGGAAGTGCGCGCAGTGCGGCCGTTGGTTGATGCCCTGGCGGATGAAGTTGGCGATGTGCGGCAGCGCGCTTATGATTCGTTGATCAAGATCGGCGGTCCGGCGGTGTCCTCGCTCGTGCCCTTGTTGGTGTCGGAGGAAGATGAGATTCGGCAGTCGGTGACGGAAATCATCCGTAAGATCGGAAAGCCCGCCGTCGAACCCTTGGCGACCGCATTGGCTGATGCTGATGACCGACTGAAGACGCGGGTGATGAAAGTGCTGGACCGGATGGGCTATAAGCCGAAAACGAAAGATGAAGCCAAGTCTGTTGAAGTGCCGCGTCTATCGTAGGACGTTACCTCGTTGCCTCGGAAGGTGTTCTATTGGGTCTCCCGACTGAAATGTGCTGAAAGCCAAAGTTCGCGACCCGGTCAGGCTCATACACATTGCGCAAGTCCAGCAAGATGGGCTGGCGCAATGCAGCTTTCAATCTATCGAAGTCGAGGCTTCTGAATTCGTTCCATTCCGTCATGAGGATTAACGCATCAGCCCCCTGTGCGGTCTCGTACGCATCTTTGCAGGGGACAAGCCCCGGCACGATTTGACAGGCTTCTTCGAGGGCGGCAGGGTCGTAGGCGCGGATCGTGGCGCCTTGTTTGATCAGTTCCTGTGCAATGGCCAATGCCGGCGCATCCCGGAGGTCGTTGGTATTGGGTTTGAAAGATAGGCCCAACATCGCGAAGGTCTTCCCCTTGAGTTCTCTCACGGCTGTTGTGATTTTCTCCACCATCCGGCCCCGCTGTTGTTCATTGACAAGGGCGGCAGCACCTGCGATCTGCATGGGATAGCCAACTCGTTCTCCGGTTTGGACAAGGGCGGCCAGATCCTTGGGGAAACAGGATCCGCCGAATCCCGGTCCTGCGTGGAGAAACTTCGATCCGATCCGGTTATCGAGTCCCATCCCTTTTGCGACCATCTGTACGTCTGCGCCGAGTCGTTCACATACAGTTGCGATTTCGTTGATGAAGGAAATTTTAGTGGCGAGGAAAGCGTTTGAGGCATATTTGATCATTTCGGCCGTCGGAATATCGGTGACGACAAACGGGGTTTCGATCAAATACAGCGGGCGATAAAGATCTTTCATGATGGCAATTGCCTGTTCACTGTCTGCTCCGATAACGACCCGGTTCGGCCGCATGAAGTCTTCGATGGCAGACCCTTCACGGAGAAATTCCGGATTGGAGACGATGTCGAACCGGAATTTTCCGGATTGGTTGGCGCTGATGACTTCGCGCAGTTTTTCCCCTGTTCCTACCGGGACGGTCGATTTCGTCACGATGACTTTATATCCGGCCATCGTTCGGGCGATGCCACGGCCGACCTCCTCGACATAGGAGAGGTCGGCTGAGCCATCAGGCCGAGGCGGGGTCCCCACGGCAATGAAAATAACGAGCGCCTTGTCGACGGCTTTGGCGACGTCTGTGGTAAAGCTGATCCGGTTCTCTCTGATTCCCTTGGCGACCAGTTCCGTGATTCCCGGCTCATAGAAGGGCACCTCTCCCTTCTCAAGCCGGGCAATTCGATTGGCGTCGGTGTCCATGCAGGTCACGCTGACGCCGAACTCCGAAAAACAGGCTCCGGTGACCAGCCCGACATAGCCGGTTCCAATTACACTAATATGCATAAGTCGCACTCCTGTTATCCCTGAAAAACGAACAGGCCGAGTATAGCAACGGTACGATAGGGGAGCAATGAGTTAGAGAAAGTTGCGCGACGAGCAGGATTGGCTCGTTGACAGCTGTGCGAGGGCTGAGTACTATTTGCCCCCTCAATTGAACGGACTCTTTGCCAATGGCTACTCAAAGTGGACCCATTCAGAGGCCCATCGCGGTGATGATGTGCCGGACGTTGCACCGGATCAGTCCGGACGCATCCTTAGTCGAAGCGGCTCGGGTAATGCGCGAGGCAAAAGTCGGCGCATTGCTGGTGTTTGAGGGGAATGACTACAGCGGGTTGGTCAGCGAATCGGATCTGGTGCGCAAGGGGATGGCCGAATCGTGCTCGGCAGAGA
>Ga0224495_10002658_pt1 | contig 11505 bp, 8 predicted proteins | sample SF_Jul11_sed_USG_FD_168128 | JGI IMG/M metagenome (GOLD analysis project Ga0224495, IMG submission 168128) | Sediment microbial communities from San Francisco Bay, California, United States - SF_Jul11_sed_USGS_4_1 | ecosystem: Environmental > Aquatic > Marine > Sediment | place: USA: California...
TTGAGAAAAATAATGGCTCCCCATTTTCCAATGTTGTTCGAAGCCCCGATGAGGGCGATCGATTGCGGATGAAAGAGAAGGTTAAACTCAATCTCTGAATTTCTTTGCATGTCTACCCCTTTTTTTGAGCCGGTATGGCCAAAACCGAAATCGAACCGCAGAACTTTTTTCCCTTCCGCGATCTATATTTGATCAACAGCCGGTCAATTGTCAAGTATTTGGGTTAAAATTTTTATTCTGGGAGAGAGGCGCAAGGCGCCCGTTGCTGTTTCAGAATTTGGATGAGGGCTTCCAGGCGGGCCTGGGGAATCCGGATCACTTCTTCTCCCTGGCGGATTTCTATCTCGGGGCCCCTCTCCGTCTCCATTTTATGGACCTCAATTTTTTCTTCCCCGACTCCTCCCTCGGAAGGGATGAACTCTTTGTAGGCAGCTGGGATGTATCCTGGCTGGATCCAATCCAGGGGATCAAACTCGGCGAACTGGATGAGGGTCCCAAAAGCGTTTTTCGGGTGGACATATAACTCCTTCCATCCGGGGAAAGGTTCGGCGTAACCGAAGGTGGGGATTCCTTTTTCCTGCAAAATCCGGTAGGTCTCCTGAAGGTCATTCACCTGGACGGTGATGTGATGGGGTCCTTCGCCCCGTTTTTCTAAAAAACGATCCAAGAACCCGTCTTTTTCCAGCGGATCGATAAGTTCGATCAAACAGGAAGTTCCCAGCTCCACGGTCGTCCAGCGATATTTTTGCTCAGGGACAGGCGCGCAATAAAGTTCCCGCCCCCCTAACCCGTCCAAAAAGAAAGTACGTGCCCTTTCCAGATCCCGAACCGCAATGGATACGTGGTCAATTCGTCGAATCATACTTTCCTCCCCTGGTATCAATCTTGAAGCTCTTTACGAGTAAAGTAACCTATACCGACCAGGGAATCAAGATCCGAATGTCTCTTCACCGCAGAGAACGCTGAAGACGCTGGGAGGGAGATTGTTTTTTTTAATTGACAGGATGAAGAAAGTATTTTATTAGTAAGTAATCACTTAGTTTTTTCCCCAGAGAAAGGGGGAGGAGATGAAAAGACGGATGTCCGCAGTAAGCCGGCGGGAGCAGATCCTTCATGGGGCCATGGATCTTTTTGCCCTGAGAGGCTTCCGCGGAACCACGACCCGGGAGATCGCTCAACACCTGGGGATCAGCGAAGCCTTGATGTTCAAGTACTTTCCCAGCAAGGAAGCACTCTACCGGTCGATCATCCGCAAAAGAATGTACGGCTCTGAAGACATGTTATTTCCCAAAGAAGCCATCCAGGCCAAGGACGACCGGCAGGTATTCCGGGCCATCGCCTCTTATCTCATCCGGAGAAACACCGAAGACCCGACCTTTATGCGCCTGGTCCTCTACAGCGCCCTGGAAGGCCACGGCCTTTCCAAAATTTTTTTCGAAAACAATGCCATGGAAAATACAAGGGTACTCGCCGGATACATCCGGCAGCGGATTCAGGAAAAAGCCTTCAAAAAAGTTCCCGCTCTCCTGGCCGCCCGGGCCTTTATCGGCATGGTTCTCCACTACATTCAATCCCAGGAAATATTCGGCATGAAGAACCTTTTCCAATTCTCGCACAAGAAAGTCGTAGACACCTTTGTGGATGCATTTCTAACCGGTCTAAACAGCATGCAGGAGAAAAATGAACTTCCCGGAAGAAAAAACCGTAAATAAAGGGCGCCCGAAAAAGTTGCTCATCCTTTTTCTCGTCCTCCTGCTGGGGGTGGGAATCTATTTCGGCGTACAATGGCTGATTTTTCGCTGGCATTACGTCTCCACCGATGACGCCCAGGTCAAGGGGAATTTGATCAGCCTGAGCGCGAAGGTTTCGGGGAGAATCACCCAGCTCCTGGTTGAGGAAGGGGATGCTGTCGTTCCGGGGCAAGTCATTGTCCAGCTTGAAAAAGAAGATTATGCCGCAGCCCAGGCTCAGGCTCGCGCCAACCTGGAAATGGCCAAGCAAGATCTGGCGAAAGCCATTACCCAGCTTTCCTTAACCCGAGAGAGGGTCTCCCAGGGAATCGGGACGGCCGAAGCATCGGTCCGGGAAGCCGGGGAGAGTCTTAAATTCACCGAGGATGATGCCGCCCTTCAGACCGATCGGGTGAATAAAGAAATTGAGCGCGCGCAAGCAAGCCTCCAGGCTGCCCGGGCCCGGGTTCTGGAAGCGAAGGCCACGATGGCCAATGCCCAGAAAGAATTCGACCGCAACCAAGAGCTTTTTCGCCAAAACTATGTGGCGGAAAACTCCCGGGATGCTGCGGAAACGGCCTGGCAGGTGGCTCGCAGCAAGTATCAGGTAGCCCTGGAGAGTGAACGGGAGGCACTTTCTCAGCTTGAATTAGCCGAAGCCAACAGGCGTTCGATTGTTTTAAAAAAACAGAGCATCCGCATTACCGAGCAGGTCTTGGAGAAGACCAAGATTAATCTGGCTCTGGCCCGAGAGGAAAAGAAGCAGATTTCTCTCCAAGAAAAAAATATTGAGTCATTAAAAGCCAAGGTTCGGGAAGCGGAAGCAGCTCTCCGGTTGGCCGAGATTCGCTTCCAGGAGACTACGATTTATAGCCCCATCCGCGGGGTGATCTCCAAGAGGCTGGCGGATCAAGGGCAGATGGTTCAGCCGGGGCAGCCCATTCTGATAGTGAATGACCCGGAGGACAAATGGGTAGTGGCCAACGTGGAAGAGACCCACGTCCGCAGGGTTCGTCAGGCAGCAGAAGTAAAAGTCGAAGTCGATGCTTTTCCGAATCGGACCTTTGAAGGGCGGGTTGAATTTATCGGAGCGGCTGCCCTGTCGGAATTTGCCCTGCTTCCAGCCGATAATCCCTCGGGCAATTTCATTAAAATCACCCGCCGTCTTCCGGTGCGGATCTCTGTGAAAGACCCGCAGAACCTGCTCAAGCCGGGGATGATGGTGGTAGTAGAAATTAAGGCGCAATAATCGTTTCGAGTTGCCGGTTAAGAATTAACGGTTCCGGGTTTTAGGTTTAGAAATTATATCTTGACTAATATTTCTAATTCATGGAAGAAAAAACCTGAGGCGGAGGGACGGGGTTGGAAGATTGAAGGGAAATTCTGAGGCCGTTTGGTTCGATGGACAAAGATGTCGCGGGGGTAAAAATTGTCGAAAGTTAAAAAATCTTGGGAACTTTCTGCAATAATTTGATTTTTCCAAATTAAGGAGGAAAAGACCTCGACAGTTTTTTTCCTACTTCCTCAAAGGAACAAGCACTTGGTTATTTTTATAAAAATTTATTCTAAGTAAATACAATTAGTTATGAATAAAGAAGTTGAATTGGTGCGAGGATTGCTGCATGAAAGGGCAAAAGCGATTAAATATTTATGGCTCGTTACCCGGAACTCCTAACGCGCAACCTTATTTTTAAGAGAAAAAAACTTGAATACGCTTCCCCTGCAAGACAAAAATCATAAATGGGGCGTCCTCGTGGTGATTATCCTCGGGAGCTTTATGGCTATCCTGGATAACACCATCGTCAACGTTGCCCTGCCCAAGATCATGGCGAATTTCGGAGCTACCGTCGATCAAATCGAATGGGTGATCACCGGTTACATGATCGCTTTTGCGATTTCTATGCCAGCGACCAGCTGGCTACGGGAAGTTTTCGGCCTGAAGAAAGTATTTATCGCCAGTCTGGCGCTCTTTTGCTTTGGATCGGCTCTCTGCGGCATTGCCTGGGAAAAAGATTCTCTCATCGCCTTCCGGGTCATCCAAGCCATTGGGGGAGGGGCGATGATGCCTACCGGTCTGACCTTGATTTCAGAAGTTTTCCCTCCGCAGGAGCGAGGAATGGCGATGGGGATTTGGTCCATTGGAGCCATGGTGGCGCCGGCAATTGGGCCTTTCCTGGGTGGCTATCTGGTGGATGAGGTTAGCTGGCGATCCATTTTTTACATCAACTTGCCAGTGGGAGCCATAGCCATTCTGGCAGCACTTTTGATTCTCACCCCTAGCAGGCTTCCCGGACTAGCGCGGAGGTTTGACCTCGTCGGCTTTACCAGCTTCTCGGTTTTCCTTGCAGCCCTTTTGATTGCGCTGGCCCAGGGCCAACGGGAAGGTTGGAACTCTGACTATATCCTCTCTTGTTTCAGCATTAGCCTGTTGAGTCTGGGTACCTTCATTGCTTCCGGCTTCCTGCTCAAAGACCCGATTATCGATCTCCGTCTCTTCGCCAACCATAATTTCTTAATGGCCAACATCATCAACTTCGTCCGGGCCGTAGCCATTTTCGGGTCTATGTTCCTTCTCCCCCTATTTCTCCAAAACCTGCTGAATTATACGGCCCTCCGCACCGGCATCATCCTGGCGCCCACGGCCATTAGCGTAGCCATTGTTTCGCCTTTCTCAGGACTCGTCTCTGACCGAATTGGACCCCGGGTTCCTTTATTTTTAGGAACCGTCCTCCTGGCTTTTTCCCTTTACCTATACAAAGACATCTCCCTCAATTCAGATTACTGGTTTCTTTTCTGGCCACAAGTGATCCGCGGAGCGGGGTTGGGGCTGATCAACGCCCCTCTCATGAGCGCGGCCATCAATGCCGTTCGCCGGGAGCAGATGGCCGTTGCCTCGGGTCTCATCACGGTCATCATGCAGGTGGGGGGCGCGTTCGGAGTCGCCCTGCTGGGAACTACCCTGCAACGCCGGGAGTTCTTTCATTACGCCCACTACCTGCAACAAATAAATAATGCTTTCTCTCCCTTTGTTTATCGGGCGCAATCGGCCATGCAGGAGCTGCTTCTCAGGGCCGGACATGCTCCGGCTGAAGTCTTGACCAAAGGGAAAAGCCTGCTGGCTTTGTGGGTTCAACGCCAGGCGGCGGTGGGGGCATTCGAGGATGCTTTTGTCTTTTCGGCACTCCTCATTACCATCGGTATCGTCCCGGCCCTGTTGATCCGCAAGGCGACCTTGCCAGCACAAGTCAGGCCCATAGGCGTCCCGGAATGAGGAAATCATGGCATCACAAAAAAGTTCGATAGAAAACAAGAGTTCAAATAATATGGAAAGAGAAAGGGGAACAAAGGAATGAGGCACCCACGAAAAAAGGAAAAATTTTATCAGTGGCTGGGCGGGTTGTTTATCCTTTTTCTTTGGGTCTGGCCAGCCGGGGCCCAACAAGAGGAATTGCCTCCGCGAGGAAAACCGCTAACCCTGGAACAGTGCACGGCCATGGCTTTGAAATACCATCCTTCCTTGCGGGCCAACCAGGCTACGATTGAAGCCTCCAAGGCCAGGGTGGAACAGGCTCTGGCTGCGTATTATCCCCAGGTGAATTTCGGCAGTACTTACACCAATGGTACTTCCAACTATTCCGGAATCACCCGGAGCGGGTCCAATCTCTGGACCTTCTACGATACTTATTCCGCAGGCCCTTCTCTCACCCAGAATATTTACGACTTTGGTCGCACAGCCAACAGCGTTACCATCAACCGGGAGAACGTGAAAGCCAGCGAAGAGGAACTATCCATTACCAGGCAGGGAGTTGTTCTGAACGTTCAACAAGCCTATTTCGGTGTTCTACAAACCCTGCGCCTGATCCAGGTGGCGGAGGAGACGGTCAATCAGAATAAACAACGTTTGGAACAGGCCCAGGGTTTCTACCAGGCGGGAACCCGGCCGAAGATCGACGTCACCAAAGCTGAAGTGGATTTAGCCAATGCTGAGCTAAACTTGATTCGGGCGAAGAATAATTACCAGGTAGCCCGTGTAAATCTGAACAATGCCATGGGTCTGCGCCAGAGCCTGACCTTCGCCATTGAGGATTCCCTGGACTTCCAACCTTATAAAATAACCCTGGAGGAAATTCTCAAGCTCTCTTTTGTCCAGCGGCCCGAAATCCTGCAGTTGAAAGCCAAACAGCGCAGCCAGGAAGCTTCCATCAAAGTTGCCCAAGCCAGCTATTACCCAATTATCTCCGGCAATGCCAGCTACCTTTACCGGGGCCCTGATATCGACGATCTCTACTGGGACTTATCCGTTGGCGCCACCCTATCGATTCCTCTTTTCAGTGGCTTTTCTTCTCCCAACCAGGTAGCCGAGGCGCGGGCGATTCTGAAAAACCTTAAAGCCCAGGAGGAGAGTTTGCAATTGAACATCCGCCTGGAAGCCGAACAGGCCTATCTCAGCCTAAGAGAAGCCGAGGAACGGATTCGGGTGACTCAAAAGGCTGTAGGCCAAGCTCAGGAAAATTTCGAACTGGCCAACGGCCGCTACCAGGTAGGCGTTGGATTTCCCTTAGAGGTAACCGATGCGGAAGTCCTCCTGGCCAATGCCCGGGCCAATTATATCCAGGGGCTCTATGATTATAAGGTTGCGGGAGCGCGGATCAATAAGGCCATGGGCCTGAACAAATAAAGGTTGGGAAAGTTGCGCCGCCAATGATAAACTATAAAAAGATGAAAATTTATTCATCCAGTTCAACCCCTTTCCCTATGATATGAAGGCAATCATGAAAAGAACAATTATTATCCTGGTGATCCTGGCCTTTGGAGCCCTGGTGGCGTTCCGGGCGGCGCAAGTGATTTTTGCCAAAAAAGAAGAACCTCAAGAAAAAGGGGGAAGGGCTATTCCTTTGGTGGAGGCAGCTCCCGTAACCCAGGGTCTGGTGGAAGAAAAGATCTCCCGGGTAGGGGACATTGTCCCCCAAGCCCAGGTGACGATTTTTTCCAAGGTCCAGGGATGGGTCAAAGAGATTTACGTCCGGGAGGGTGACCGGGTGAGAGTGGGACAGGTTCTCGCGAACCTCGATGACCGGGAGGCTCTGGCGGTTGTGGCCCAATCGAAAGCCAATCACGAGGCAGCCATCGCTCGGCTCAAACAGGTGCGCGCCACGGCGAAAGAGGCCGTAGAGTCGCAGATCCAGCAAGCCAAGGCGAATATGGACTTGGCCGAGTCAGATCTGAAACGATCCCGGGAGCTCCATGCCAAGGACTTTATCGCCCGGCAGCAGCTGGATGAAGCCCGGACCAAATTCAACGTGGCCAAAGCCGCCTACGACCTCGCTCAAAACAACTTGCAGCAGAGAATTTGGGAAAACGAAATCGGCCTGGCTGAAGCCCAGGTCAGGCAAGCCAGGGCGAATCTGGATCTGATGCAGGCCCAGCTGGCCAATCTTTCCATTCTCTCTCCCATGCAGGGAATCGTTACCAAGCGCTATGTAGATCCCGGAACGATGGCTAAAGATAGTACGTCTATTTTAACCCTCATGGAACTAAACGTAGTGAAAATGATTGTAAATGTCATTGAAAAAGAGGTCGTGCTTTTGAAAAAGGGGCAACCCGTGATGGTGAGCGTCACCGGTTTTCCCGGTCGTGTCTTCCCCGGACGTATCGAGATTATCAACCCGGCCCTGGACCCTCAGTCCCGCACTGCGGAAATTCAAATTCTTATTCCGAACCCAGATTATGTATTGAAACCGGGAATGTTTGGCCGAGTGGAGATCCCTCTGCGGTCCAATCCGAAAGCCCTGCTCATTCCGATCCAGGCTTTGTTGACGCAAGATGACAAGGATTTCGTTTATGTTTGTAAGGATGGAAAAGCATACCGCCGTTCTGTTCGGAAGGGGATCGTGAAAGACGATTTTGTGGAGATTATCCAGGGGCTCAATAATCAAGACCAGGTGATTGTGGCGGGGCACGGCTCTATGAATGATGGAAGTCCCGTACAAATCCTCTCCAAAGCCGAAAAAGGAAAATGAGAATAGGGTCGGATCAATGAACCTTGCCAAATTCGCCTTACGGAATCCCATTACGGTTTTAATGGTGGTCCTCGGGTCGCTCATTCTTGGGATCATTTCCTTTACCAAATTGCCTGTGGACATGTTCCCGGACATCACCTTCCCATCGCTCACGGTAGCGACTTTCTACCCCGGGGCGAATCCCCAGGATATGGAGCGGATGGTCACCTATCCTGTCGAAAAGGCCGTCGCCACCGTAAACGGAGTGAATTACGTCGCTTCCCTTTCTCGGCAGGGGGCTTCCCTGGTCACGGCCTACTTCAACTGGGGAACCAACATGGACACCGCCCAGTCCGACGTGGTACAGGCCATTAATTTGATCCTTGGCAGTCTTCCCAAGGAAGTTCAATATCCGATCATTCGCCGGTTTGATGTTTCTCAGATCTCGGTCATCTATATCGCCCTGTTGGGAGGGGGGCTCAATGAGGGACAACTCTACGATATCGCTTCCAACGAGGTAGGGCCCGAGCTCGAGCGCGTCCCTAACGTTGCTTCGGCCCGCGTGTCTGGAGGAAAGGTCCGCGAAATATTGATTTATTTCGACCGGCAGCGCTTGCGGGCTTTCAATCTTTCTCCGGACGCCGTCATCCAGGCGGTTCAGCAAGCCAATTTAATTCTCCCCTCGGGCAATATTAAGGCCGGTCCTTACGATTACCGGCTCTTTACCGAAACTCAGTTCAGTCTCGTGCGGCCCATTGAAAATATCATCGTATCCAATATCCGGAACCGGCCCGTTTACATTCGCGATGTGGCGGCCGTAAAAGATGACTTCCAGGACCAGACCGACCTGATCCGCATAAACGGTCAACCGGCCGTCGGCATGGCCGTCCAGAAAACTTCCGGGACGAACACCATCCAGGTCGTCGACAACGTCCGCAAGGCCCTGCCCCGGATTCAAAAGATGCTACCTCCCGGCGTCCGGATGCTTGAACTGTTCGACCAATCGACTTACATTCGTAATTCCATTAAGAATCTGCAACACCATGCCTTGATGGGCGCCGGCCTGGCCATGTTGATCCTGTTGGTTTTCCTGCGCAATCTGCGAAGCACCTTGATTGTCTCGCTGGCCATACCGATTTCGATTGTTTGCGCCTTCATCCTTCTCTACTTTAATAACCTCACGGTGAATATCTTTACCCTGGGCGGGTTGGCCTTGGGAGTGGGGCGATTGGTCGATGATGCGATCGTGGTGCTGGAAAGTATTTACCGGCATCGGAACGCGGGAGAGTCCTCAAGGGAAGCCGCCATCCAGGGCTCGAATGAGGTCGCCCTGGCGGTTTTAGCTTCTACGATCACGACCATCGTGGTATTTCTGCCGGTGGCTTTCATCACCGGAATCGCCCGATTGTTCTTTACCCCTCTGGCCCTAACCGTCGCTTTCTCATTGATTGCCTCCTATTTTGTTTCTCTAACCGTGATCCCGGTCCTCTGCCACAAATACCTGCACCCTGAAACGGAAGAGGTCCTCCGGTCCTCCCCTTCCTTTTTAAACCGCGTGAAATGGCGTTTTAAAAACTGGTTTGATGCAACCGATGCCGAATATCAGGCCCTGCTGACCTGGGCCTTGGGGCACCGCAAGACGGTGGTTTTGATCGTCGTCCTGTTTTTTTTCGGCAGCCTTCCTCTCTATCTTTTCATCGGCAGCGAGTTCTTCCCCGCAGTCGACGAGAGCCAGTTCCGGTTCACCGTCCAATTGCCCGTCGGGACGCGATTGGAAGAATCGGCCCGGGTCGCAGCGCGGATGGAAGAAATCATTTTGGAGCAGGCCGGGAAAGAAACACGCGCGACCCAGGTCAATTTCGGCATTCCCAGCGGAACCATTTCGGCCATATGGTCCCGCAATACGGGACCCCACATGGGGTACGTCCGGGCCCGCCTGGTCCCGCCCGAGGAGAGGAAGCTCTCCTCGGATGCCCTAATGGATCGACTCCGTCCCCTCCTGCGCAAGGAATTCCCGGGGGTGAAAATCTTTTTTTCCTCCGGGGGGCTCGTCAGCCGGTTGGTTTCCTTCGGCTACGATGATCCCATCGACATCGAGATTTTGGGGTACGACTTCAAAACCGCGGCAAAATTAGCGGAAGAAGTGGCCGCCGCGATCCAGCCCATTCAGGGAGTGAAAGACATTCAGGTCAGCCGGGAACCCGACTATCCGCAGCAGAACATCGTCATCGACCGCGAGAGAGCGGCGCTTTTAGGTTTGAGCGTGGCGCAAATTGCCCGCAACATCCAGACGTTTATCAACGGTTATGATGCTTCCATCTTCTCCGACCCGCTCACCGGCAATCAATACGACATCAACGTCCGCGCCCAGGAAAAAGACCGGGTTTCCATCGCCGACCTCAGCCAGGTCTTTATTTTCAACCCTCAGGGACAGCCCATTCCCCTGGACAATGTGGCGACCATTACCCGGGGAGTCGGCCCGATCCAGATTGAACGAAAATACCAGCAGCGCATCATCCACGTGACGGCCAACACCTTCGGCCGCGACCTGGGAAGCATCGCGCAGGACATTCAGGCCAAGCTGGACAAAATCTCCATACCGCCCAACTTCCGCGTCAACCTGGGCGGAGCCGTCGAAAGCCAGAAAGAATCTTTCCAATCGCTGCTGTTTGCCCTTATCCTGGCCATCGTGCTCGTCTATATGGTGTTGGCGGCTCAGTTCAAATCCTTGTTGGATCCTTTTATCATCATGTTCTCCGTTCCCCTGGGTATCATTGGAGTAATCTGGATTTTGTTCCTTACGGAGACCAATCTTTCGGTGACCTCTTTCATGGGCGTCATCATGATGGCCGGGATCGTCGTCAGTAACGGGATCCTTCTCGTCGATTACACGAATCAGCTTCGCCGGAAAGGAATGCCGCTTCGGGAAGCGGTGATCCTGGCCGGACGGACGCGGCTGAGGCCGATTCTCATGACTACGGTCACCACCATTTTGGCCTTGACTCCCATGGCCATCGGCTTAGGGGAAGGTTCGGAATCGAATGCGCCAATGGCAATCGCGGTGATCGGGGGGCTCGCCGTTTCCACGCTTCTGACTCTGATATTCATCCCCACTCTTTACACCATCTTCGAGGAACGGTTCAAGCCGGGAATCGCTCCGGAAGGGAACAACGGAACAACGTGAAAAGGAAATCCACCATTTGGATCATCGCCGCCATCCTGATCGCCGCCGGGGCGCTCGGAGTTGCCTACTTTTTCAATGCGCAGGCCCCCGCCGTCAAGTATCGTACGGTCAAAGTGGAACGGGGCAGCCTGTCCACCTACGTCAATGCCAACGGCACGCTGAACCCCGTGATCACTGTTTTGGTGGGTTCCCAAGTTTCCGGCACAATTCAGAAGCTTTATGCGGATTTTAATTCGGCCGTAAAAAAAGGCCAGCTCATCGCCCAGATTGATCCGGCCATCTTCCAGGCCCAGGTTTCCCAGGCCAAAGCCAAGGTAGAAAACGCTAAAGCGGCCTTTTTGAATGCCCAGGCGGATATCGCCACCGCCCGCTCCAATGTGGAGGCGAGCAAAGCCAATGTCCTGAAAGCCCGCGTGGCCCTAGAAGACGCCAAAAGAAATTTGAATCGATCGCTGGAACTTTTCTCCCGCAATTTAATTGCCGCCAGTGACCGCGACACGGCCCAGACAGCCTACGATTCGGCTGCGGCCCAACTCGAAGCCGCTCAAGCCCAAAAGAAAGCCACCGATGCCCAACTTGAATCGGCGCAAGC
>Ga0224495_10002659_pt1 | contig 11499 bp, 11 predicted proteins | sample SF_Jul11_sed_USG_FD_168128 | JGI IMG/M metagenome (GOLD analysis project Ga0224495, IMG submission 168128) | Sediment microbial communities from San Francisco Bay, California, United States - SF_Jul11_sed_USGS_4_1 | ecosystem: Environmental > Aquatic > Marine > Sediment | place: USA: California...
ATCTCCTAAGCCAGGTTTAATTTCCCCTCCCTCCTGGAGAACCGGGAACTCTGCTATGGTCAGAGTCGCTACAAGCTGATCTTTAATAGCCTGATTCCAGCGCCTCAGAATAGTGCCGTGAAGCAGATTCTGCAATTCTATCTTCAATCTTTCAGGCTTGATTTTCAATATCCAATTCACCTCTGTATCCTTCTGAGCCAGGAGCTTCGGGTTGTTCACCAATTCCTGGTTTACCGCTACAACTGTTCCACTTATTGGTGAATTCTGAGCCAGCTCTCGGTCTCCTCTTTTTAGCCTCCAGGTTTTTTCTCCTTGATGAATCCGAGTTCCTAACTGGGGGAGTGATAATGACTCGACCGAACCAAACACCGAGCTTGTGAACTCATCTACTCCCACTGCAATTAAACTGGGATCAAGAACCCTGACCCAAGCATGGCCCGGGTGTACAAAGATTCCCTGCAAAGTAGAAGGGAGTTTCAATTTCATGGTGAGGGGGATTTTTTCTTCTTTTGCCAAAGCGGTTTTTCTCTGATGCCAGATACCAATTCCTATGGCTAACACCAGAAATAGTATCCCAAGTATTACTGACATTTTTCATCACCTCGCATTTTTTAATGGTTAATGTATGCACTCCTTTTTGGGACTACCCCCAATTATGAGTATAATTACCAGAAAAATTAACCCAAAGATTACTGACATTTTTCTCACCTTTCCTTTCTTAGATGTTGTTCTACTTCTTGACGAACAGTATTAAAGCAAGAGAGTTGCCAAAATAAATGAACTGATTAGTTTATGGAGATAACTTCAAGAGTCTCTTAGGGATATAAAGAATCCAACCATCTACCAGAGTAAAAGAATTCCACACTAAAATGTTGAATTATTCAACGGTAAAATTAGCATTTAGCATAGTTTATTGTGTAAGTTTATTACACACAACGTAATAATACTGTCGATAATTTCAACAGCCATAGTTGACTTTCTCTACATCTATTTTAGATTACTTGTTTTTTATATTCCTAAGGATAAATTTAGGTGTATTAACCTTGTTGTTCTTATTCTACTTGAATTATCTTGCGTTTTAAAGCTCTACAGACAGGTTTAAAAAAACAGCATCTTTTTTCACTGATTTATCTTATAGTTATTTATTATAGATTCTTGAAGGAATTAGGAATCATCTCTCTGTTATTGAACTGTTTCTTTTTCCTGCCTGTTTAAAGATTGTTAATATATTGAAAATTGAATCTGGGAACTCTGGACGAGAAAAGTTATAAGATCGGCCACCTTCCTCAGTAGATTAACTGTTATAAAAAGGTTGAGGTTCTATAGATTTGGGAATTTTTAAATACATCTGCTTTCCTAAGCATAATAAAGCCAGTTGCGAAACTCGTCCAGTTCCGGGGAGTTTTTGATCTAATAAAGATGGTAGAGAGAGTCCCGCAGTTGTGCGGGACTAAGTTGCAGGTTCTGCCAGTAATGTCAGTCTAATCCTCTCTGAGGTCGAAGAGATCACCAGTAATACCAGAACCTTAGCCGGAGAGATATCTGCCTCCGTTCACAACTACCTGAAATCTTTACGACTGAGAAGAATTGGATTAGGGATTGTCTGGCTTTTTATCTTTTTCGTGGTAATAATATTGTATGTAAAGATGAAAAGGGTAGATAGTGAATTCGAATTAGCTCAGCAAAAAATAAAGAAAAAGACAGAGTTTTCAACAGAGGTGTTAATTAAGTAAAACCGATACCTTTTCGCTGAGGTATCGGCAGGGATTTAAACTTTTGGAATATGACTCAATCCCCGCCCCTATGGCGGATTTGGGCTGCAAGAGCTGTCATTTAGAGATTGCATTTCAGCAGACAACAAGGATAGTCAGAAGTGCCTGTGTCAACTGTCACGAGAAAGATTATATCCTGATTCTGGAAGAACAACAGCAAGAGATAAAAAAGCGTATGCAGGAAGTAAGAGATTTTGTATCACATTTTAAGAGGGAAAAGAAGCCCAGTTCTGAGCAGCAAAGAAGATAGATTATGTTCAGGAGAGACTGGACTTGATGGAAAAGGATAAAAGCTTTGGCGGACATAATTATAACTTAAATGAGAGAATGCTTGAGGATATTAAAGGGGCAATAGAGGATTTAGGAGGTTAGATTTTATTTACCCTTTGTCGGTATGAAATTAGGAAAATTTATATGCTCTGTTGAATAGAGATGTTGATGATTGATCCTTGCAATAAGGGTTGAGTTGACGTATCATTTTCAATTCAGGGAGTATCGTAATATTGGAATAACGAGGGTAGTTTTAGTCATCCGGACCAAGTTTTTACGTATACTCTAAGTCTGGATAAGAAAGTAAAGGAGAAAGGGAAAATGAAGTTAAAATATGTTGTGGGCATAGGAGTGATCTTGATATTCATAGTTTTTGGAGCCTTATCTTTCAGGAAGAACCTTACCCCTTATGTGGGGTTCAAAGAAGCTAAGAGCTTAAGCACCTCTGTGCAGATAATAGGTGAGATGATACCAGAGGAGACCAGTTACGACCTTGAAAATCATAAGCTCTACTTCAGCTTAAAAGACCCTAAGGGAGAAAAGATGAAAGTTGTGTATCAGGGGGTTAAACCAGCCAATTTTGAGCAGGCTACAAATATTGTGGCTATTGGCAAATATCAGGAAGGGGAATTTTTAGCGGATCAGATTCTGGTTAAATGCCCTTCCAAATATCAGGGAGAAAATTAAATGGTTTTAGGAGACTTGTTTTTGTGGCTATGTTTTACCGGAGCAGTTTTTTCTGCCTTTCTTTTTCTTTTGAGCACAAAAGGGGATAAGAGTATCTACTCCTGGGGTAAAAAAGCTTATTACCTGACTTTCCTTTTTTCTCTTTTAGCCACCCTGCTCCTTTTTTATTTATTTTTAACTCATAATTTTCAAACCTCCTATGTATTTGGTTACAGCTCAACCGATTTGCCCTTTTTTTATCTTATTTCCTCTTTCTGGGCAGGGCAGGAAGGGACCTTCCTTTTATGGCTTTTCACCGGACTTCTTTTGGGTCTTTTCCTGATTAATAAAAAAGGGAATGAGTTACAGAGTTATCTTTTGTTTTTCTATCTTACAGCTCAGATATTCCTACTGGTTTTGCTTTTAAAGAAAAGCCCCTTTGAGCTTTTGCCAGAAACACCCCTGGAGGGTCGAGGTCTTAATCCCCTTTTGAAAGATCCCTGGATGGTATCACATCCTCCTTTGATCTTCATCGGCTATGCGGCGCTGGCTATTCCTTTTGCCTATGCCCTGGCGGCTTTGATCAAGGATAAATATGATAACTGGATAAAATTCTCCTTGCCCTGGATTGGATTTTCAGCACTGAGCCTGGGTGCGGGGATTTTCGTGGGAGGATTCTGGGCTTATAAAGTCTTAGGATGGGGAGGGTACTGGGGCTGGGACCCGGTGGAAAATGCCTCCTTAATCCCCTGGCTTACCACCATAGCTTTATTTCATGGAATTATTCTGGAGAGAAATAAAGAAAGTTTAAAAAAGTCCAATCTTTTCCTTGCCCTGATCTCATTTCTCTTAGTTCTGTATGGGACCTTTCTTACCCGCAGTGGAATCTTAGCTGATTTCTCTGTTCATTCCTTTGCTGATCTGGGAATTAATCAGTATCTTATTTTCTTTATGCTTTTGTTTACCGCCTTCTCCTTAGGTCTTCTGCTTTTTCGTTCTTCAAAGTTAAAGGGTGCGGAAACCGGCAAATCCATTTTATCCCAGGACTTCGTCATCCTTTTGGGAATAATCTTTATATCCTTATCCGCAGTTTTGATCCTGGTTGGAACCTCCGCTCCTATCATAACTGGAATTTTAGGCAAAGCCTCAAATGTCTCTGTGCCTTATTATATCCGAACACATTTACCCCTTGCCATTGTGCTGGGATTACTCTTAAGCTTTACACCATTTTTACCCTGGAAGGAGATATCGGTCAAAACACTATCTAAGACCATAGCTCTTCCATTGGTAATAGCCATAATCTTCTCCATAATAGCCTGGATATCAGGAGTAAGAAAATTATCCTATTTTCTTTTCTTCTTTTTTTCATTCTTCCTTGTGATTTCGAATTTCATGATTTTTTTCAAAAGGTTAAAAGGGAATCTTCTCAATACCGCAGGTTATTTAACCCATATAGGGATAGGCTTTATGTTCATAGGTATCCTTACATCTTCCGGGTTTTCTAAGTCCGTGAAGTTGAATCTTCCAAAAGATGAACCTAAGGAAGCATTCGGCTATCAACTTGTCTTTCAGGGGAGCGAGAGTCTCTCTCCTCAAGAAGACAAGCATCTCTTGGTTCAGGTGAAAAAAGGTAAGGATAACTTCATAGCCAGGCCCAGGCTCTACTGGAGCGAATATAATCAGGCGATGATGAGAAAGCCACATATAAAAAGAAAGCTGGCCGAAGACCTATATTTTGCACCGCTGGAATATAACCAAAAGGAGTTTATCTTCTCCGAGCCCTTTAGCTTATCCAAGGGGGAAGAAAAGGAAATCGAAGGGTATAAAATTAAATTCTTGAGTTTTGTTATGAGACCACATGAGCAGGGTGGAGAATTCAGGGTCGCAGCTGTGCTGGAGGTCGGCCACCAGGACCAGAAAGCAACTGCCACGCCAGCTATTATTTTCAAAGAACAGAATCAGATAACTCAGATAGAAGCTCAATTGCCAGATGACAACCTGATCTTTTTGGAAAAGGTAATGGCTGATCAGAAAATGGTAGTTCTCAGCATCGCCCAGAGGAAAAACGAGAGTGGAGAGATTCTGGTATTGGAAGTCAGCATAAAGCCTTTAATTAATATTTTATGGCTGGGTATGATTGTGATTATGGCAGGACTTTTTTTAACTACCTGGAGAAGAAGCAGGGAAGCAAAAACGAATACACATCCTAAATAACCTGAATATCGATAATTCCCTCCTATTGGCTATCAATGAAAAACGACTGGATATAATTTAATAATTAAAGATAAAAAATTTATTATTTGAAAAACCGAGTTTCTGATTCTGAAATGAGTTTTGTCTTACCTTACTTAAAGAAAATCGGTGTGATTAGCTACGCCATATGAATTGGTTTCAAAAGCGAAAGTTGCGAAACTTGTCCAGTTCGAGGAGTCTTTGATTAATAGCTTTTAAATTTCAATACAGGCTAAAACCATCTCCCTTTTTGACGATTCATACCAAGGTATCAAAATCTGCTGCTTTTCCGGTCTGAAAGCTACTAAGTAATATCTATTAACTATTATTCGAGGGATTGTTGATAGCTGGTATTGTAGCTTTAAAAACTCAAATTTCTATTTTTTCCTCAGGCTGATAAACTTTCTTATTCTCAGAGGTGTCTTTAGGGTAACATCTTCTGGAATTTATTATAATCTCAACTGCAACTCCCAATACTATTCCCAAAATAATAGTAAACATAAGATAATTCTGAACTATAAAAAACCAGAAAAGACAGGTAAGGGAAAAACAGAAGAGAACTACTTTTAAAACCCGCAAGATCACCAGACGTAGAACTTGGGGGGAGCTGAAATTCTTTTTATATAGGATTTCCAGTATACGATAATCCATCAGAGCTCTTTCATGTTTTATTTCCAAAAAGGTATTCACTTAAGTCTAGAAAGAGAATAAAAGCATAGGCACAAAGGATAGGCAGGGAGAGGGTAAGATCGATAATCTTGAATAACTGACCCTCGCCTGTCCAGAATGATTTCAACATAAGCTCAATAACTTTTAGGACCGCAAAAGAAATTAAAATTATGTAAGAATCGATCAGAAAGATCAATAATATGCTTTTCAGTTTTTCCGACATTTACATTTCTTTTTTTTGCTCTCAAATTGCGAAAGTGTAAATCTTAATAGCAATATCGGTAAGAATCAACATTTCATAAGAACAACTTCTCACTTATTCTCACTTATTTGATTATTTCAATGGTTCAGTTGATTCTAATACTGACAAGAGAGTTAAGGTAAGAGCCTAATTATTTAATAAGTAATTGCTAATAATTTATTTATCAAGGCTTGGATTATATTTTTATAAACTGTTAAATAAAATTATTAACTCCTAAAGTTTTGAATCATTATTCCGATTAAGTAAGAAAAGTTTATGGGTATGAGGGGTGCTGCAGGTTGAGAAGTCAACCAATCCTCAGCAGTGGAAACATTCCCAGCAACTAAATCTTATTCTAACGTTTATGTTTGCTCCTGTTTTCGATAACCAGACTTCTGTTAGGGAAGAAATGAATGAATTAAAGATAATGAAAGAGGCTAACAATTACAACAGCTGGCTTTACAGCCAACTTGAAGCCCATAAATCCAAAGACAGCAAAATACTCGAAATCGGGGCTGGTATAGGCACGTCTGTTCCGTTCATATTCAACGATAATAAAATAACACTTACCGATAAGGACGAAAACTCGGTCAAGTTATTAAGAGAACAATATTACTGGTCTAATAAGTTCAAAGTATTAAAGTTGGATATTGAGAAGGCTAAACTAAGCGAGAAATATGATTCAATACTATGTATAAACGTGCTTGAGCATATAGAAAACGACTTTAGGGCATTAGTTAATATGGGGGATATGTTAAAGAAAGACGGCGAATTGAAACTGTTTGTGCCTGCGTTCAGGTTTGCGTATGGCGAACTGGATAATACTAACAAGCATTACAGACGCTATAGCAAATCAGAAGTCGAATATAAACTCGAAATGGCAGGCTTAAAACCTATCTCAATTTCATATTTCAATTCGCTGGGCTTACTGGGCTGGTTTATCTACGGCAGGCTATTAAGACGAAAGCAGGGTAGTCTGAAAGTAACACTGTTTTATGATAGGTTTATAGTCCCTGTCTTAGCGTTTATCGAGAAACTGATACCTATTCCATTTGGTCAGTCTATAATAGCAATAGCAGTAAAGAAATGGAAATAAATCAAAAGTGGTTTTTCTTTAAAAGGTTGAATAAAACCCTTTAAAATCCAATCTGAAAGGAGGTGAGAAAGCAAGTGAAGGAAATGAGGAAGCTGTTGGGAAAAGAGAGCGGTTTTACTTTGGTGGAGTTAGCCATCGGCTTGGTGATTATCGGTCTTCTGATCGGTGCTATCTTAGGTGGTGCCCAGATGATCAATAACGCCAAGGTAAGAAGGCAGGTAAAAGACCTGCAGGGACTCTATGCTGGCGCTTACACTTACTTTGATAAGTTCGAGCAGCTGCCGGGAGATAGGGATGGTGATGGCCAGTTTGATGGTAATGACACGGTCTGGTCGGATATGGAGGCTGAGAACTTAGCGCATGAAGCACGGAGGAGCCCATTTGGAGGCACCTACACCTGGGGATGGTCTGACACCTCTATGGTGGGCACCACTCACCGCCAGGGTAATTATGTCTCTATCAGTCTGCCACCTGAAGTTGCCGGGAACGTTGATCGGCAGTTGGATGATGGTGTGGATACCTCTGGAGTGATAACTGCAGATGCAGCCTATACAGGCTCAGGGAGGATTGGTCTTTACTACTTCATAGATTAACGGATTAAAAAGAAGTAGAAGGGGATGCACTTATTATAAGTGTATCCCCTAAGAAAATTATTTTGAATCCTGAAGAAAACCTCTTCAGGGGGTGTGAATTAGGTTACCTTAATTAAGAACTCGTGTGGACTTTGAATGTTTAAGTCTATTATAACTTTTTGTCTGATTATTGATGAAATCCGAAAAAGGTTTTACCTTACTTGAATTGCTAATAACCATGGCGATTATGGGCATTCTTACTGTATCAGTGGTTAATCTCTACGGTGCTATTAGCAAATTAGAAAAAGAAAGGGCAACCAAAAAAGAGATGGAAGAGATTAAAAAATCGATCGTGAATTATTATCAAAAAAACTTAGTTTTGCCTTTACCCGATTCAAATTACATTCTATCGATTGATGAGCTGGAGTTACCTCCCTCTGCTCAGACAGATGAGAACTATAAAGATAAATATTATGTCTATGTGGCTACTAACCAGGCTGACCCATTTGCTGATTTGAAAGTTGATGGTAAGACCATCGGAACTACTGCTTCTGTTTTAATCTCATCTGGTAGAAACCTTAGATTTGAGGAGGAGAATTCAACCCTTTCTGATGGCATATATACACAGAAAAGCTCAAATACAGATTTCGATGATATTTTAATATATATCTCTCAATCAGAATTGGAAACTTCTATTTCCTGGAGGAGAGAGATTGAGGAAGAACTGGCGGTTCTAAATCAGGCCGCTCAGATATTAGCAGAAAATGATGACGATAATGATGGTTTTGTAGATGAGGATACAACTGACCCTTCGGGTAACTGGGATGGATTAACAAACTGGAATTTGGTCAGTGGGGTTTCTTCCCTGACCAACGCTGGCTTGGTAAGAGATGCCAATAAGGTAGTAGACCCCTGGGGGATAGAATATATCTGGGACGCTACCCAGCATAAATTTTACTCCTCGGGTCCCAATAAGGAAGACGAATGGGGGATGGGGGATGATATCGATCTATAAAATAAAAAATAAGGAGCAAAATTGATCTTAGCAGTTGACTGGGATGGAGAGATTGCCAGACTTATTTTAGCTGAGCCGCAGAGAGATACCATAAAAGTTAGTAAGCTCTTAAAACTTAACAGGAAAGAGCTGACGGATTATCTTTCTAAGGAAACAAGAAAACTGGATGTCAGAATATGCGGTGGTATAGAAGGCTCAGTGCATAAAACTATTCTCTTACCTCCACTAAAAAAGAAGCTTTTTTATGAAGCGGTTGAAAAAGAAACTAAAAAATTTTTAGAAGAAGCATCTGAATACACCTATGAAGAACTGGGTCAGGCAGAGGATACTACTGCGGGAATTCAGACCAAGATGATGGTGGCGTGTTTAGGCAGAAAACATCTGGAAGAGCTGGCTTCCATTTTCTCAAATTATAAAGCAAGATCTATCTTCTTCACCACTTACCCTATAGCAGTAAGGGTACTTTTAGAGCAAACTGAAGAATTGAAAGAGAATGAAACCGTGGCTTTTGTAGATGTCTCGGGAGAAAGAAGCAGAATACTGATTTTTAAAGGAAAGGAAATAAGGATAACCCGTGGTTTACCCTTAGGCTCAGAAGAAGGCAAAGGAGTCACTGAACGTTTAATCAAAGATATTCATCAGACAATTCTTTTTTATACTGAGAACTACCCCCGGGATAAAATCACAAAAGTTGTCTTAGGAGGGAGTTTTAAACCTTCAGATTTCATTGAAGCTTTGAAAAAACAGGTGGATTTGGATATTATTCCCCTATGGACAGAAGAGGTTTTTCAGGGCTCAAATGAGGAGCTTTTAACTTACCCTGGTTGTCTGGGATTAGCCCTTTTGAATCCCAAGAAATTCCATTTCTCCCTGGTGCCATTATCCATAAAAGAGAGGGAAAAGAATAAGAAGATGGTAACTTGGCTGGCTTCTGTTTTTATACTGGTAGTTCTCTTCATCCTGGGAGCAAACCTGAAATATTCTCTGGACTGGCTTAGTCTTTTAGATAAGGAAAGAGCAGTCCAGGGAGAGATTAAAAAAAGAGAAACCGAGCTGAAGGGACTTGCTAAAGAGTTAATCTCCGATTCTGTGGAAAAACAGCCAGCCTGGACGGAATTTCTACTGGAGTTAGCCAGCGTGATTCCAGAAGATATAACCCTAAATTCTCTGACGGTGAAAAGAGCAGGAAAAAAATGGAAGGGGGAGCTTACCGGTATCATTCAAGGCTATGACAATGTGGAGAGGTTTTATAGAGCAGAGGAATTGAGGATTTTGTTGAATCAGTGCTCTACCTGGACTAACCCAATCTTAGAGCGTAAACTGGAAGGTGATAATTTAAAATTCAAAATAGACCTAATGTTGAAAGGGTAAAGATTGAAAAAGCAGATATTCTTAATAGCAGGAATAGTGATTGTCTTAGTGTTGTTTTTTGGGGTAAGACAGATCCGGTCTCTTCAAACCAGAATAAGCCAGAAAACAAAAAGCGTGGAGGAGCTTAATGCTCATTTAGAAAATCTAAAGAAGCTAAGTGCCTCTCTGGCTCTTAAGAGGTTAAAGGGGGGTAAACTTCAGGAGGTTCCCTTTGTCTCGGAACCTCAGGTTAATAAGGTTCTTCTGGAGAAATATCTGCAATTGGTCTTTGAACGAATAAGCTTGACCTGTAAGGTCAGGGTAGGTAAGGAGAAAAATAGTCCTGATTTTCCAAGCCTGGCAGGTATCAGGGAAATGCCATTAGAGATAGGAGTGACCAATTATTCATCTTATGATCAGTTGATAATACTGTTAGAATCGTTGAAGGAATATCCTTTTTTGATAGATTTGTTCACCCTGGGTGGTAAGGATATAAATCTTCCAGGTGAGCTTAAGCTCAGGATAAAATATTACCTCACCTCAGGAGGTGTCTAAGAGATGTCTTCAGTTGGTTTTCTGAAAAGTAAAAAGATGATTTTGGGTGGTGGATTGGTTTTTCTTCTTATTGTAGGATTCTTTGCTTTTAAACTTTTAACTGGGGTGGGAGAAGTTCAAGCTCCGCCTGCTAAGAGTGGAACTGTAGAAAGATCACAGCCCGGAAACAAACTCCAAAACCAAGCTCAGAAAAAAAACCTGGTTAAAAAAGAAGGGGATAAAGATGATTCTCTTACTCAAGCCAAAGCAGACACCACACAGAAGCTAGCAGGGGAGACTCCTCTTTATCGACTTCTTAAAGGCTGGAGAGATCCCTTTGGTAACGGGAATCGGCGAGTTGCAGAATTAGAGGAAAGGATAAAGATAATCAAGATGGAGATTGAACTCCTTCGAGATTCTTTAGAACAGGAGAAATTAAGGGATGAGTTAGCCAAGTTGAGTAAAGGATACACTCCAGCGCCAGTTTCTGGTTCCAAACCAGAGATATATTCTAAAAAGAGTGAGCCAAAGACAATTACGGTCAAAGCCATTCTGATAAGCGAGGATGGTAAGACAGCATTACTTTATTGGGGAAGTAAAAAAGCCTGGGTCAAAGAGGGTGAGCATTTTGAAGGCTGGACGGTCTCAGAGATAGGGAAAAGCAAAGTCATTCTTACTAAAGAAGGGATTAGTCATGTTTTGAGCTATCATCCACTACCGGCTTATGAAGGGGGCAATAATGAACAATTTTAAATATTTTATCTTAATATCACTTTTATCTTTAGTCTTGATACTTTCCTGTGCTTCTAAAAAAGTGCTTTCGAATGAATCTGAGTTTCGGATCCCATTAAAATCAGAGGTCAATTCTTCAATTCCTCCGGAGTTAGAACTTCATCCGGAAATTGAGGGGGAAAACCAGAAAAATAAGTTATTCTCTTTCTCTGCCAGGGAAACTCCCTTAGAAGATATCCTGGTTTATATAACTTCTGAAGCCGGATTAAACCTCTCCTGGGATAAAGGGGTAAATCCCAGGGTGTTAGTAACAGTAAGTTTCCAGAATCAAACTCTGGATGAAGCCTTGG
>Ga0224495_10002660_pt1 | contig 11498 bp, 12 predicted proteins | sample SF_Jul11_sed_USG_FD_168128 | JGI IMG/M metagenome (GOLD analysis project Ga0224495, IMG submission 168128) | Sediment microbial communities from San Francisco Bay, California, United States - SF_Jul11_sed_USGS_4_1 | ecosystem: Environmental > Aquatic > Marine > Sediment | place: USA: California...
CTGCTTTCTTTTTCGCCTTTTCATTCTGAGTCATCCAGATTGGGCCGAGGCCCAGGATGGTCACCTGGAAGCAGTACCAGTAGCCCAGGCCGTAGAAGGACAGCAGTTCGGCATATTCGCTGTTGCGGGCCGTGTCCCAGCGACAGTCGGGATCTCCGCCGGCATATTCCTTGGGCGTCAGCAGCTTGGCAAAGATCTGCTCCTTACCGATGAACTCGACAAACTCACTGTACCAGACCTTCTTGCTGTAATCATCGAGAATCCTGGCCTTGCCCATCTTTTCGAAGAAGGCAATAGTATTGTTCATGATGGCTCTTGATCCCTCGTCGGCCATAAGGCTTTTATACTTTTTGGGCTGTAGTAGATAATTCATCATTACTCCGCTCCTGCTCGGTGGTTCAACAACTTTACTAAAATTAATCTACGCCGGTCAAGAGTATTCTGCTACGTAGACACAGAGCCGCGGCACCTGCTTCTGCCCCAGATGCCAGCCTCTCAGCGCCGGGCACCCAAAGTAGAAGTCAGCCAGCGGCGAGATCTGCACCGGCGACTAGGGGCTTCTTCTCTTCGGGATGCCAGAGGATATATGAGAGTCAGGAGGAGGACAATAGCGATCTGACACAGATTTCGGATGCAAATTGACACTAGAAATTGTTTGACATCAATTTCTCCAGGTAATAATATGTCATTGAACTGGACATAATTGAAGTAAAACAAATGGACGAAACAAGAGAAGGGCCCCTTCCCTACAATAAGGCCATTGGTGATATTTTAGGTATAGTCAACTGTTTGCTGATAGTCTCGGATGTGAAGGCTTTCAAAAAATGGATTAGCGAGTTTCACCCTAGCGAGGTGGGAAACAACCACCTGCCGGGCTACATATTGGTCTTCAACACTCTGTTTAGGATGTTGACATCGGAATTAGAGCGTAATGTAAGCTTGGGTCTAACTTCGGATGATGTTTTTGATAGAGCCACTTTCAGGGGAATATCCATCAACAGGTTACCAAACACTTGCGAAAAAACCGTTCTCATCAAGAATCTCCAATACCACTTCAAAGATGTTATTCATTCTAACAACTGGGATAGTCTTGCAGCAGCGATGCGCAGACTATCGGGTGAAGTACTATCTCCGTTCAACGATGTCAAACACGTTTCTTCGGTTAATAAGAACTATCCCGTGCGTGAGATGGAGACCGCAATCAGATATTCTTCAATGTTTCAGATTTATATATTTCTCAACGATACAAGCAGAGGTCTCCCTCACGGTTACCTACCAGCAATGCTCGACGACCAAGACTATGACCTTCGATTTCGATATTCGGCAACGAAAACGCTGGGTAATGCCTTTTTGGGGTACAAGTATGCAGTTCAGTTCCTTTGGTATCAGTTGCTCGGGGATGATTTTAAGAACTCGGTTGTTAACGATATCCACGGGACGAATGATTGGGATTCGTTTGACAAGTATTTCAATAAAATACAGTCCAAAATAATCGAGCCTCTAGAGAAATCTACAGGCGGAGTTAGGGGATACGACTTCTTCGTCCTAGTAGAAGAAAGCCCCAAGAAATACTTTCAACGGCTTCTTGAGAAGAGAATACATGAAATACAACCGTCTGCTGAAGAATACCTTCAGAGAGCATTCCTTTGGTATCCGATCCAATTAGTTGATAGCTCTGATTACTCCTTTAGTGGTGTTCCTGTATTCATACCGTTACTAATGGGTATGATTCAGAGTAGGAGACGTACAAAGGACAAATCCAGGGCTAAAGTAGTGCGTATTACCCATGGCACAGATGAGGAACACAGGCGTAGCTATAGCTATGCAGTACTCGCCGAACTGAGCGGGTATATCTCCGATTCATCAGGATGGTTATTGTTCTACAATTGTTGTGACGACCGTGGTTCTACGTCGCGCTTGTTTCGAGAAGTCGAGACCCTGTTAAGTCGGTATACCGAAAATCAATTCATCGATATTAGCGATATTCGAATCGATAAGCGTAGGTTTCTAGAACTCATACAGAGGGAAATAATTAATAATAACGCCGAAGATTCCATTCAATAGATGATAACCGTATCAAAATATGATTTAGATGACCCGCCAGGTGTTTTTAGAGAGCGTGTTTTTGTTGGTGGAAGTTACAGATATATAGCACTCCTTGAAGAAATTTATAAAGCGGTTTTGGATTGCGCTTTCACTCCAATATTTGCCGGTGAGTTCGGTATACCAGTGGGCACAACAAGACACTCTGCAAAGAGACTAGTTCAGCACTGCAAATATGCAATCTTTGAGACTTCCATCGACGGGGGATATTTTTTTGAAATGGAAGACGCAGAAAATTATTCTTGTGTAACTTTATGCTTGTGGGACGCTTCACATGGTACCACACCAATGATTTCGGAAATGGCTCGAACCACCAATATATTCAAGAAGAACAATAAACCTTATAGAGACATTGGAGAGCTTCGTTCACACGTGTATGACTTCCTTTGAACTGAGAATGAGTGGCGGGGGCTGGATTTGAACCAGCGACTAGAGGCTTATGAGAGCCAGTCTCGATATAGATACAGAAAGCCTACCTCAAATTATTATCTTCTGTTTCTAATAGCTTCCATTACCGAAAGAAGAACTCCGACACCTATGAGAGAGTAACCTATCGCACGAGAATCACCGAAAATAATCCCCAGAACCACTAAGCATATACCGACTATAGCGAGGTTTGATGGTTGTTGATATTGCCTTCCCCTGGCTATAAGCAAAAGCACCACAATGACAACCAGGGCAACGATTGAAATGGCTATCCACAGGGCTTCCATGTATACCTCCTTTTAGAAGTACTGGCTACTTTCAAAAATTATAGCACTGAGGGCGAAGGGAAGATTGATTATTGTGAGGGAAAAACATCGGGATGTTTGGCCTTCCATGCGTAGATCTATCAGCCTATCGGCTCTTCTTTTTCACCTGATACCGGATTGGCGTCCCGGTTACCTTGGCAGCTGGCCTCGATTGGCATTCTTCTTCGCGGACCGGCTATTTGATAGCCGCGAGTACTCTATTATTGTTCTCTGTTTCTGATAGCATCAATGACTGAAAGAAGGACCCCGACACCCATGAAAGAGTAGCCAATCACACGATCGTCACCGAAAATAATCCCCAGAACCACACAGGTCATACCAAGTATAAGAAGGTTGGACGGGTTAATGATTTGCTTCCTCTTTCGCCTCGAGATAATCAAAAGCACCATAATGACAACCAGGGCGGCGATTGCAATGGTGATCCATACCGGTTCCATGAATACCTCCTTCTCGCAGTACTGGCTACTTTCGAAGATTATAGCACTGAGGGCAAAGAGTAGATAGATTATTACTGTGGAGAAACATCGGGATGTATCTTAGTTCATAGTAGAAGAAGACGCACACAGGAAGCCTATCGGTAAAAGTCGCTACTTAAGAAAGGAATGATGCCTGCGATTCTTCCCTAACAGACGATGCAATTACGTGGGATTGCCCCCCCGAAATCTATTTCTGTTTCCCGCTCTCCAAGAAGACTCGTATCATCGATACTTCCATACATATTATGACAAGGATCAGCCCGAAAGATAAAACAAGCCAGATTATGGGCGTGAAGCCGCCAAGCCTCACATCCAAGGCTGCAGTCACGATGCCGACAATTAATAATGCCAATGCTGGCCATTCGAGCATATTATGATATCGAGTAAACTTCTTGCTTTCTATCTCATAGATTTCTTCTTTGGACTTCTCATTTGCCATAAGTTCACCTCCCAAGGCTGGTTAAGTGTGAGAATACCCTATATATATCGGATATGCCGATAATGGACACAAAGATCTCAAACTACTCCTGCTTTACAGACACCAGTGCCCACTTCTCCTTGTAACTACCCCCTTGTTCTATTTTGAATCCTTCTAGAATGTTGTCCCACTCTGCTTGATCTACGTAACCGAAAGGAGGGGCGGCACCCAAGCTCAGATACGCCTGCCCTTTTCTCTTGAGGATGCGTTTGATTTCGTTCACGGCTTCCTTTCTATGTTCGGCCATCGAACACAATAGACCGTTGGCAAGAACGAAGTCGACTGACCTGTCTTTTATGAAACTCACATCGGAGGCAGACGAAGCACGAGCTTCAATGTTACGATACCCACCTTTCCTCGCCTTCTTTCCCAGAGCTCGGATACAGCTTTTGCCCAAATCAACGGCATAGACTCTTCCTTTTGGACCGACTAGTTCGGCCAAAGCCAATGTGTAATAACCCGAGCCACAACCAAGGTCAGCAACCACCTGACCATCTTTAACGTAGGGCCCAACAAGTTTCTTGGGTGATTCAAACAACCTTCTGATCGGGTCCAGAAAGGCTGGTGGTCTTCTCAAGAATAACCAGTCTGACCACTTCAACTTCTTTGGATCTTTTTGCGGGCATTCATTGCGAGCTCCACGTTTTTCTCTAACCATATCTATATCCCTCATTTCTTCCTAATCTGGTTCGTCCCTGATTTCGGCGCTACTATCCGTCCTGGAATCCTATTCATATAATCACGATAGGCCTCATCATATTTCACAAGACATTAGCGTTCCTTGTGTTTTACAGGAATGCCTGGGAAGACGCCCACATAACTGTAACCAACAGGAGCATACAACAAGATGAAGCTATGCTAACACCAAAGTATATCATGATCGGCAGTGCATAACGGGGACGCCGGGGGTAACGATATGCTCCTATAGTGGCAGGTTTATTCTCTGGTGTAGTGGCGATAATCGAGGCTGAGATTCAGCAGCATTGAACGGGCGCTTGGATATTTGCCTTTCCATGCGTACGTTGCCTTATAGCTATTTTGAACAGGTTTAACGCCTAGATCACGGTCTTACATGTTGTAGTTGCGGGAAGAAGACGTTGAGCACTGTAACGCTAGATTATTGGTTCAAAGGAAGATGGCCGTTCAGCCTCCGACATTGCACTCCCCGTAGCCGCCCCATCCTACGGCGACCACAGTGCCGTCGTTCTTAAGCCCCACCGTTTGTCTCAGGCCTGCGGCGACCTGGATAATATCTGTCCAACTACCGACATTGAGACACAGGTCATACATGTCCGATCCCACGGCGACAACCGTCCCGTCGGCCTTGAGCCCCACCGTGTGAAAGAAGCCTGCCGCGACCTGGGTGATATCCGTCCAGTTGCCGACATCACACTGCCCATAGCCGTGATCTCCCACGGCGACCACGGTGCCGTCGGCCTTAAGCCCCACTATGTGTAGGTAGAATGTGGAGACCTGGACGATATCCGTCCAGTTGCTCACATCGGATCGTCCGTCGCCGGTGTCTCCCACGGCGATTACGGTGCCGTCGGCCCTAAGCCCCACTGTGTATCCCCCGGCCCGGGAGATATCTCCCCAGCCGCCTGCGGCGACCTGGACGATGTCCGTCCAGTTGCCAACATCGCACTGCCCATCGTCGCTGTCTCCCACGGCGACCACAGTGCCGTCTGCCTTAAGCCCCACTGTGTGCCAGCGGCCTGCGGCGGTTTGATTGATACCCGTCCATCCACTGACATTGCACTGCCCGTAGTCGTTAAATCCCACCGCCAACACGGTGCCGTCGGACTTAACCCCCACCGTGTGAAGGTGCCCTGCGGAAACCTGGATGATGTCCGTCCAGCTCCCGACACTGCACAAATTGTTGCCGCAGTATCCTACGGCGACCACAGTGCCGTCGTTCTTGAGCCCGACCGTGTGGTGCATTCCTGCGGCAACCTGGATGATGTCAAACCACTCGAAGTTAGCCGTGATCGAATAGCTGTCATCCATTGTGATATTGGTCGCAGCGGCGCTGACATTGGCAATGGTATCCACATCGTCAGTCCACTCCTTAAAGCGGTAGTCAAATTGCTGGTAGTCTAGAGCTTCAGCGACAAGTTCGACTGTCGTGTCAGCGGCATAGGCAAAATATCCTTCACCCGGTTCGGCTACCGACCCTCCATAGTTGCTGGAGATAATGAGGCTATACCAACCTTCATCCAATTCAAAGTTGGCGATGATGGAGTAGTGGTCGTACATGGTGATATTGGTCGCGGCGGCAGTGATGTTGCCAATAGTCTCTACATCGCCAGTCCAGTTGACAAAGTGGTGGTGGGCATCAGGCTCAGCGACAAGTTCGACTGTCGTATTAGTCGTATTAGTGGCATAGAAAAAATTACCTTCACCGGGGGTTGTTACCGACCCTCCATAGGTACTGGCGATGGTGAGCTGATAATAGTCATCATCACTCATATGACCACACCCTGCTATCGCAACAACCAAGGCTATGACAGCCAAAAAGATGCAGACTATTTGCGCGTAATGCCGTTTCCTCGAGCTAGATATCATATTCATACTAAATATCCGCCTTATGATACCCACCACACTATTGTATGATAACATTGTTAAGATCTCATTAAGGAAGGATATTGACAGTATCTTTTTGTGCGGTGTCCAGGGGATACCGCGGAGTTAGGGAGTCACCACTGAACGAACATAGGGATTCCTGTCATTCCATGCATATGTTGAAGGCTCAATGTTTTCAAAAAGATGTGAAGCTAACAATCCTGGAAGGCTCACAACCCAAAGTCTATCGATTTCAAGGCAGCTGGGTCATCAACTTCCATGATTCTCAGTATGTCCTTATGCATCACACTCTTCAATTTACCAACTATCGATCTTTCCTTGTTCAGTCGCTTGGCAAAGGATATCGCTTCACTCATTAGTTCGTCCATACTGCAGGCTTTCACTATAATGTGACGTGCTTCGCACTCCTCAGCAGCAAGTCTCCTTGCAGTGAGCTGCATATCTTCCACTAAATCCATTGGTATAGCTTTCTTCATCAAGGCGGTAAAGCTGGGGAGAAATGGTATGCCAATGTCAACCTCGGGAAAGCAAAGATATCCACGACCTTTCCTCATGAAGCGGAAATCGAAACAACATGCCAGCACGGCTCCGCCTGCAAAGGCGTGGCCTGTAATCGCAGCAACAGTAATCATAGGATAGAAAAGTATCCTCTTAAGGAGTTCACTCAGTCTGGCGATGAAAACATCTGTGACACTTCTTTCCCCTTTCTTAGCAAGAGGCAATAGCCACTCAAGGTCCAGGCCGGTGGACCATACCTTCTCGTCGCTTGACCTGACTATCAATGCCTTGGCATCTGTGTCCTTTTCTATTTCGTTCAGCACTGATAGAAATTCGGTTAGGGAAGTCATATTGAATTTGCTCTCATTCATGGTAAGTAAAGCCACCTGTTCATCCAGCCTGTATTCATACATACCCATTGTCGATACCTCCTGACAGTGAAACTAAGCCTATCCCACAGCTTGTTGCCTGTCAATACAAACGCTGCAACGTTTGCCATTCCATGCGCACATTTATCAGGCCATCAGTTCTTCCTTTTCACCCTGTATGTGGTTGGCGTCTTGATTACCTTGGCATCTGATGATGCCGACTTCATAACCGGAATAACTCTGCCGGTCGATGGAGGATGGCTGGCATATGGATATCAAACAGTCTAGCTGTCGGCATCGCTCTGTCGGTGTGAGTGGGCTTGCTGCTTCGACTCAAGGCCTTGAATTCTGCTTTTCTTTAATCTAAGGGCAACTTGAAAAAGGCCTTGGGGTTTTCATAGACGAGCTTATATATATCCTCATACGGTAATTTGGCTCTTCTTAAAGCGAGGGCTACCATGGGGACAGTGAAATATCCGTCGCCTGAAGCTACCTCACTGTTGACGATGAATTTGTCCAGCTTGTCCCGGTTATTCAGAATCAGGTTAGCCACAGATTCCGGTGGCATTTTGTCGAAGCAACAGCTCAGCCCCACCTTCGCTCCGGAAGCCATCACGGCATCAAAGGTGCGCTCACCCACGTGGTCCAGTATCACTCTGTCCATAGGAAACTTTTCTTCCTTGATGACGTTGATGACCTGTTTGATGATTTCAGGTGCCTGGGGCGCCAACCGGATAGGCGTGTGACAAATTACAGGCAGGTTATGCGACTTGGCGATTTGAAGCTGTGCGCGGAACAACCTTTTTTCAAACGCCGTACCCACATCCAGGCCGATTTCTCCCAGGGCTACCACTCTGTCATTTTTGAGATAATCAGGAAGCCGTTTCAGACATTCCTCAGCACCTCTTTCCGTTAGGCCGCAAAAAGGCACACTAAGGGAGACAAAGGCTTCGTACCCTACGGAGCCGCCCCGCTTCAGCTCAAAGTCTAGAGACCTATCCCAGAGGGTAAGGACAGCATCGGCTTCGAAAATCCCATTCAGGCAATGGAACATGGGTATGACACAAGCCTCCATGCCGGTTAGGGCAATTTTCATCATTACGCCGTCATCCAGCAGAACAGTATGAAGATGCGGATCAATATATCTCATATCAGGACCTCCTTATCCTAATACCCTGGCCGGCACAGGCACACGTCAGTTTTGTTTTTACTGATCAACACGATGATCGGGGAAGTATTGTCATTGAGCTGGTAGAGATTATAATCCATACCAGAGTATCCAATCAATGCTGCCTACTTTGCTCCAAGGTATGATACCAGCCATTGTCCTAAGCCCCAGATAAAAAGTGCGATAGTCAATAAAAACCAATTAGTCGCACCCAGGCCAAGGTTCTTGCCAGTGGCGCCGGCGATAATCCCCAGTATCATAGCGGCAAGCCCTAGAGAATTTGCAACGAGCGCCATTCGCGCCGCCATTTCCGGGCCAAAGCCAAAAAGCAGGAACCTTATGTTTTCTGGAATCTGTGACATGTGTAACACCTCCTTTGAACGCAGAGCGCTGCTTCTTGCGGCGCACATTGTATCACAGCAATGACAGCCATGATGCCGCGGTATTAGAGGCGTAGTTCCTCCAGAGCTTAGTCTACGCATTACCGTACGACTGTAGGGATGTTTGTCCAGCGATGCGTATAAACATTTGACACCGGTTGCTTTTACTATTAAGTGAATATCACAACTGCACGAACATTGGGATGTTTGCCATTCCACGCTTACATATGAGTCTAGGTTGGAGGTTCGAGCCCACTATTGCCCAGTATACAAGGCTTGTACTTTTTTCACGGATTTGTTTTGGGTACCTTCCAAACCGAATTGATTTCCACTTAATGGGTCCGAGACAGAAGGCAATTCGAATGGCTACGTAGCGCTCAATTGGAGAAACAGATCCGTATTGTGAGTGAATTCAAGTGTTGAATATGATTAGGGAGGGTTTATTCAAATGAACTTATCAGAGTTTTCTCGTTTCGATGGTATCGCCCTAGCCGGATCTTTCCAGGCGTACGCGATCGAAGGCTTACTTCAAGAAGTAGTCACCGATTACTTTGGCGACTTCATGGGGGGCCGTTCTTTCGATCCCGAAGTGATCGAGTCGAGGGAATTCCTTCATTTCAAAGTGTGGGAGCACCGATGGAAGTCGCTTCACAACCAAGTCGACCGCTGGACTATCACTTCTGCCGCCATACATGAGTAGCACGCCAGCGGCGACTTGTTGGTAGTTCTTGTAAGTACTGTCAAGACGAGCAATTTCCTGCCATTCGCGGATGTTCTCCTGGAGGAGATTCAGCATCTGTCGAGACTCGGGGAAGCGAATGAAGGACACACGCAGGAGTAGCTTTATGAGCCATGGAGGAAATTTCGCCAGCCTGGCCGGCGCGTCCGCGAGAGTGAATTCGACCAGCGCGTCGAGCTTCTTCTTCTCAGCTAGTTTCTTCTGGTAACCAGCCATCCAATGCACTGGCATTGAGCCATCAATAGACACGCCGGGTTCGTACACGGCTATCTTGGTGAATACAGTGTTATTGCGGGCGACTTCTAGGGCAACCAGTCCACCGTAGCTATGCCCTACAAGCAAGCGCGCTCCAGTCTGCCGCTGTACGGCGAGCACATCCTCACACTCTTTGATTATGCTGTAGTCGTCGCCTTGTGGTCCGCTCTTGCCTCGCCCGCGACGTTCGATGATATGGACAGTGAAGCGATGGGCTAGGGCGCATGCGAAAGCGCCATAGTCGCTTGCCATCGAGAGGACGCCAGGAAGCACAAGAATCGCCGGTCCGTCTCCCACTGAGAGGTAAGCGATCTTTGTACCGTCTTTGGAAAGTACGGTGTGAGTGTCGCCTATGGCCAAGCGAGTGTAAGACTTAGTCATGGTCGCATTAATAGTATATCAGAATTTTCAAGACCCTCTTGGCTTGACCGGCCTGCCATGCACACAAGCCTGAGTGCATTTTCCAATAAGCAATTAGTAGCCAGTTCGTATTGTGTCAACTAGAAAGGCACCGCGTGGAGTGGCATTCTTGATAGGTTACTCGGTTGGCTCACCACTGAACAAAACATCGGGATGTTTGGCCTTCCATGCGTAGATCTATCAGCCTATCGGCTCTTCTTTTCCACCTGATATCGAATCAGCGTCTTGATTGCCTTGGCATCCGGCTTTGACTGGTATTCTTCCTCGTGCGGGCCAGCTATTTCGTAGCCATTCTCCGTGATGAATTGGTGCAAGCGCTCAATGGTCTCTTTCACCTGGTCATAAGGTCCGAGGTGGAGAATTTGCGCTACCGTGCCATATTCCCAGGTCTCAATCTTCACCTCAGTGCCCGGCTCTTTCTGGGGCAGAGAGGTAGTGTTGTCGGGTATTGGAATACCGGCAATTATGAGCCATTCTCCCTTGGGAGCGAGATCAGCATTCGGGAACTGGGCACGAGGGCAGCTTACCTTGAAGGACTCCAATCCCTGCTTTTTCAAGGCAAACTTCAAGGTATAAACCGAGCCAAATAGAGCAGGAAATATCTTAGCGAAGACCTTGTCCGGAGAGCCTTTCGCCTGGACAACGGCCATCTTCTGGGAGGGCATCTCAAGGATTACCGGGTCAGTCTTGAGTTTACGTGGCGACATACGCACCTCCCTGGCTGCAATTTCTTGGTAAGTATAGCACGGTAAACTAAGGTCAACAGTGATGCGGTTACGAGTTTAGATACAACCAAGATTTCAATGTGCTGGTAAGGTATAATTTAGGAAACAGATATACTGGAGGCGTCAATGAAATCACTGGTAATCTATTATTCTCTGACAGGCAAAACGAAGCTTGTAGCTCAGGTAATTGCGGAAGCACTGAATGCCACGGTGGTACAGATTGAAGAAAGAAGGCCCATACCCTTTCCGTTCGTCTATTTGAGCGGCAGCTTCGCAGCTTTCACGAACAGGGGAAGAAGGATAAATCCCATAGATGTTGACCTGAAGCAGTATGAAAGGATATTCATCGGCTCTCCAACGTGGGCCTACAGGCCGACCCCGGCTGTTAACTCATTCATATACCAGACAAATTTCGAAGGCCGGGCTGTCATTCCATTCTTTACCATGGGTGGCGATAGTTCAGAGACAGCTCTGGCGAACATAACGGCCAAAATAGAGAAAAGGCAGGGCAAGGTGGCGGGCTCTTTTGCCATAACATCGTACAAAGTGTCCG
>Ga0224495_10002661_pt1 | contig 11496 bp, 6 predicted proteins | sample SF_Jul11_sed_USG_FD_168128 | JGI IMG/M metagenome (GOLD analysis project Ga0224495, IMG submission 168128) | Sediment microbial communities from San Francisco Bay, California, United States - SF_Jul11_sed_USGS_4_1 | ecosystem: Environmental > Aquatic > Marine > Sediment | place: USA: California...
GAGTACGACCAAGCGAAGACGATTAAGTACTTTATTTATTCTAACTGAATCCAAAATAGCGAAAATAAAATAGCAACAAAACCTCCATTGACACATTAAGCTGCGCATAATTAAATCCACTTTATAACGTGGTACTGTCAACTCGATTGTGTAAAATTAGCCAGCTCAAGACTTTGTAATACCGGAAGGTTACTGGCTCTTTTCCCCATAAGGAACTTTCTCCAATGCAACTCCATCTTCAAGCAGATAAAAGCCAGGAGTGTGTAACAGGCGCGCTCACCTGCTACTATCTCCATGGGCTTTGTCCTGCGTTTAAATTCTTTATTGAGCCTCTCGATGATATTGGTCGTCCTCAAACAGATCCAATCCTCCTTCGGAAAATGAAAAAACGTCAAGCAGTTCTCTATGGACCTTTCCAAACATGTAACAGCAGAGGGAATGACGTTTTTCCACTTATCTTGAAAAGACTCAAAATACTCCATGGCTTTCTTTTTAGATGAGGCATAGAAGATGGTGCGAACATCATCAGCAACAGCTGCCTTGAGTTTCATAGGAACCTTGGCCAAGACATTTTTTGCCACATGGACCTGGCAGCGCTGGATCTTGGCCTTTGGAAACTCCTCAGTGAAAATCCTTTCCAATCCAGGCAGCCCATCCATGACTCCAAGCTGCACATTGCCTCCATCAAGACCTCTGCGTTTGAGATCCTTGAAGAACTCCCTCCAGCAAGTAGCCGATTCCTTATCCCCAGCCTGCAGACCTAAAACCATCCTTTGCCCAGATTCATTCACCCCGATGGCCACCAACACAGGAACATTCTCCACACTCTTTGACACTCTCATCTTGAAACACACCCCGTCCATAAACAGATATTTTATCTTCTCCGCTGATAAATCCCGCTCTCTCCATTGCTCAACAGCATCGATCAGCTCACGGCTCACCAAGCTGACTGGGAATGGCTTATCCTTCGTCCGATCAACTGCCTCGAGATCATCGAAAGGGTCCGGGTGCTAATCCCAGTGAGAAACATCAAACAGATATCTCTGCGAAGCTCTTCCTCCATCTGTTTGCTGCGAGGCAGAACTAAGCTTTTAAATAATCCTTTCCGATCCCGCGGAACCTCCACTCCCACCGTTCCTATGCCTTTGAGAGTTATATTGCGATGATAACCGCCGTTACGATGATTGCCATCACTATTTTGCCTCTCATAGGGCTGGCGCCCCAAATACTCTGTAAGTTCCGCTTTCATCATCTCATTCAAATACTGCCCTACGGCCTCTCGAACCTCAGAGCGAATCATCTTGAATATCCTCTCAGGCCGAAGCCGAATGGCCTTGCATACCTGCAAAAACTCTGGTACGCTAAGTTTGATTTTCATAGGCTCTTTCTCCTTTCAAAAATAGGTTTTCGAACAATCCCTATTTTAAGGAAAAGAGCCTTTTTTTCTACTCCATCACTATTTCACACAAAAAATTTTACACTGCCTTATAACGTTAATCGCAGTTCAATTCTAAAAATCACCCCCTGATTCACCTTTAAGGGCGATTGATCCTACCCTTATGCCCTGTCACAATCATTCCTGTCAATTGCCGGAAGAACTATACAAATGACTAATCTATACAGCATGAGACAGGCCAAAAAACTGATCCTTTCTATTCTTCTACTCTTCTTTCTTCTTCCATCACCTAAAGCAATTGCTGTCCTTAATAGAGTATCCAATGACTCCGCAATTTCTCTTACAAAACAATTTTTATCCCTTTCAAACGAAGCAGAAAAATTTCGATTAGATGGTGAATTTGAAAAGGCTATCGAACTGCTCAGGGAGTCTCATGAATATGCAAAAAGAATCCCTGATAGGGTAAAAGAGTGCGATACACTGCTCAAATTAGGTTTGATGTACTGGAATATTGGACGACTTGATGTGTCGTATGATTATTATTCGAAAGCGTCTTCTCTTGCAAAAACACTCAATTTAGAAAACCTGCAAAATGAAAGTAATAAAGCACTTGATATTTATTCATATTACGATAAGGGGAAAAAACATCGTTCATCTGGTCATTACCAAGAATCAATAGAAAACTTCCAAAAAGCTATTAAACTAGCTCAGGATCTTGGAAGTAAAGAACACGAAATTAAATGTCTTAGACAATTGAGTGTAACATTTTGGGAATCAACAAACTTACATGAATTCTATACCCTAAATATGAAAGCACTAGAAATCGCCCGAATCCTCAAACACAGAATGGAAGAAGGAAGATGTTTGCAAAATATGGGCATATATTATTTGCGATTAGATAACTACTCAAAAGCTATCAATTATTTTGAAAAAGCCCTTGTAATTGCAGAATATTTACAAAATGAGAAAATGTCATCAGACTTCTTGAATCTGATTGGAGTTACGTATAGAAACATCGGCAATTATGACAAAGCTTTAGATTATTTGATAAAAGCTCATACAAAAGCTCAAGAAATAGGAGACGGTTATCTACTATCTGCTGTATTAAACAACATCGGAAATATTTATCGGGACAAAGGTCTTATTTCAGGAAATATAAAAGATTTATATCAAGCTCTTAGTTATCATGAGAAAGCTCTCGAAACAGCAAAAAAAAGTAATGACTTTGGAACCGAAATTGAAGTCCTAAACAACCTCGGTAGCGTCCATTCAGATCTCGAAAATTTTCAGCAAGCCTTAGAATATTTTCAACAGGGATACGAAAAGGCAGAAAAGATTGATGATTTAGAAGCTAAAGGCATGATCCTGAACAATATAGGTATTGTTTATTACAATCAAGGAAATTACGAAGAATCCACACGATACTACCAAATGGCCATCGATTTAGCCCAGGAGTTAGAAGGAGGACAAATCCTCTGGGAAGCCTATCTTGAACTCGGAAAAGCTTATGTTAAACAAAATAAAATTTTTGAAGCATTAAAAAATTATAAAAATTCAATTCGCATCATTGAAAACATCCGTTCTCAAATCAAATTGGAAGAACTTAAAGCAAGCTATCTGGGAACAGATAAACGAATAGAAGCTTATCAATATCTCATTCACCTTCTTGTCTCTCTCCACAAGGACAACGATGGAATGGGATATGATCAACAGGCTCTCGATTACTTAGAAAGGGCAAAGGCCAGGTCTTTTCTCGACAGCCTTGAAGTCGCTCAAGTAGATATTTCGATGGGAATAAATTTCAAATTAAAGAATCGTGAAAAAGAGCTTATGAAGGATATCTCGAATATATACAGCAAGCTTCTTGTTGCACAGCTCGAATCTGAAGAAAAAGAGAACCTCCTTAAGCAGCTCACAGAAAAAGAAAACGAATTAGAAACCTTGAAGAGAGAAATTCGCTCAAAGAGTCCTTATTATGCAGACCTAAAATACCCGGAAGTTATAACTTTAAAAGAAACTCAAAGAAAGCTTCTCAATCCCAAGACGGCATTTATTGCTTATACCATTGGAAAAGAAAATTCATACGGTTTTGTCATCACTAAGAACAACCTTATGATATTTCCTGTTCCTAAAAAGTCAGTCATCCAAAATTTGGTCTCAGATTATTTAAAAGTAATCACAGATAAGGATTATAAAAATTTCAATTTAGGTTATGATTTATACCAAGCTCTTGTGCCTTCCAATTTAAACAAGAGTATCAGGAAGATTATTTTTATCCCAGATGACATCCTCCACTTCCTTCCATTTGAAACGCTAGTAACTGAGGAAAACAACTCTCATTGGCTTGTCAAAGATTATCAAATTACCTACGCTCCATCCATCTCTTCCTATCGCGAGATCATCCACCGTAAAAAGAAAAACAAATCAAGTCGTCATTATGACATTTTAGCCTTCGGAGATCCTGATTTTGGACAACTAGAATCAGAAGCAAACGGAGGTGATATTTTTCAAAATTTCTATGCCTCAAATGCTTTCAATTTCTATAGGCTAAAATACAGTGGAACAGAAATAGAAAGAATTAGTTCGCTGTTCAAAGAAAAAAAGGAAGATATTTTTATAAGAGAGGCTGCAACCGAGAAACAGCTTAAAAATTTAAACCTTGATGATTACAAGATCATTCACTTTGCAACCCACAGCCTTATCGATGATAAAAAGCCTGCACGTTCATCCATCGTTCTTTCATTAAATAGCAGCGATGAAGAGGATGGTTTTATTCAGATGAGAGAGATATATAACCTCAATCTTAACTCGGATCTTATCACTCTCTCAGCTTGTCAAACTGGACTCGGGCAATTTATCAAGGGAGAAGGGATTGAAGGTCTAAACCGATCATTTTTCTTTGCAGGCGCTTCCTCTGTACTCATGAGTCTATGGGCGGTTAACGATCAGGCCACTTACCAGCTTATGGAGCGATTCTATTCACATCTTCGTTCTTCGGAACCAATCGCAAATTCATTGAGAAATGCCAAGCTTGAAATGATATCCTCTGAAGCAGTATCCCATCCATACTACTGGGCAGGATTCATTGTTTCTGGAAAGGCTGACCAAGTTGTATTTCCTAACGTCTTAGGAAGATGGTTGCTTATAGGTGGCTCCTGCCTCTTTGTTGGAGGTTTGTTCTTCATCGTTGTGAAAAGGAATGGATTTCTAGCGCGTCATCCAAGATTGATTCTTCATCGTAAAGGCAGCAAAAGGGACGATCCACCAAAGACAAAAAGCCGTGATGAATGCATAGGGAATCCCATATAAAAATGTAAGACTTCTTTTCGCCCGAAGATAATACAACGACAGCAAAAAGGAAAAAACCACTAAAACTGCAAAATAACGAAGTATGAAAAGGGGATGCACAAAGAAGGAATAACCCACAAAACCTAAAGAGAAGATATGGAAGGGATGGAGAAAATTCAAAAAGAAAAAATCAAAAATAGGTAAAATTCGCTTTTCTGTTCGGTATTTAGTAAACATAAATCCAGCAAAGATAATAGACTCTCGGATATAACTCCGAGTCCAACGCAGATACATCTTGTTCAACTCAATAAAAGTAGAGGGAACCTTCGTGTAGACAATGGCGTTGGATTGGAATCGGGTTCTATAACCAGCTTTAAGAATTTGAGTTGTAAGAGCCCTGTCTTCCCCATAAGTGCACTGAGTATTTAGAAATGTTTGGTCGACCCATTCGTGGATAAACTTTTTCAGAACGTCCTTTCTATAGGCTGTAAGGGCACCCGGACAGCAAAACACAGCCCCATACACACTCTGATAAGCACGGCCAAAATTAAAGGAGATGGAATAACGAATAGCAAGCATTCTCGTGAGAAAATTATCCTTTTCGTTTAAGACTTCCACTCTGCCAGCAACAGCACCAGTCTTTTGCTCTCTAATCAAGGGCAAAACCAGATTCCTGATTGCATTGCTTTCGATTCGGCTATCTGTATCCGCCGTGAGGATGATTTCTCCCTTTGCTTTTTTTACCCCAACATAGAGGGCTTTCCTTTTTCCTAAATTCCTTGGAAAATTAATAACCTTAAGCTTTTCACCGTATCTTTGCCTGGCATTTAACATATGAAATAGAGTCGTATCGGTCGAACCATCGTTGATACAGATGACTTCAAACTTTTCATGAGGATAGTTACATGAGAATATCGAGTCGATAGACTCTCCAATCAGCTCCTCCTCATTTAGCGCCGGCATGATAACCGAAACAAATGGCCAATCAATACTCTCTCCAGTTCTGACTCCCATAGGCCTGTAACGGAACCAGATAAGGGTTCGAAAAATAATACCGGCTATGATGAACACTGTCGACAAGACCAATGGGTAAAACGCAGCGCGAAGGTAAGAATTACTTTGAAGAAACTCAATCCATTGGTGGAAGATTCGAAACTTCACAGCGACAATAATTATTGAGGCGCTTGATGTTATGATCAGAATGATCAGAAAAGTATCCGCTTTTTCTTTGAAAGAGGGAAGGCTGATATCTAAGCTTCTAGGCTGACCTTCTAAGTCACTCTTGACTAATGTCTCTTCCCACATGAGGAACTTTTAATCCAGGTACGGGATTCGATAGGAATGTTATTAAATGTTTCTGAAGATGTCAAGAAAAGGAAATATTTTCAAAATTTCTTGATAAGATAAAATTTTAACTGATAAAATACACATTATTTTTATAAAACTGAGAAAATTCACATTGATAAACACTCTATATAACAATGAACGCAGCCCTTCTAAAATAAGTTTCATGCGGATCAACCAATATGAGTACCAAAGCAGATAAGCTTAAAGAATTTGATGCAGCTCTCAGCAAATTTGGCCGATTCATAAAGGTCAATATCCAAAAATTCAATCTGCCTAAAGATGGCATTGATCCAGATGACGTCCTCCAAGAAGTCAGAATAAAAATCTGGAAACTTTTAAATGATGAGAAAAAAATTACCAATTACTCGTCCTATATAAAGAAGATTGTGGATTCTTCAGTTATCGACCATCTTAGAAGAGCGAGACGCGAAAGGGGATTTATTCTACTCGAGAAACAAAAAACAATATCAGAATGGAAAAGCCATTATGAAACAAGAAATACAGATGATAAAAATCTTAAAAAAATTGTTAACACCGCGGTTGAATCTTTAATGGAGTCGCGTCGAAAAGTGGTTAAACTATATCTGCTTAATCTCACTATAGAAGAAATTGCGACTTTTTATAATTGGAGCAGAGATAAGACAAGAAATTTGCTTTACCGAGGCTTGTCTGATTTGAAAAAATCTCTTCAGGCAGAAGGCATCGAATATGAAATTAAATAACAGGAATCTGCGAGAACTGTATCAGGCTGATATTGAAAATAAAATTCCTCTCACACGAAAATTCTGTCCCTCTCCCAGAGAAATGCTCCTGTTATTTCGTTCAAAAAAATCAGAAGAAAAAAAAACAAAAATCGTAGATCATATAACAAAATGCTATTATTGTTCCAAAGAATTCGAATTTATTATTGAGGCCCTCAGATACGAAAAGAAAATAAATCAAATTGCAGAAGAATTAATATTAAAGCGCGAAAAAAATTCTGTATTGAAAATTCCGAAGTTAAAATTTATACCTTTCCATTTTAAATGGGGATATGCATCATTAATTGCTAGCACTTTATTGGTATTCTCTCTGGCAGTAATTTTTATAGTTTCCACAAAATTTGAAAATACTAAATACCGCGGCTCAACACAAAATCAGGTAATGCTCTCTAAATCAACAAAAAAGACCTTTACAAAATCAGCCCTGAATTTTGAATGGGAGCATGTTAAGGAAGCAGATTATTATGTATTTGAAATATATGATGAGTCTCTATACCCCATTTGGACAAGCGGAAAGATAACTAAAAATAGCATTATCCTTCCAAGCGAAGCGTCCTTAAAATTGGAAGATAACGGAACCTATTACTTGATGGTCACAGCTTTTTTACAGAATGGATCTAAAAATGAATCAGCACTAACAGAATTTCAGTTCAAAGAATAATTATTTTCAAGTCTGCTTTATCAATTAAAAATTGGAACCGGGGAAAAATCACCATATAATACAAAAGATGCCCAATAGAAGGGATGAGAATATTCGGATTTCAGCATCTTAATTTTGGCCATACGTAGAGCCTGAGATTTGCTATTACCCACAGAAAGATATTTATAAAAATATGACATAAACTTAGCCGTTGACTTATCATTTACTTCCCAAAGAGATGAAATGACTGATCTGGCTCCACAATAAAAGAATATGCGTGGAAGTCCTAACACTCCCTCTATATTCTCCAATTTTCCTTTCCCTGTCTGACAGGCAGAAAGCACAATTAGATCAGCTATTAATTTAAGATTATAGATCTCATGAACCAGAAGAAAGCCATCTTCGTTCATATCACCATCCAAACTTAGCACCAACCCTGAGCGGAATGGAAATATTTCATCATGGAGCCCATGGCAAGCGAAATGAATAATTTGATAGTCCTCAAGAGGAATTCTTTTTATTAAATCTTCTCTTGCTTCGTTGCCCAAAAAAATATCTTTATGTTCTTTTTTAAAAAATTTGGAAATTTCCTTTATTTCTCTCTTACTGTATGGGAGGGGAGAAAAGTCAAATCCCTGATTTTCATATATTTCTCTATAGATTCTAGATGAACTTTTACTGGCATTCTTGGATATCTCTTCTAATTCATAACTAGGATTGCCGATAGCAAGTATTGACTTCGAAGGTTGCGTCCTTGCTTTTTTCTTTTTTAAGAACAGCAATGATGATGAAGAGGGTGCATATGAAATCTTATACTTCTCGATTAAAAATTTGGATGTTGAAAATTTATTTATTGACTCTGCAATTAGAGCCTCAAAAGGTAAGTAGTAGAGCAATCCGTCCGGAACGATTATAAGATGTTCAACAGAATCATTGAGATTTTTTTCGAGAGGAAAAAGAAGCTGACGGTACAACCTCTCCGCAGCAAAATTCCCTCTGAATTTCCCTCTCGGAGGATCTGAAATCTCTTTTATGTAGCCTTTAACTGATTTTCTTATCTCATCTCTAGGAGGCAATGGAAATATTTCATAGTCATTTTTTTCAATTATAAACACGAACGACTGCCTTTCCCCAAGAAAGTACTCGATTAAAGCTGTCCTTTGGTCCAGCAGCTCTTTTTGAACCTGCTCCAAATGACACGGCTCAGGCAAGATCACATTCCTCGCCTCAAGCTCTTCTGTTGGAATCTCAGAGGGAAAGAGAACATAATCATTCTTTATCTGGTTATATTCGCCTCCCCCCTTTTTACTTTCATTTGAAATTTTTTGTTTTTCTCTTCTTAATTCTGTACTTAATTCTTCCTGAATTTCAGCTGTAGACTTTTCCAATACCTCTAAAAAAGCCCTCGCTTTTGCTTTCTCTACGATGTTGAATATCTTTTTATTTTTGTCAAATGAGGAAGAGTCGTTTCCTTGCTTGAATAATAGATTTATCAGAGATTCATAAACATGTATTTTATCTCTTACAAAACCTACTTTAAAAGTATCTGTGAGAATGAAGCTTCGCACATTATCTATCTCCTGAATGGATTTCTGATAATAATCCACTGCCTCATCTATTTGCCCAATATTTTCATAACATTTACCAAGGCCAAAGTATGCCTCCCAGAGAATGTGTGAGCCTTTTATTCTCACAGCTATGTTTATTGACTTTAGATAATAACTTAAAGCTTTTTTATGATTTTTTTTATATAGGTATACGGTTCCCATATTGTTAAGTATCATTGAAATTGCTTCGTGATTTAATATTTCAGTTGCAATCTCATATCCATGTTCAAAGAATCTTAAAGCATCTGAAAAATTATCTAAATACAAGAATACAGTTCCGATATTATTTAACAATTTGACTTCTAGTGAACTCACAATAGCATTCTTTTCATGCTCTTTTTTTATTAATTCCAAACATTCATAGAATTTATTCAATGCATTTTCTAAATCATTTTTATCGTTGGCGAGTAAGCTTCTTATTCGATATGTTTCCCCTATGTTGATTAAATCCATAGCTATGTAAATTTTATTTCCTAGCTCTCTGTCTATTTCTAAAGCATGCATAAGGTAGCTGAGGGATTTACTGCATTGACCAACGTCTTTATATATATTCGCAATGTTATTTAAAATTGCTGATTCACTTTTCAGGATTCCCAACTCCCTCATTATCCTAAGAGCCTTCTCATAGCAACTCAAAGATCTTGAATAATTACCCACCCTCCTATAAGAAACTCCAATATTGTTTAAGCATTGGCCTTCTTCTCTTTTATGATTAAGCTTTTTCGCAAGCTCAAGGGCATCATTATTCAATTCACAAAATTCTCGAAAATTGTCTGTTTCCCAATAGGCTATACTCAATTGACGCAAGCATTTCACCTCAAATGCATCGCTTCCTATCTGCCTTGCTAACTCTATTGCTTTATGAAAACTCTCTATAGATTTTTTATAGTTGCTAGACGATCTATATTCTTTTCCTTTTGAATAAAATTCAAAGATATCAAGTGATTTTTTGCATTCCTCTTCATATGATTTAAAATTAAATCTCTCAGCCAAAAGGATTGCCCTTTTATAGAGTTGTGATGATTCTTCCAGTTCACCAGTATTCCAATACAGTAAGCCCAATCGCATACAGCATGAGATCTTTCCTTCTTGATAATCATACTCTTCTGCCAAGCTTAGACCTTTTTTGAATTCGTTAATAGCATTCTGAAAATCTCCCTCCTTTAAGAAAATCTCACCAGAATGAAAGTAAAATTTATACATTTTGGGAATATCTCTTCTAATTTGAAGAACGGGATTAGAAATCATGAGAGTGGTAAAAAGAAGAAAAAAGATCAAAGAAAAAGGCAAATTTCTTTTTAGAAATGAATTGAAATGATTCATTTTAAAATTAAGCACTCCCTATTTTTAATTTTAAAGCTGAAGACAGTCAACCCATCCATATCATTTACACATAATCAAGATAGTCCTCAAGCTGGTTTTACGTTTGACATCAACTTGCATTTTTAAGACGTATTAACTAACATCATATTCTCACAATCTGCTAGGGAAATGAAAAAAATGAAACATATTATCTTTTTTTCTTTTGCTTTGTCTGTATTATGCTTGGGTATCGTCTCATCAGAACAACGCCCTCGTCTCCGTGAATTCGGCATCAAGACCGGGATCCTCGATCCGGGTCCTTTAAACGCCATCACAGATGTGCCTGGAGTCAAAGTCGGTCAGGTCACTCTTATCGTAGGCGACAACATCCGCACTGGGGTCACAGCCATCATCCCTCATGACGGCAACATCTTCCAGGAAAAAGTTCCAGGTGCGATCTATGTTGCTAATGGATATGGCAAACTGATGGGCATAACTCAGGTGGAAGAACTTGGGAACATCGAAACCCCGATCATCCTGACCAACACCCTGAGTGTTCCCACTGCAGCCGATGCCGTCATAGACTACATCCTCTCTCTTCCAGGCAATGAGACAGTGGAATCTGTGAATCCTGTTGTTGGTGAGACCAATGATGGAGGTCTAAACGATATCAGAGGAAGGCATGTCAAAAAAGAGCATGTCATAGAAGCTATAAAGATTGCTAAATCAGGACCAGTGGAAGAAGGCTGTGTCGGAGCTGGAACAGGAACAACCTGCTATGGATGGAAAGGAGGCATCGGCACAGCATCCCGAAAGCTCCCTGAATCCAGAGGTGGCTACACGGTTGGAGTTCTTGTCCAGACAAACCATGGAGGAGTCTTCCAGATAAACGGCTATCCTGTGGGCATCAAGCTGGGCAATTATTACATGAGGAGGGATGTGGAAGAACAACCCGAGGGCTCCTGCATGGTGGTTGTGGCAACGGATGCCCCTCTTGAAAACCACAATCTGAAAAGGCTTGCCATGAGAGCCATACTCGGCATCCCAAGGACCGGGGGATTCTACTCCACAGGAAGCGGTGATTACTGCATCGCTTTCTCCACGGCCAAGGGTTTGAGAATTCCACACAGAACAGAATCCGGCACGCAGAAGATC
>Ga0224495_10002662_pt1 | contig 11496 bp, 10 predicted proteins | sample SF_Jul11_sed_USG_FD_168128 | JGI IMG/M metagenome (GOLD analysis project Ga0224495, IMG submission 168128) | Sediment microbial communities from San Francisco Bay, California, United States - SF_Jul11_sed_USGS_4_1 | ecosystem: Environmental > Aquatic > Marine > Sediment | place: USA: California...
ATCGGATTGCCTCCGATTCTTTCCCGCGGGCTACTCCGACCGTCCGCCGACTTCCGGCCGGACGATCAAGTGAGTGCCCTCGATACCTTCCACCACTACGCGAGTGCCCACCGGAATGACGTCGCAGCTCGGCGCGTCGGCACGCCACTCCTCGCGCTCGATGCGCACCTGTCCGACCGGGCTGTCGGGCGTGAGATCCTCTATGACTATCCCGGTCTTGCCGACGAGCCGGTCTATACCCGTTTTCACGGGCGGCTCGTGCGTAAGGTGATCGGCGAACCTTCGCAGCAACACGAAGGACGCCGTCGAGATGACGATGAATCCCCCCCACTGCCAGCCGGCTGGAACCTGGAAGAACGCGAGTGCGGCCGCCGCCGCTGCGCCGATGCCGAACGGCAGCATGAAGAAGCCCGCCGTGAAGATCTCGGCGACGAAGAGGAATGCGGCCGCGACGACCCAGAACCAGAACCAGACCTCAGTGCTCTCCATCGGCCCTCCTCGGCAGTGAGTGTCGGTGCGTGGACGATGACCAGCACCCGCTGCTTCATGTATAGCACTGCATGGCGACGGAGGTCACGCGCGCAGAGGTGCGGTGGGCTGCGCCGAGGCCGTGTGGGAGTCGTCCAGGGCGAGAGCCGCCTTCATAGATGCGAGTTGCGAACCGCGGTCCGCGAAACTCACCGGGAACGTGGGCTGACCGTGCAAGATGCGCCACAGGCCGGCGCTCAGCACCGCCTCGAGGGACCTTCGACCCGCGTGCTGCAAGAGGCCCTCGTAGGGATCCTTGCTGTGCGGTATGCGGAAGATCGCGATGTCCGCCTGAAGCCCGCGGGCAAGCGAGCCGAAGACGTCTCCCAGTCCGAGGATCTGGGCACCCTCGTCCGTCATCATGCGCACTAGCCGTTCGGCTCCCAGCCCGGGTGCGATCTCGGCCAGGGCGCGCGCTTCCTCGAACAAGTCCAACGTCTCGTTGCTCGCGAGCGAGTCCGTGCCGAGTCCAAGGGGAACGCCGCCCTTTCCGAGCTTCTCCGCGGGCGCGACCCCGTTGTTCAGGTGGGCGTTGGAACGCGGACACAGCACCACGCCTCGTACGCGTCGGGCCAGCACCGGAATATCGACGGGGAGCACTTGAGTGCAATGCACGGCGACGGCACCTTCGAGCACACCGAGCATCTCCATGTACGCGACCGGAGTCTTGCACGGCGGTTCAAAGCCATCGGCAAGTCGCTTCGCGAGGTCCGCGAGAGGACCGCTCCCATCGTGCAGGAGCTGAGTCTCGGCTACGGATTCGGCAAGATGCACTGCGAATCCCATTCTCCGCTCAGCGGCCAGGGCTCGCGCGGCCCTGATGAGCTCGGGACCGGAAGTGTAGGGCGCGTGCGGCGATATGCCACAGTTCAGTCTTCTGGTGAAGCCGCTCCGACCGGCGGGGAACTCGATCGCGTCGAGGTAGTCGTCGATCTGCTTTGCGGGAATGCCGAGGACTTCCCAGTAGAACTGGCCGCCTAGCCCCGCGTCGGCCGCGATCGCCGCGGACTCCGGGCCGTGTGCGATGTCGCCGACGACGGTGACGCCGGCTTGGATGCAGTTGGCGGCCCCGAGGGCCGTCGAGGAAGCCAGATCGTCGCGATTGAGCGCAAGCATCGCTTGGGGGACACGTCTGATCCATTCCGCGAAGGGCTGCGGGGGCAACAGTCCCTTCAGGCACGTCAAGGCCAGGTGAGTGTGGGCGTTGACGAGGCCGGGCATGATGATGCAACCGGGGTGGTCGTGACGCGGCACCCCCGCGTACTTCTTGGCAAGTCCGTCGGCAGGCCCGACCGCTTCGATGAGGCCGTTGCGTAGAACAACGGCTCCGTCCCGAATCGGTGCCGAGGAGACTGGCACCGCCCAGTCTGCCGTGATGAGCATCTAGGGTTCGTCTCGCTCGTCAGGGATATCGAGCAGCGAAGGCTTGCGCAGATCGGCACAGCCGCAGTCCGAGTCCAGGTCGGTCTCGGCGATGGTATCGAGCACGCAACGCGCCACGACGTCGGACTCCTCGAAGAAGATGGCTCTGAGCTCGGCGTGGTCCCACTCGCGGATGACTCCCTCGCCGTAGTTCACCACCATGTAGATACCGGCATAGCAGGCACCTATGTCTCGCGCGAGGATCACCTCGGGTGCGAGCGATTGGCCGACGACGTCGCCGCCGAGTTGCTGCATGTAGGCGACCTCGGCAATCGACTCGAAGCGGGGGCCGTCGGTCACCAGATACGTGCCTCGCGGGAACACGCGCGAGAACTGCTCGCTTGCGGCCATGTAGAGGTCGTGATGCATGATCGGGCAGATCGGCTGTCGCATGATGAGCAAGTGATCGCCGAGGACGTAGATGTCCTGGCGCGTGGTGAGGTCGATGAAGTCGGTGGGCAGCACGACGTCGCGTGGGTCGAGGAGACGGTTCAGCGACCCCACGCCTCCATCGGCGAGCACCTTGCGCACGCCGGCCTGGTGGAAGACCCAGAACGTCTGCAGCGACGCGTCTGCCCGTTTGACGCCGCGTCGCCAGCCGTGCATGCGCACGGCCAGCGCCTCGCGCGGCCCCTTCGAGCCCGTCACCCGGAAGTGTGTGAACTCCGGTGATCGACCGAAGGGTGTCTCCCAGCACAGTCCGGTCGCGAGAATCTCGAGACGCTCGTCGTCGACGATATCCGAGTAGGGTTTGGAGAGCGTTCCGGAACCACCGCAAAGCCCGAATTCGACGCGTGGCACGAGCGACGCCTCGATGCTCGACATCTTCGACAGAGTATCCGGTTCGCCAACATCGAGACTCGATGAGGTTGAGGTGCGCGCGTCACGCGCGGCTGATTGCCGCATGGCCTACCTCCTCGGCAAGAGGCTAGCCCATGGTGCGTCTTGGCGCCAGTGTCACAGGACACACTTTCGGGGGCACCCGCTTGCGCTCGCTTCGACTGGCAGAATCACATACTCTCAGTACGGGTAAGTCAACGGAGTAAGGCCTTCCGCGCGAGAGACTATGACCCCGCCGCGGAGATGCGCTCCGGAATCCGCGAGCCGAAGGTCGTGCCGAACTCCGAGACGAGAGCCGACGCGTGGACTGTTGGAGCGCGGATGAACAAGAAGAACTGTTGGGAAGTGAAGCGGTGTGGCCGCGAGCCGGGTGGCAGTAACGCGGAGCGCCTCGGTGTTTGTGCTGCTGCTACCGAGGTCCGACTTGATGGCGTGCACGGCGGCAAGAACGCTGGGCGCGCCTGTTGGGTCGTAGCGGGCACTATGTGCGGCGGCAAACCCCAAGGAACCTTCGCGCAGAAGCTTCCCAGTTGCGAGGAATGCGGGTTCTTCAAGCAGACAGTCGCGGAGGAATACCCCAATCACGTGCCGACATGCGAGCTTCTCGACAAGTTGAAGTGAGCCGAGAAGCGATGTCCTCTGCCGAAAGGATCGCCTACCTGTAGACCACCATTTATCTGCCTGTGAGTGACCTTCGCGCAACCGTGGGTAGGTATACTACTTGTAGGCAGGAGATGGTTCACGTGAGTTGCCACGCACGCCCGCGGGGTCCGTACAGGGCCCTACTTGTTGCGGCAGTCGCCGCGATTCTTACCCTCGCACCAGCAGGGGGAGCGTTTTCTTCGGACACGGTGATCGCGACCATCCCGGTCGGCATGCAGCCTTTCGCGGTCGCGGTCAACCCCGTCACTCACCGAACGTACGTCGTCAACTACAACGGAAGCAGCGTTTCGGTCATCGACGGCGCGAGCGACACCGTTACCGCGACGGTAGCCCTTCCAGGAGCATTTGCGGCGCCCGTGGCTGTCGTCGTTGACTCGCTGCAAGATCCGGCGCGTGCCTTCATCGCCAGCTTCTGGACCGGCACGATATCGATGATCGACGAGTCCAGTAACGTCGTTAGCGCGACGGTCGCGCCGGACCCCGTGCACGCGACCGGTCCCCGCTCGCTTGCACTCGATCCTACCGCCTCCCCGCCGAAGCTCTACACGGCGAACTACGGCAGCAGTTCCGTTAGCGTGCTCGACGCGCGCGACCTCTCGATCATCAAGCGGATAGCGACGGGCACGCATCCGCGTGCGCTCGCGATCTTCTCGAGTGCGAATAGGCACCGGGTCTACGCAGCCGATCGCTACGCGAACACTGTCACCGTCATCGATGGCGATACGGACACGATCGTGACGGTGCTGAGTGTGGGACAGGCGCCAAAGGCCATCGCCGTCGACCCCAACACAGGCTATGCGTACGTGACGTGCGAGAACTCGGACAACGTGTACGTGATCGACGATACGGATGCCGTCGCTGCCGTGGTCGCGGTCGGCGACCGTCCCGTAGGCGTTGCGGTAGACGCCGTTGCGGGACGAGTGTTCGTGGCAAACAACTACTCCGGCAGCGTGTCGGTCATCGACACCGCCACCGCCTCGGTCACCGACACCGTGACGGTAGGCGCCAGCCCGTATGCGCTCACCTGGGATGCCGGCGACAGCAAGGCGTACGTCACCAACTACAACGGCTCCTCGGTATCGATCATTTCGGACACGCTCGATGTGACGACCGTCTCGGTTGGCTTGAACCCGTACGCCGTCGCGGTCAACGAATCGCTCGTGCCCCACAAGGCCTACGTCACCAACTACAACTCCAACACCGTGTCCGTGATCGACGAACCCGCGGTCGCGGCAGCAGAGACGGCGGTTTCGGCGCTCGTCGGCGCGGAGACATCTGATCCGGTTGCGGTGTCCATCGACCCGTTCCCCGACGATGTGACACCTGATTTGCTGCCCGTGCTGCAGGGTTCTGCCGAAGACGTGCGTGCCCCGTACGTGTCCAATGTCGCGGCAGTCTTCGTGCGGTTCGATGCAGAAGCCCGGTGGGAGCGAGCCGAGATCACCGATGGCGCGGGAACGCCGTCGGTCAGGTGGAGGGCTACATCGCCAGAGCCGCTGGACTTGGGGCCGCACAACGTGCAGGTGGCCGCTGTCGATCAGGCCGGTGCCGTGGTCGCCACATCCGATTTCGGCACTGGATACACGAGTGGGGCCTTCGGCGGAAGGGCGTCGTACTCGTTCGAAGTGGGCACGCTCGACCGCGAGGCGCCCTTCACCGCGAACGTCGAGGTCGCTCCGAATCCGGTGCCTGTGGGGGCACCATTCTTGCTGACCGCCCTCGCAGACGACGGCCTATCGGGCGGCTCCGACATCTCTTCGGCGGAGTACAGCGTCGACGGTGGTCCGTGGGTGCGGATGGAGGCTGCGGACGGCGCGTTCGACGCGGCCGTCGAGACCGTGGTCGCGGTCGTGCCGGCTATGGACGATCGCGGCCGTCACGATGTGGCCGTACGCGCGACGGACGCGGCCGGCAACACGGGCGCTCCGGCGACGGCGAAGTTCGCTGTTTCCTCGAAGAAGTAGCGTCTAGATTCCGCATCCGGACTCTGGTAGCGCGCATCGCCGATGACAGCCCATGCAGGAGGCCGCCCGCGAGTGTCGGTTAGCCCGTTCTAGAATCGCTGCACTTCGCGGTAGAGCGTGTCGCGCTGGACTGGGCTGAAGCCGGCTTCACGAATGAGCCACACGAGTTCGTCCCGCCCCACGCGAAAACGCACTCCCGCGGCGGCCACGACGTTCTCCTCGATCATGGTGGAGCCGAGGTCGTTGGCGCCAAAGGCGATCGCCACCTGCCCGATCTTCGCGCCTTGGGTGACCCAGGATGCCTGGACGTTGAGGATGTTGTCGAGGAAGAGGCGCGAGACGGCAAGTACCCGGAGGTACTCCCATCCGCTTGCGGCGGCGATGCCTTCCGTCGCGCCGAGTTCGGTGTTGCCGGGCTGGAACGACCAGGGTATGAAGGCACGGAATCCAACGTGTCCCTGCGCGACCGAGTCGTCCTGCAGGCTGCGGATTCGCGTGAGATGTTCTATTCGTTCGTCGGGGGTCTCCGGTCCTCCGAACATCATTGTGGCCGTCGTGGACATGTCGATTCCGTGGGCTTCTCGCATGACGCCGAGCCACTCGTCGGTGGTCGCCTTGTGAGGCGATACGACGGAGCGCACTCGATCGGACAGGATCTCGGCGCCACCGCCGGGCAGCGAGTCGAGGCCTGCGGCACGAAGCCGCTCCAACACGTCGCGCACGCTGATCCCTGATAGTCGCGAGATGTGTACTACCTCGGGCGGACCGAATCCATGGATGTGGATCTGCGGATGCTCGTCCTTGATGCAGTGCAGCAACTGCTCGTACCAATCGATGCCCAAGTCCGGATGCATTCCGCCCTGCAGCAGGATCGCGGTGCCTTCCAGGTCGATCGTCTCGGCCACTTTCTCAGAGAGCTGCTCGGGGCTGAGTACGTAGGCTTCAGCATCGCTCGCGTCGTGGTAGAAGGCGCAGAAGCGGCATCTGGACACGCAGATGTTCGTGTAGTTGACGTTGCGGTCGACGATGAACGTGATCTCGCCTGCGGGGTGCATTCTCTCGCGAACTCGTGTCGCAGCGGCACCGAGGTCGAGCATGTCCGCGTGTTCGAGCAGCAGCAAGGCCTCGTCGGCCGTCAGCCTGTGGTCGCCTTCGCCCGTCGTGAATGCAAGCTCGCGCGCCGTTACGCGCGTGCGAACGTCGTCGGGGCGGGGGGCCATGCTAGCCCTCCCCGAAGATGCGCAGATGGGGTACCTGGTCCAACTCGCCGAGGTCGGAGGCTTCGGCCAGGAAGCGCAGCAACCCTTCTCGGTAGTGTGCTTCGAAGCGGAACTGGAGGGCGTCGAAGTACGACAGGAACTGATCGGCGGGGAACGGCTCCCAGCGTGCGGCGTATTCGCTGATGCCGTCGAGATGCGCTCGGCAGTAGAAGAGCGAACCGTTGAGCGCATCGATAACGTCTTGGACGGCCTTGGGCCGTTCTTCGGCAAACTCGGCGCGCACTGCCCACACGGCGTACACCATCGGTAGCCCGGTCCAAGCGGTCCATTCGCCGCCCAGGTCGTAGATGTGCAGGCCGGCAGGCTGGTTCCAGAACGCGCGCAGCGCATCGTCGCCGATAAGGAGGGCGGCGTCGGCTTCGCGCAGCATGCCTGCCAGGTCGGGAGGCGCCTCGACGTACTCCGGCGAGATGCCCCAGCGCTGCGACAGAAGGACGCGGGTGAGCACCTGCGACGTGCGAGAGGTGTCGGTGAGTGCGACCGTCCGTCCGTCGAGGTCTTCTACCGGGGTCTTGGCGAGCAGCAGTATGGACTGAACATCCCCGAAGCTCGAGATCGCTATGTCGGGCAGCAGCACGAGTCGGTCCGCGTGTCGCGCGTACTCGATGCTCGGGATGGGCGCGATGTCCAGGTCGCCGTCGAGCAACATCCCCGTGAGGTCTCTCGGCGCGGCCTTCACCAACTCGACGTCGAGAAGGGCGTCGTTCTTTACCAGCCCGTAGTAGAGCGGCAGGCAGTTGAGGAACTGGATGTGACCGAGCCTCGGTCTCATCTCGTGCCCTCTGCGCCTGCGAAGCGGCTCGGCACCTCGCCCGCGTCCCACGCGGGCGGCGATTCTTCGCTGCCGAAGACCTCGACCACGCGGTACAGGGTATCGCGCTCCACCGGTACGCTGCCGCTTTCGCGGATCATCCCGATGAGATCGTCCTTTGCCAGCGCCTCAGGAGTCGTGGCTCCGGCCATGTGGGTGATCTTCTCCTCGACGACTGTGCCGTCGATGTCGTCCACACCGAAGACCGTGGAGAGTTGCGCCACCTTCAAGCCGACCATGATCCAGAACGCCTTGACGTGCGGGATGTTGTCGAGCATGAGGCGGCCGATCGCGAGGGTCTTCAGGTCGTCGAAGCCGGTCGTACCCGGCAGATCGGCCAGCTCGGTGTTGACGGGGTGGAACGCCAGGGGGATGAAGGCGAGGAATCCGCCGGTCGTATCCTGCTGCTCGCGCAGCTGGATCAAGTGATCCACGCGCTCCTCGAACGTCTCGATGTGACCGTAGAGCATGGTGCAGTTGGTCTTGATGCCCAGCGAATGCGCTTCGCCGTGTATGCGCAGCCAAACGCCACTGGTAGTCTTCTTCTCCCATGCGGCCGCGCGGGTCCGTTCGGAGAATATCTCGGCACCGCCCCCGGGTAGGGCGTCGAGTCCGGCATCCTTGAGTTCCTGCAGCACCTCGAGCGTCGTCTTCTCGGCGATCTTGGCCATGTGCTCGATCTCCACAGCGGTGAAAGCCTGCACTATCACATGCCGAGGAACGGCCTCGCGCACCGCACGCACCATGTCGACGTAGAACTCGTAGCTCCATTCAGGGTGCAGGCCGCTGACGATATGTATCTCGTACGCTCCGTCGTCGGCACCCTCGCGGGCAGCCTCAACGATCGCGTCGAGAGTCATCTCGTACGCGCCTTCCTCGTCGGCGTCTCGGGCGAAAGCGCAGAACTTGCAGCGGTTCCGACAGATGTTGGTGGGATTGATGTGCCTGTTGACCATGAAGTACACGCGGTCGCCGGAGATGCGTCTTCGTGCTAAGTCCGCCATCTGCCCGATGCCCGTGAGGTCGCGGCTTTCGAAGAGAGCGATCCCGTCCTCGCGAGACAGGCGCTCGCCTGCCACGACCTTCTCGGCTATCGGATCGAGCCGCGGGTCGTTGAGATAGAAGCTATGCATGAGTGCCCTTCCAGTGGGCCGTCGTTTCGACCGCACGTCTCTAGCGAGCGCCGTGCCTGTCGTCCTCGGGACGTCCCACACCGATGTATTTCGCTCCCGCCCCACGAATCGCCTGCGGGTCAAGGGCGTTTCGTCCGTCAAACACGACCGCACGATCCGCCATGGACCGCACCAGCGAGCCCCAGTCCGCGCCGACGATCTCGTCCCACTCCGTCGCCAGGATGACGGCGTGAGCGTTTGCGAGCGCGTCCTCCAGACTGTCGGCGGTTCGAGAGAGCTCGGGCATGACGACCGGTATCGGGTTGTACCCCACGACCTCGGCTCCCTCGGCTCGCAGCAGAGAAGCGATCTCTGACGCGGGCGCTTCGCGCGTGTCGTCGGTGTCGGGCTTGAAGGTCAAGCCGAGGATCGCGACGCGCCGGTCCTCGAGCGAGCCGAACTGCTCGCGCAGAGCTCGCACCGGAAGAAGTCGCTGCCGCGCGTTCACGTCGATGACCGCGCGTAGCAGGTGGAAGTCGTATCCATGGAAGTTCGCGAGGAAGTCTAGCGCGCGGGTGTCCTTCGGGAAGCAAGAGCCGCCGTAGCCGATGCCGGCCTTCAGAAAAGCCGGACCGATGCGTTCGTCCATGCCGACGCCTTCGGCGACCTGGTCTACCGTGGCGCCGACGAGGTCGCACAGTACTGCGATCTCGTTGATGAACGAGATCTTGGTCGCCAGGAACGCGTTGCTCGCGTACTTGATCATCTCGGCGCTGGTGACCTCGCACTCCAGGAGGGGCGCGTCGATATGTTCGTAGAGGGGTTTGACACGCTCGATCGACTCGGGCGACCCGCCCAGGACGACTCGATTCGTCTCGAACCAGTCAGTGACCGCGGTTCCTTCGCGCAGGAACTCGGGATTGGAGGCATAGAGGATGCCGTGCGGGGCCAGTCGTGCGGCAAGGTTCCTGCCCGTGCCCGGGGGGACGGTACTCTTCATCACGACGACGGTACCGGGCTCGGCGTTCGCCTCGAGCGCGTCGATCACTTCGCGAACGTACGTCATGTCCGCCCAGCCGGTGGCTGTCGCGGGCGTGCCGACGGCGACCATGACGATCCCGCTGAATCGGCCGATGTCGCCGACCGTCGCAAAGGACAGAGTGCCCTGGCTTCGCGACTCTCGCATGAGGTCCTCGAGCCCCGGCTCGAAGAATGGCGTGCGGCCCTGATCGAGTGCGGCGAGTTTCGAGCTGTCGACGTCGAGCACCTTGACTTCGTGTCCCGCACTCGACAGGCACACTCCCGTCACGAGGCCCACGTAGCCCGCTCCGAACACGGTGACACGTTCGCCCATGCTTCCCTACACTCCTTCCCGCCCTACTTCCCGGACAAGACTAGTGTTTCCCGTACCACAAGTGAAGCACGCCGAAGGGGAAACGGCGCCAAAGGGGATACAAACACAGACAGGTGGTCTGCCGTCCCTTGCGCGGACGGACAAGTGCATGCTGGGACAAGGGAGGATCCTATGAAGAGGTGGTTGGCGCTGGTGCTCGCCGCGATCCTCGTGGCTGTGGCGCTTGTAGGCTGCGGTCAGGACGATTCGGCAGACACAGAAGAGGAGCGTCCCGATGTGAAGGTTGTCGGGTCGCAGGAGTTCTTCGATCGTGCCGACGCGATGCCCGCGTTCGAGGAGGCATACGGGTTCGAGTTGGCTGACGAACAGAAGATCGCACTTGCAACGGGAGATACCGCGGTGACCGAGAAGGCGGCTGCCGAGGGCACGGACGGGGCCAACGCCGCGATGGCGTACGGTACCGATGGGACGATAGCCGCACTAGACCTCGTGGTACTCGGTGATCCGAAGGGCGTGCAGCCCATCTACCAGCCTGCTCCGATCTTCCGCAAGGCGATCATCGACGAGTACCCCCAGATTCCGATGTTGCTGGAACCGGCGTTCGCCATGCTCGACCTACAGGTTCTGCAGTCGCTGAACGCGAAGGTCGCGATCGAAGGCACCGATCCCGGTGCGGTCGCTCAAGAATGGCTCGAGTCCGAGGGCTTCCTTCCCGGGGCCGGCGGAGACGCCAAGGGGCCGATCGTGGTCGGTTCCAAGATCGACATCGAGGGTCCGGTTCTCGGCGAGATCATGATCAAACTGCTCGAGGGCGACGGGTTCGAAGTCACAGACAAGACTCGCACGGGTGCTACGGATGTCGTGCGCAAGGCGCTGCTCGCCGGTGAGATCGACGCGTATCCCGAGTACACTGCGAACGCGATCACGGTGTTCTACGCGGACGAGGCGATCGACCCCGCGGTTCTGAAGGACGCGACGATGACGTACGAGGAGGCCGCACGCCTCGATCTAGAGAAGGCCGAGATAGTGTGGCTCGCTCCCGCACCGGCCAACAACACATGGGCCGTTGCGGTACCACGCGAGTTCTCCGAGAAGTACGACGTGAAGACGCTTCAAGACTGGGCCGACTACATCAACGGCAAATAGCAGCGGCGATCAGGAGCGCTTCATAGGCTTCGCGAACGCATCCAGCGGTCGGAGACCGCTCGCCGGGCGCATCGACCGTGTGGCGACCTTCGGCGCGGCCGTTGCACTGGCGGGCTGTTTCGCACTGCCCTTCGTCGAGTTCAGGGCGAATCGGATAGTCAGCGGCGATCCGTATGGCTTGGGCGCTGCGGGCACGTTGGGCTGGCTGCTCGCGATCGCATGTGTGGCAGGGCTGGCGATGTCGCTGCTGCCTGCCGAGCGCCGCCGAACCCGCATCCTGCCGGCAGGGGCGGCCATCGTGGGTCTTGTGCCGTGGGCTCTTGGTGCTGCTGCTGTCAATCTGCAGCAAGGAGCGAGTCCCGTAGCCCGCGTGTCG
>Ga0224495_10002663_pt1 | contig 11491 bp, 12 predicted proteins | sample SF_Jul11_sed_USG_FD_168128 | JGI IMG/M metagenome (GOLD analysis project Ga0224495, IMG submission 168128) | Sediment microbial communities from San Francisco Bay, California, United States - SF_Jul11_sed_USGS_4_1 | ecosystem: Environmental > Aquatic > Marine > Sediment | place: USA: California...
GACGTCGGCGGTGGAAGCGAATCTCGGTGCATTAATGGGAAGGCGCCGAACCGTGACCCGCCGCATTTCTCGGGGCAATTCTAGGCGGGTTGTCGGTTCCTACGCAGCGTGCAATTATACGCGTTCGACTTTCTCACAGAATTCCATTGGCCTTCTTCGCTCTGATTCCCGCCGCAGGCAGCGGCACGCGCATGGCGGGCGAACGCCCCAAACAGTATCGCCCACTTGCCGGCCGCCCGATGCTTTGGCACGCCGTGAGGTCGGTATGCATGGCACCCGTGGAAACGGTCTTCGTCGTACTGGCTCCCGACGACCAACACTTCGCCGGATGCGACTGGAGCGCTTTCGCCGGCAAGGTCGAACCCCTGTATTGCGGCGGCGCAAGCCGGCGTGAATCGGTCTACAACGGCCTGGTGGCCGCTATGGCGGCGGTCGATCCCGATGACTGGATCCTGGTTCACGACGCTGCGCGCCCCTGTCTGCCGAAGGCAGATCTCGAGCGCCTGATCGCCGAGTGCTCCGAGGATCGGATCGGCGGACTGCTCGCCATGCCAATCGCCGATACCGTGAAGCGCGCCACGAAGGACGAAGGCGGTGCGCAACGCGTCGCGAGTACCGAGGATCGCTCGCAGCTATGGCTCGCGCAAACACCGCAGATGTTTCGCGTCGGCCTGCTTGCGCAGGCGCTGCGCGACGCGCGCGGATTGGTCACCGACGAGGCCAACGCGATCGAACAGATGGGGCTGATGCCGCGTCTGGTCACCGGTAACCGCGAAAACCTCAAGGTGACCTGGCCGGAGGATCTCGCGATCGCCGAAGCGCTTCTCGGGGCACGCACATGAGAATCGGGCAGGGCTTCGATGTCCACGCACTCGCCGCCGGACGGAAACTCATCCTCGGTGGCGTCGAAATCCCCTTCGAACGCGGCCTCGACGGACATTCCGACGCCGATGTCTTGATCCACGCCCTCTGCGATGCACTGCTCGGTGCCGCGGCGCTCGGTGACATCGGCAAGCACTTCCCCGACACCGACCCCGCCTATCTAGGCGCCAATAGCCGCGTGCTGCTGCGGGAAGTCGCACGTAAGCTCGTGGCGGCTGGCTTTCGCATTGTGAACGTCGACACCACCGTCGTCGCCCAGGCGCCGCGCCTCGCGCCGCATATTCCGGCAATGATCGCCAACCTCGCCGCCGATCTGGGAATTCCCGCAAGCGCGGTAAGCGTCAAGGCCACCACCACCGAGCGACTTGGCTTCGCTGGGCGCGGAGAAGGGATCGCCGCAACGGCGATCGCGCTGCTCGGATAACAATCTCGGACCGGGAGTTCTTCCATGTACGCCCCGCCCTATAACCGGATCGAGGAACGCGCCGAAATCGCCCATTTCATGCGCGCACACAGCTTCTGCCTGCTCGTCACCGGGGTAAGCGGCGAGCTGGCCGCCTCGCACCTACCCTGCGTGGTCGAGGAGCGCGGCGAGCAGCTTGCCCTCATGATGCACATGGCGCGCGCCAATCCACAGTGGCAAAGCTTCTACGAGGGCGAGGAAGTGCTGGCCGTGTTCTCCGGGCCGCACGCCTATGTGTCGCCGCGCTGGTACGCGGACAAGCCGCGCGTACCGACCTGGAACTACGCCGCGGTGCACGCCTATGGTAGCGTGCATATCATGAACGAAGCGGCGGCCAAAACCGACGCATTGCGTCAGCTTGTCGCGATCCACGATGTCACCTGGCTGACCGAATTCGAGAGCTTGCCGGAGCAATACATGACCGACATGCTCAAGGGCATCGTTGCCTTCGAAATCTCCATCACACGCATCGAAACGCGCTGGAAGCTTTCGCAGAACCGCGGCCGGCGCGAGCAGGAATTGATCGCCACCGCGCTCGACGAGTCCGGCGAAGCTGGATTGGGCGCACTCGCCGCGCTCACACGCAGGCACCTCGTCGAGCGGTGAACGGCAAGGCGCCGCTGCGTCTATTCTTCGCCGTATGGCCGGAGCCCAAACTTGCTCATCGACTCGCCAGCTGGGCGAATTCGGCACATCGCACGACCGGCGGCCGACTCACCCGCGCCGAATCGATTCACCTGACCCTCGCATTTCTGGGGGAGGTGCCCGCGCCGCGCGTTGAAAATGCAATTTCGGCCGCGCTACGCGTACCGGCGCGAACCTGTATCATGCAAATTGACGAGGCGTGCTTCTGGCCGCACAACCGCATCGTCTGGGCCGGCCCGCGCGAGACACCGGCACCGCTTGCCGAGCTTGCCGCGGACCTCAAGCAGCAGCTTGAAGTCGAGGGCTTCGATCTCGATGCACGGTCCTTCCAGGCGCACATCACGCTGATTCGCAAGGCGCGCGCAACGCGACAGCTGCCGCCGCTCCCGGCGCTCGACTGGCGGGTACACGAGTTCGTCCTTGTGCGATCCATGAAAGATCGTGAAGGCGCCCGCTACGAAGTGCTGCGCCGATTCGCAGCCTGAGCCATTGCGCCCGCCTACCCCTTTACTGCCCTCTCGTACGCCGCAGCGATCTCTCCGGGCCCTGTCACGCACACCGAGAGGTCTCGTAGCAGCCCGTCGGAAATCGCGTAGATCCAGCCATGCACCGCAAGCGGCGCGCCGCGCGCCCAGGCATCCTGCACGATGGTGGTACGGCAGACGTTTAACACCTGCTCGATCACATTCAACTCGCACAGCCGGTCGAAGCGCTTCGTCTCCCCGTCGAGCGATGCAATCTGCTTCTGATGTTCTTGCATCACGTCCTGCACGTGACGCAGCCAGTTATCAATGAGACCGTAGCGCGAATCGCGCATTGCCGCCTGCACGCCGCCACAGCCGTAGTGCCCGCAGACGATGACATGCCTGACCTTGAGCACGTCGACCGCATACTGCAGCACGCTGAGGCAATTCAGATCCGAGTGAACCACGACATTTGCCACATTGCGGTGCACAAACAATTCCCCGGGCAGCAAGTTGACGATTTCATTCGCCGGCACGCGGCTGTCGGCACAGCCGATCCACAGATACTGCGGCGATTGCTGGCGCGTGAGCTTGCTGAAGAATTCCGGGTCGCGGCCGAGGATCTCGGCCGCCCAGGCCCGGTTGCTATCGAAGAGTTGCTTGAGGAGCCGCATGCCGCGAGGGTAACACGACAGACCTGCTCAATTCCGAGCATTGCCTCCAAGCAGGAGGGCCAGCCGCGTCGCATTGCGCGCAGCGAGACCGTAGATCGACATCTGCGGGTTGACGCCGAGACTGGTCGGAAACACCGAGCCGTCGATGACATACAGGTTTTCAACCTGATAGTGGCGCCCGTCGCTGTCGACCACCGAACTGCTTGCCTCGCCCCCCATTGCGCAGCCGCCCATCACGTGGGCACTGAAAATCGCCGCGCCCATTGCATTTGACGGCAGGGAATCAATGGCGCTTCTTGCCTGCGCAAGCGACGTATAGGGATGCGCGTCGCTGTGCAGCGGCAATACCTCGCGAGCGCCGGCGGCGAACTGGATCTCCGCCATGCTCGCCCACGCACCGTAGGCGCCTTCCCAAAGGTAGCGGTTCATCGCGTAATCGAGCACCGGACTTCCGTCATCGCGCAGCATGACGCTCCCACCCGGACTCTCCACATGAAAGCCGTCGCGCAACAAGGCGACGAGCACCTGGGAATTTCGGTAGCGTGTCGCGGCGTGCTCCAGGTGTCCCTTGCCCATGCGGCCGGCGAGACTCATGAACAGCATCGGATAGACCGGCGCCGCCTCGACCTTGTAGCCGACCCTTCCGGCAATACCGTCGCGCCACAGGAACTGGTCGGAATACACGGACTGCGGTGCGCCCTGCCAACCGTCTACTGCGCCGGGCATGTCCGCCACCGACACCAGCACCGGATGAATGAATGTCCGCTTGCCGAGCCGCCCGTGAGGATCCGGCACATTCGAGCGCAGCAACAGCCCGGGTGTGTTGATCCCGCCACCCGCAGCGACCACCACGCGTGCATTCACCGTCACCTTTCGACCAGTCGGATATACGCCGCGCGCATCGAGCGCGACCGCTTCGACTCCCGACGCCTTACCGCGGCGCAGAATGACTCGCTCGGCACGGCAACGTGTAATTAGCGTCGCGCCCGCATCGAGCGCGCCCGGCACGGTGGTAACGAGCATGCTGCGCTTGGCATTTACCGGGCAGCCCAATCCGCAAGCGCCAAGGTTGCGGCACTGATCGACATTGCGCGGAATGACCTCGTGCAGGTAGCCGAGCTTCGCGCAGCCACGCGCGAGAACCTCGTTGTTCTCATTCGGCGCCAATTTCCAGGGCGCCACGTTGAGGCGTCGCTCCATGCGCTCGAACCAGGGCGCGAGCTCCGCAGGATCCAGTCCCCTGACGCCATGAGCCGATGCCCAGTGATGCAGCACCTCGTCGGGGGTGCGAAAGGTTGCGGTCCAGTTGACCGTCGTCGAACCTCCGACCGTGCGCCCCTGCAGAATCGCGATCGCGCCGTCCTTCGTGGTGCGGTTCGCACCATCGTAATAGAGCTCGCTGAAGGCATCGGCCTCCCGCAAAGTAAAGTCGGCGGCCGCACGGTGGGCACCTTCCTCCAGCAGCACCACCCTGAGACCGGCTCGGGCGAGGATCTCCGCCGCAGTGCCACCGCCCGCGCCAGTGCCGACGACCACCGCATCCGTATCGAGCGTCAGGTCGCTCGCGAATTTCGAGGCGTCGTGAATCGCCCGGCTCATAGCGGCGCGTCACCCTTCGGACGCGCGATTTGCACAGGACCGGGATAGCCCAGCTGCGGCCAGGACGCGGGCAGTCCATACCAGCCGACGGTCGCGATACCCTCGAGCAGGCGGTAGATCTGCCGGAAGGTATCGAACCCGCTGGTGCGAAAACTTTCCAGAAACCGGTTCACCTCTTCGGCTTTCGCGCGCTCCCAGGGCTCGCTCACCCCGGCGACCAGGCGACGCCCAAGCCAAAGATTAAGGAGATCGAAGGCCCCCAGCGCCTCGGCCTGAACGGCCGGCGCAAAGGTGGAGAAGTAGCGGTCCGCGCCGAGAATCGCCTGTTCGACCGTCTGACGACGCAGTGCGGCCTCCCGCGGCAGGACACCGTCGAGGAAGGCCGCAGTGATTGCCCGTACAAGTGCTCGATCCCGGGGGCGAAGGAAACCGAGCGCCGGTTCCGACATTTCGGCGTACGCGGTGCGAATCAGCCATCGGCCCGCGACGCCGGCGCTCACCAACGCCAGAGAACCCACCAAGCCCGTCTTCAGGAACTGCCGGCGCGAAGCAGGCTCTCGCCGCACGAGTTGCGCGCCGTGCATCAGTGGCCGGTAGCCGAAATCTTCCTGCGCCACAACTGCCATGGCCTGCCGACCGTTGTGCGATTCTTGGCATCGGACAGTGCTGCTTCGTCGGATTCCAGGTAGGTCACCGAACCACCCAGCGCAATGGCGGTCGCCTGCAAACGGGCGTTCAACTCGGTGTAGATCGCCCGAAACACGGCGATGGGGATCGCATCGCCGACCGCGACGAAGCCGTGCCCACGCATCAGAGTCACATTGTCCGCTCCAAGCGTCTCGGCAAGCGAACGCCCCTGCTCGTGATTCGTCACCAGCATGTCGGTGCAGCCGAAATGCTTGCGGATATCCCAGACGTTCGCCCCCGAACCGAGGAAGGAACTCATGTGGTACATCGGCTTCATGCGCACGCTGGAGCCGGCAAACGGTACCACCGACGGTGCGTGGCTGTGCACCACCGCATGCACATCCGGTCGACGCCGGTAGATTTCTCCGTGGATAAAGCGCTCGAGATACGCCAGGCGCGTGTCCCCTATGGCATTCGAGTCCAGATCAAAGGTCAGGATATCTTCGGCCGTCACCAACTCCGGGGCCAGCGAGCGCGATAGCAGATATTGCTGTGGATTGCCGGGATGGCGCGCACTGACATGGCCGTAGCCGTCGAGTACCCCTTCGCGCGCCAGAATGCGGTTTGCATCAACCAGCGCTTCCATCGTTTCCCCCATTGCCTGCGTACCGTCTCGTGCCATTCGCGTTTCCCGCTGTGGTTTCCGCCCCGCTCCGTCGACATACCCTGGCTATTCCTGCCAGGACGTCACGGCGCCATCGATGAAGTAGACGTATATGGAAATAGAGCGCCGATCATACCCCCAGATGTCGTTCCGTCCCTCCACGCCCTCGGTCTGATTCATCCGGTTCGGTTTGCCAAGCGCCGCCACCACCGCGCACTCGGACATTCCTACCCGCAGGCGCCCCCTGCGAACGGGGCGTACGTCAATCTTCTGAAACTGCCCCGCCTTGGCGGCACGGTCCAGCAGCAATTCCCGCCATGCGCGCCCCGAATTGGTTGCCCCCCCCCTTCGCAGCGCCTTGCCGGTCTCCGCGCACAATTGCCACCAGTCCATCGCTTCCACGCGCGCCCTCGCCGCCGCACGCTCGCGCGCCCCCACGGGCTCCCCCGCCTGGACCGTGGCAGTCAGGATCATCAAGGCTGCAACGAGCATTCGCATTCGCGTCCCCCGTGCCATGGACCATGATCAAGTCGAGGTTCGACGACGGGTAAGGAATTCGGTCACGCCCAAATCAAATGCACGACGACGGCGGCCGAAAGCAGATTGCCCACGAAATCAGTAGCTTCTATTTCGCCAAGGGCGCGACCGGCATGCAGCAGGAAACTTCACCCTGCACGGGATTGCATCCCCTTGAAACGATCCGAATTGCCCCCATTTCCGACCCGTTTGCTATTTCGAGCGCTTACCATGGTTGAAGCAACTACCCCCGCGAATGACGAAAATGCCGGTGCGCGCGCGCCGGACACTTCTGGGCCGCAGCCAGAGGTTGTCCCAGAGCAAGCGTTGGACAAACTCCTCGCCGAAGCCGAGGCAAAGATAGAGCAACAACGCGATGCCTGGCTGCGCGCAGTCGCCGATGCGGAGAACGCACGCAAGCGTTTCCAGATTGAACTCGCCAATACCCAGAAGTACGCTATCGAGCGCGTAGCCGAAAGCCTATTGCCGGTCGCCGATAGTCTCGAGGCAACCCTCGGGGCCGGCAACGCGAGCCTTGAGTCACTAAAGAGCGGCGTCGAACTGACTCTCAAGCAGCTTCGCTCAGCGCTGGAGAAGGCCAAGGTCACCGAGATCAATCCCGCCATCGGTGAGAAATTCGATCCTCACCGCCATCAGGCGATTTCGACCGTAGAAACCGACGCGCAGCCCAATACGGTCGTCAACGTCCTGCAAAAGGGTTGGAGCCTGCACGAGCGGGTAATTCGCCCGGCAATGGTCATCGTCGCCAAGGCCAAGGCCATCGAAGCTCCCGGCGACAACGGTTGAAAACAGGCCTTCTATCCCCACTTTACACAATAACTCAGCTAGTTACTGGACAATCAGAAGGGACCGCATCATGGCTAAGACTATCGGCATCGACCTCGGTACGACGAACTCCTGCGTGGCGATCATGGAGGGCGGCAAGCCCAAGGTGATCGAGAACTCGGAAGGAGCGCGCACCACTCCCTCGATCGTTGCCTACACGGAGGATGGCGAAATTCTCGTCGGTGCATCGGCCAAGCGCCAAGCCGTCACGAACGCGAAGAATACGCTCTACGCGGTCAAGCGACTCATCGGGCGGCGCTTCGAGGAGAAGGAAGTACAAAAGGACATCGGACTGATGCCGTTCAAGATCGTCAAGGCCGACAACGGCGACGCCTGGGTCGACACGCGCGGCAAGAAGATCGCGCCCCAGCAGGTATCCGCCGAAGTGCTGCGAAAAATGAAGAAGACCGCCGAGGACTATCTCGGCGAGGAAGTCACTGAAGCGGTTATCACGGTACCCGCATACTTCAACGATTCGCAACGCCAGGCAACCAAGGACGCCGGCCGCATCGCCGGCCTGGAAGTCAAACGCATCATCAACGAGCCAACCGCGGCGGCACTCGCCTTCGGTATGGACAAACAAGGCAAGGGCGACACCAAGATCGCTGTCTACGATCTGGGCGGCGGTACATTCGATATTTCGATCATCGAAATTGCCGACGTTGAAGGCGAGAAGCAGTTCGAGGTGCTCTCGACCAACGGTGACACCTTCCTGGGCGGCGAAGACTTCGATCAGCGGCTGATTGACTACATTGTCAGCGAATTCAAGAAAGAGCAAGGCGTCGATTTGTCGAAGGACGTACTTGCATTGCAGCGCCTGAAGGACGCGGCAGAAAAGGCCAAAATCGAACTCTCATCGTCGCAGCAGACAGAGATCAACTTGCCCTACATCACCGCCGACGCCTCCGGGCCCAAGCACCTGACGATGAAAATCACGCGCGCGAAGTTCGAGTCGCTGGTCGACGAACTGATCGAGAAGACGATCGAACCCTGCCGCATCGCGATCAAAGACGCGGGAGTAAAGGTTTCTGATATCGTCGATGTGATCCTGGTCGGAGGCATGACGCGCATGCCCAAGGTGGTCGACAAGGTGCGCGAGTTCTTCGGCAAGGAACCCCGCAAAGACGTCAACCCGGACGAGGCGGTCGCCGTGGGTGCCGCGATCCAGGCCGGCGTGCTCAAAGGCGAAGTGAAGGACGTGCTGCTGCTCGACGTCACGCCGCTATCGCTGGGCATCGAAACGCTCGGCGGTGTGATGACAAAACTCATCCAGAAGAACACGACGGTTCCAACCAAGGCAAACCAGGTGTTCTCCACCGCCGATGACAACCAGACAGCGGTTACTATCCACGTGCTGCAGGGCGAACGCGACATGGCCTCCGGCAACAAGAGCCTGGGCCAGTTCAATCTTGCGGACATCGCGCCCGCCCCGCGCGGCATGCCGCAGATCGAAGTCACCTTCGACATCGACGCGAACGGCATCCTGCACGTCTCGGCAAAGGACAAATCGACCGGCAAGGAGGCGAAGATCAAGATCCAGGCGTCCACGGGCCTTACCGAGGAGGAGATCAAGCGCATGGTGAAGGACGCCGAGGCGCACGCCGACGAGGACAAGAAAGCGCTTGAAGTGGTCAACGCGCGAAACCAGTGCGAAGCGCTGGTGCACTCGGTGAAGAAATCTCTAAAGGAATACGGCGATAAGGTCGACGCCGGCGAAAAGGAGAAGATCGAGGCAGCCCTCAAGGAAGCCGAGGAGGTATTGAAGTCCGACGACAAGGCAAAGATCGACGCCAAGGCACAGGCGCTCGCGCAAGCCGCGCAGAAACTCGGCGAAAAGGTATACGCCGAGGCGCAGGCCAAGGAGCAGGAAGCTGCGGCGGGCGGCGAGCCAGCTCAGGCAGAACCGTCGAAGAAGGATGAGAGCAATGTCGTGGATGCCGAGTTCACCGAGATCAAGGACAAGAAGGGATAAATCGGACGCGTTTCTCATACCGTTTTGACCGGCCAGATTCGAGCAGACAGCTTCGCCGCCAATCGAGCTGGCCTTCTTCCGATTAACCAGGGCTATACATGGCAAAGCGCGACTATTACGAAGTGCTCGGTGTGAACCGGGACGCTTCCGATGAAGAAATCAAGAAGGCCTACCGCAAGCTTGCCATGAAGTGGCATCCGGACCGCAATCCGGAAAACCCCAAGGCCGAGGAACACTTCAAGGAGGCGAAAGAGGCCTACGAAGTGCTCTCGGACGCGCAAAGGCGCTCGGCCTACGATCAGTTCGGGCACGCCGGAGTCGATCAACAGCCCGGGGCTGGCGGCGCGCAGGGTTTCGGAGGATTTGGCGACATCTTCAGCGACATCTTCGGCGAGATTTTCGGAGGCGGCGGTGGACGCGGCGGCCGCTCCAAGGTCTATCGGGGCGCAGACTTGCGCTACAACCTCGAAATCACGCTCGAACAGGCCGCGCACGGTTTCGAAACCAAGATCCGAATTCCGTCGGCGGTGCAATGCGAAACCTGCGGCGGCAGCGGCGCCCGCGCCGGAAGTCAGCCGCAAACCTGCCCAACGTGCCAGGGCGCCGGCCAGGTGCGTGTTTCACAGGGGCCATTCTCGATCGCCCAAACCTGTCCGCGATGTCACGGCGCGGGCAGCGTCAATCCCCACCCCTGCGGTAGCTGCAGCGGTTCAGGTCGAGTGAAGCTTCAGAAAACGCTCTCAGTAAAGATTCCCGCCGGTGTGGACGAAGGCGACCGCGTCCGGCTATCCGGCGAGGGCGAGCCAGGTGTGAACGGCGGGCCGCCGGGCGACCTGTACGTGCAAGTGCACATCAAGCCGCATTCGATGTTCCAGCGCGATCATGACGATCTGCACTGCGAGATGCCGATTTCGTTCGCCACCGCAGCACTCGGCGGCGAGGTGGAGTTACCGACGCTTGATGGCACAGCGCGCATCAAGGTGACCCCTGAGACGCAAAGCGGCAAGACTTTTCGGCTGCGCGGCAAGGGCATCCGCGGTGTGCGCAGTCATGAGCCGGGAGATCTGTACTGTCACGTGGTGATCGAGACGCCCGTTAGCCTCACAGATCGACAAAAGGAACTGCTACGCGAATTCGATTTGATCAGCCAGAAGGACGCGGCGCGCCACAATCCCCGTAGCAAGTCCTGGATGGAAAAGGTGCGGGAGTTCTTCGAAGGCTGAACCGGCAGCCGCCACGGGGCTACGCGACGGCGATTCAGCGGCGCCGCCAGACAGTGCCCTTCGGCCCGTCCTCCAGAAGAATCCCTGCGGCAGCCAGAGCGTCGCGCTCCGCGTCAGCCGCCGCATAGTTCCTCTGCTTCTTCATTTCGGCACGGCGAACAATGCGGAGCTCAATCTCGGCATCTTCCAAGCCGCAGGCCGGCCCGGCGCGCAAGAATTCCCGGGCATCGCGTTGCAGAATACCGAGCACCGCACCAAGCCCGCGCAACAGCGGTGCTAGATCGGTGCGGCCCCGGTTCACTTCATTTGCAAGATCGAAGAGCACGGCGACCGCCTCGGGTGTGCCGAAATCGTCGTCCATTGCCTCGCCGAAGCGTCGCGCATGCGGCTCGCCCCAATCCACGGGTTGCGGCTCCAGCGGGGCAGCGCTCAGCGCAGTGTACAAGCGCGTTAGTGCTGATTTCGCATCCTGCATGTGCAGATCCGAATAATTGAGCGGACTCCGGTAATGCGCGCGCAGAATGAAAAAGCGCACCACCTCGGGATCGAAGGTCTTGAGGATGTCCCGGATTGTGAAGAAGTTTCCGAGCGATTTGGACATCTTCTCTTCATCCACCCGTACAAAGCCGTTGTGCATCCACACGTTGGCAAACTTGCTGCCGTTCGCCCCTTCAGATTGAGCGATCTCATTCTCGTGGTGCGGGAACTGGAGGTCCTGGCCTCCGCCGTGAATGTCGAAATGCTCCCCGAGCAACGCACCGCTCATTGCCGAACACTCGATATGCCAGCCCGGCCGCCCTTCTCCCCAGGGCGAAGGCCAGTGCGGCTCATCGGGTTTGGAATGCTTCCACAATACGAAATCCAGGGGGTCCTGCTTGGCGCCGCCGACCTCCACGCGCTCGCCTGCGCGCAAATC
>Ga0224495_10002664_pt1 | contig 11484 bp, 10 predicted proteins | sample SF_Jul11_sed_USG_FD_168128 | JGI IMG/M metagenome (GOLD analysis project Ga0224495, IMG submission 168128) | Sediment microbial communities from San Francisco Bay, California, United States - SF_Jul11_sed_USGS_4_1 | ecosystem: Environmental > Aquatic > Marine > Sediment | place: USA: California...
CCCTCCCTCTCCGCCAAGAAACTGTTACAAATTTTTAGTGCGCGCCCGTAGCTCAGCTGGATAGAGTACTTGGCTACGAACCAAGGGGTCGGGCGTTCGAATCGCTCCGGGCGCACCATAGATTCAATGGGTTAGATCATAAATGATCTAACCCATTTTTCTTTTCCGGCTTCATGGGTAAACCCATGGGTAAACCAGAAAATTGCTAGCCGCTTAAATCGGCCTCAGTCATTCCCACCTCAGTTCGTTCTGGCCATCTTCAATGCCCGTTCAAAAACACGCTGTTGGACGTGGCAACCTTGACGATGTCGTCTTTTGTACCAACCAGTTCGCAGAGCAAAATCACTGCGCGGGCGAACTCATCCAGAATCGGATCGGTCCATCCGGTGGATAGCGATTCAAGGCAGCCTAGGTAGTACCAGCATTGCTTTGCGCTACTGCTGTTTGAAGTTCCCTCCATTCGCGCTTTCCATTTCTCAGCCCCTTCGTTTTTAATGTCTCGCAAGGTGTGGCTGATGTTGTGCAGTTTGTCAGCACAAGTCACCAGTTTTGTTGAGCCTGGCTTGGTGGCCATGGCTGATAGGTAAGATTTCTTACGTGGCAGCCAATCTGGTTTAGGGTCATCAAAGGTATCAGTGCAGGCTTCTACGATCTTGGCAACGTCGTCACCGAACATAACGCGCACAGTCTCAAGCATGGGGCGACCGCCGCAGTCCTCAGCGGCATCGTGCAACAAGGCTGCGATGGCTTGAGCTTCGTTCCCGCCGTATTCCAGCACCAAGCCTGATACAGCCATTAGGTGGGATATGTAGGGTGCTCCCAAGCCTTTTCGGGTTTGAGTGCTGTGTATCTCGTTGGCAAATTGAAGCGCCAGCGCAAACTTTGGTGAAAGTAATGGTTGTTGAGCTTTCGTGGACATGAGTATTTCCTTTGTCAGAATGACCAGGAATAAAAATAAAAGCCGTATCTCCTGGCCTCAGATCGGCCGGTTATTTCGGATGATGAAACAGGGAGGAGGGGGAGGGCTGCGTGAGTCGCGAGTAGAAATCGCATCAGCCACAGTAGAATTCTGCACCAAATATCGATGAAGTGCAATTCGGGAATAATTAGGAGGGGTCGCCATGCTCAGGTCTGGCTACTAAATGCTCTCCAATTCTGATTTGTCCTCGTCGCGCCAGGCAACATCCTAAACAAGAACCAGAATGTGCCTGAAATTGTTAACATCTTTCAACATGCAAAGACCCCGCTTTTCGTTGAAACCAACCCTGAAACCATGCTCTGGCATGATATAGCACGTTGCACAAATCCGATGAAAATAAACCTGAAAACCTTAACATCTTTCAACATTGCACATGCCTGACTGACCACCATTTGGGGTGTATCCTTGAGCGTAACCATCAGCTGTAACCTCCGTCAGGTGCCAGCCCAATTCAGAATTCTCCTGTGCAAAGTGGCCTACCGGTTCAGAGTATGAGCCTGTGCGGGTATACCGCTGAGTGGAGTTTCGGCACTAACCATACCCCTTGCATATTCCAACTCACGATAAATCTTTCACACCAAAACCAGCGATAACAAGATACGAGGGTACCTTGCAGGACAACACCGGTATCGGACGCCGGAACCGGAACCACGGCAGAATCGTTTTTAACTATTTGCATAATTTTCCCCATAATGTTTTTCAATGAGTTCCAGCAGAACCATGCCGTCGTAGGAATGGCTTGGTATTGCAAGCTCAAATGTGGCCACGTCTCGAATGCCTACGGTAGCGATAACTGGATCAGTTTTGTCGTTATCCACTAACACGGCGAAGCGCTTCCCCTCCAGCATTGCCAGCACCTTGGTGCGTCTGCGTTCGCGCTGTAACTCGCACAGAATGCTTGGCTTGTTGTCGCGGATGACTGGCAGCCATCTGTCCACTGCCGACTGATCGCCGGTTGCGGTGATGGTGCCAGCAGGGGAGAGCGCGAGGTTCACGCCTTCAACTGTGGCCTGCTCAATGATTTCAGATGGATTCATATTTCCACCTCGACCAGCCGACCAGAAGGAACAGTGGATTTATCGTTCTTACCGTTCGCATCGGCGCAAACCAAACCGGTGGCAGGTCTATACATGGACGATGCGCCGGACGATGACTTAGGATTACCGTTCATGACGGCAACTGCATGAATAGAGCCTTCGGACGATGCGGACGATGATTCCGCACTACTTTCCAGCGTCAGAAATCTTTTGCGGGCTGAACCTTCTTTGTGTTTGCAGATACTGATGCCCACTTCGTTTAGCGTTGCGTGCAGCACGTTCATCTTGCGCGTCAGGTTGTTTGCCTGGCGTGGCCAGCCGTCAGGCCGGGGTGAGGGAGCGGACTCGTTTAGCAGCTCTAGCAGCTGGACAGCCGTGCCTGACCAGCTGCGTCGTTTAAGAACGAACTCGCGAATGGCGGTTGCCACAGGATCAGCCTCAAGCACCTCCTCAGTTTGGCGTGACGTGTGGCGCATGATGATGTCCAGCATCCGCTCAGAGCCGACACCCGAAAACTCGGCATAAGCGCAGGCAACACGTGCAAAGTCTGCCATACGCGGCATTCTGCCTAGCTTGATGCCAGAGAGGTGCCGTAGCGCCCCGGAAATACCATCCAGCAGCGCGCCGAACAACATCGGCTTGTCATCATTGAATCGCGCCCAGAATGTAGCTTCGTCCACCCGCTGGTCAGCTTGAATCCGCTCCAGTTCGATCAGCAACAAACGATCCAGTAGATCCGGCGCATGGGTCGGGATGTTGATGCCCGTGATAATCATCGGACGCTTGAAAGACAAGATTACGTCGGAGTCGTCGGAATACAATTCACGTTTGCTGAATGCGCCACCTGTCACACCACGACATAGCATGTCTGCTGCCCATGCTTGAATGCTCGTCATATTATCGAAACAGGGTACACCGTGATGATCCAAGATCTGTGCCAGGTCGGCAGGTGATTTCCCAAGATCAACCGATTCAGTCAGGCTTGGGTCGCTGATGGATTTGATGCAGCGCGCCGTCGTGGTCTTGCTTGCACCCTGCGGGCCGTGGAACGTGATCGCAGGTCGTGGCGCATTCGAAAATGCGCAGGCTACCAGCCACGCCTCAACCAGATACTTGTCATCATCGGATTTGACCGCAAGGTGATTGTGAATGTCCGATAATCTGCCACCACGGACCGGATCAGGTAACGCCTGCTGGTGAGAATAACGGCGGAACAACACCGGCGGCTTATCCAGTATTTCCCAACCGGCAGCGGTCACCTTTATTACGCGCCACTTCGTATCTGCCAGGTCGATATAGATAACTCCATCACGCAGTGCGAAGCGGTTTGACAATTTCAGTTGATTCCCGTCGAATGTCGCTTTAGCCTCAAGAACTGACAGCGCGGTGGAAATGGCCTCGTTGTTAGCGGCTCGTTCTGTTGTCGTGTAGAACGTGCCCGCCAGCCAGCGGCGAAACTCTTTGCCACGCAATTTCAAGGTTCGCCGGATACCGTTGTGCAGCGTCACCGCATACCCGTCGCCACGCTCATCATGAAATAGATCGCAGTGCTTGACGGCTAGATCGATCAATGCCTTTGCCGTAGTCGGCTTATCATCCTTGAGCTTTTTATCGCCCGCATCGTCCTTATCGTTCAAGGCATCAACTTTTTCCAAAGCAGCATGGGTACGTTCTTCTATTGCAGAAAATTGACTAGTCATGGCGGATACCTCCCGCAGTCAGCGCCGCTTGTATGCGTGACACGGCCAGCACCAGCCGCGCCCGGTCCGTGTCGTTGAATGGGTTGCCTGCCAGCAGATCAGCAGCGGCAACAAGGACTAGCGTTGATTCAAAGGCAATGGCGCGCAATACATCAGCGGTAGGAAAGGGGCGTCGCTCCGGTCTGCCTTTGCCGTCAGCCACCTCGCGGGGAGGAAAGAGGTCATCGATCCGTAACCCAATCGAACCAACCACCTCATGCACATCGCACCCGGCAAAACAATGAACGAGAAGGCGGCCATCGTCTAGTTCGCGGATAGCAAGAGATGCGGTGCGGTCTTCGTGGCTTGGACACTTTGCCAGCCACTTTCCTTGCCCGGTGCGCTTCACGCCATCGAGCAGTGATAACAGGGAATCTGCGCTCATGGTGGCCCCCTTAAGCAGCAGCTTTGCGGGCAGCTTCCAGCTTCACCACTAGGGCGCGGATTTCATCGTCTGATTTGCCTGCAATGCGCGCAGCGTTGATCGTCGGTGCATCGTCAGATGGCCAGCCAACTGCCCGAGGACCAATTAAAACTGGTTGTGTGAATAAACCTTTTTTGATGTCATCGTAGTGTGAGCTACGCGATCTGCCGCGCTCACGCAATACGGTTGGAAGTCTAGAGATTGTAGTAACCATGTTTGACCCTCCTGGGGCGTTGTTGAACATGGCCGCTACTTTGCTAGAGCATTAAACGCTTTCAAGAGAATGCAAAAGTTTGATAGATCCAGCGTGGATATTGGCTTTCTGGCATGTTTCGGCCAAAACATTCGCCGAAAGTTTGAAAGTTTTTATCCGAGCACTACGTTGGAGAATGCTTTCTTTACGGTTGCAGGGTCAAGAGGCTTTTTGCCTCCTCTCTTCATGATGTCGGCTTTCTTTAATGCGTTGGCTACTTTCCGGGCCAATATGTCACGCTTGGCCAGTAAGGTTGGATCTTCCTTTATAAACGCCCTCGCAAAGAATCGAGCTGGCGTAAACCAAGGGTAACTAGGATCTGGATCATTAGGATTTTGAATGAGCCAAGGATTTTCGTCATGCCCTGAATTTGTGGCTCTCTTGCTTGAGATTTTAGGCGTTTTAGACGGAGCATTTTCATTTCGTATATCAAGGGGCGCAACTTCGAAATCCTCCGCCTCAACGCTTTCCACATGTGCTAACGAAAATAGCGCGGTTTCCTTGGTCGGGAAATCGTTCCCCGCGCTCCACGGAGTTGCCCCCATGGCCGGGTGCATATCCAGTAGTCGTGACTCAGCAATCTTGGCACGGACGAATGCTTCAACCTTAATGCCTGGCTGTGTGCTCCAACGTTCGATCAGATCCTTGCCAGTGATGAAGCGGTCAGCAGGCTGAAACTTGGTTACTTCGTCAAGTATAAACCAGCAAGCCATCATAGCTTCGAGATAGTCCTCTCCCATGTAATCATAGAAAAAAAATCTCGGTGGAAGTTGCATCTCGTTGGCATTCAGGTAGCCGGCGAGACCACCTTCGTTAGGCCCCATCCAGACCCAAGCGGCGATTTCCTCCGGCGTCGCATTAAAGCGATCTGAGAGTAATTTGAATGCTTTCAGATAAGGGATATATGTCGGTTCTTGACCATTAAGTAGCCATGTTTCATCAACCCCCAATGCATCAGCTAGCGTCTTCAGTTTGTTATTGATGGGGGGAGGGCAAGATGCAGCCATTAAATATTTCCGTGCTGTTGATGCCGTGACTTCGCAGACCCGTTCAATTTTTTCAACCTGCTTCTCCGTGTCCGTGATGCCATGATTCTTCATGGCTTCGATCAGCCTGTTGCTGAAGGTCTTGCTATTCGGTACGGGTGACTTCATGGAATCGCCTTTCATACTGAAAAACTGCATAAGCTGTGGGCGTTTTTGCTGACTATGGTTAGCACACTGCCAATTAACTTGGATTATGCCGGACATTACAGCGCAGTTGCTGATTTTGAATTATTGGAAAATTTACACAATCCCCAATGTTTTATCATTACGATTGAGCTATCTTGGACTGCCGCTGCTCGGTTCGGTCTTTCAATTCTGATACGAGTTACCCTGTTTTACAGTCCGCTTTGTAGACCCATATTTTGGCTGCCCTCGAATCCTAAACGAAAGGTCGGCATAATGTTCCTATTGGCTTTCCCCAGTACTGACTCGAAGCAAGCTATATATTCATTGATGTCATCCATGTGGCATAACAGAGTCTTTGCTGTTAGATTGCGTCCCCATATTACCAATGGATATAACAAGCTGAACTATGCAGAACACACAGCACCAAAACCTCGTCGGCTTCATCTGGAATATCGCCAACAAACTGCGCGGCCCATACCGCCCGCCGCAATACCGCCGGGTGATGCTGCCGCTGATTGTGTTGCGGCGCTTCGATCTGGTGCTGGCGGAGAACAAGCAAAAGGTGCTGGCCGAGAAAAAGCGCCTTGAGGAAAAAGGCATCACCGGTCCCGCGCTGGAAAAAGCACTGTCGCGCATCGCCGCGACCGATCGCAAGCAGGAGCTGTTCAACACCAGCGGTTTCACCTTCGACAAGCTGCTGGGCGATGCGCCCAATATTGCGGGTAATCTGATCGCCTATATTCAGGGATTCTCTCCGCGTGCGCGCGACATCTTCGACAAGTTCGAGTTCGAGACCGAGATCGCCAAGCTGGATGAGGCTAACCGCCTGTTCCTGATCATCAAGGAATTCTGTTCACCCGACATCGACCTCTCGCCCAAGCACATGAGTAATTTGCAGATGGGCTACCTGTTCGAAGAGCTGGTGCGCAAGTTCAACGAACAGGCGAACGAAGAGGCCGGGGACCACTTTACACCGCGTGAAGTCATCCGCCTGATGGTTCAGCTCGTGTTTACCGGCGAGGATGGCATCTATGAAAAAGGCATCTACCGCAGCGTGTACGATCCCACGGCGGGCACCGGCGGCATGTTATCCGAGTCCGAGAAGTACATCTGCGGCGACGGCCAAACCAGCGGCCTCAACCCGGATGCCCACATCGAGTTGTTCGGGCAGGAATACAACCCCGAGTCCTACGCCATCTGCTGCGCCGATCTGCTGATCAAGGATGAGCCGATCAACAACCTGATCTATGGTGACACTCTCGGTGTTAAGGATGCCAAGAACAAGACCAACGGCTTTGTGGCGCACGACGGCCACCCCGACAAGAAATTCCACTACATGCTGGCTAACCCGCCGTTCGGCGTGGAATGGAAACCGGAAGAAGACTACGTGCGCGAAGAATTCCAGAATCTGGGCTTCGCCGGGCGTTTCGGCGCGGGCTTGCCGCGCATCAACGATGGCTCGCTGCTGTTTTTGCAGCACATGATTTCCAAGATGCATAACCCGCCGCACATCGTGAAGGGCAAGAATGCGGGCGGCGACGGCTCCAAGATCGCCATCGTGTTCAACGGCTCGCCGCTGTTTACCGGCGATGCGGGCAGCGGCGAATCCAACATTCGGCGCTGGATCATCGAGGGCGACATGCTCGACGCGGTGGTCGCGCTGCCCGACCAGATGTTCTACAACACCGGCATCTACACCTACATCTGGATCGTCACCAACAAAAAGCCTGCACATCGGCAGGGCAAGGTGCAATTGATCGACGGCACCCGCCACTACAAGAAAATGGACAAGAGCCTGGGCAACAAGCGCAACGAATTGTCCGACGACCACATCAGGGAACTGGTGCGCCTGTATGCCGAGCACGAGCATGACGCACAAAGCGAGGTACTGGTAGAAGGCAAGCCAGAACAGCGCACTTGCAGCAAGGTGTTCGACAACCGCGAATTCGGCTACCTCAAGATCACGGTCGAGCGCCCGCTGCGCCTCAACTTCCTGGCCAGCGCCGAACGCATTGCGCGGCTGGATGAGCAGAGCGCGTTCAACAACCTCGCCAGCAGCAAGAAGCGCAAGGACGATGCGGCTCACCGCGCCGAAGTGGCCGAGGGCGAACAAGCGCAAGCCGCGATCAAAGCCGCGTTGCTGGCGATGGATAGTAAAAAGCTCTACCGCAACCGCCCGAAATTTGAAGCCGCGCTGGATGCTGCGCTGAAGCGGGCGGACATCAAGATAGGTGCGCCGGTCAAAAAATCCATCCTCGCCGCGCTCGCGGAGCGCGACCCGCAAGCGGACATCTGCCGCGATACCAAAGGCAATCCGGAACCCGATCCCGAGTTGCGCGACAGCGAAATCGTCGCCTTGCCCGCAGACACCGTGCTGCCCCTGCCGCTGGGCTACGACAACGAAACCGGCCACGAAGATTTGCTGGAACTGGTCAGGGATCACTGCGAGGATTACCTCAAGGCCGAAGTCTTGCCGCACGTACCCGATGCCTGGATCGACCACGGCAAAACCAAAGTCGGCTACGAGATACCGCTGACCCGCCACTTCTATGTGTATCAGCCGCCGCGCCCGCTGGATGAAATTGCCGGGGAAATCAGCCAGCTCGAAAAAGACATCATGGCGATGCTCAGCGAGGTCGTTTAATGGTGCGCTACCCTCAATACCCCAAGTACAAACCAACACCTTGTTCTTGGCTAAACGAAGTTCCAGTGCATTGGTCATTCAAGCGTTTGAAAAATGTTGCAACGCATAACGACGAGGCCCTTGATGAGCGAACCGACCCGGACTTTGAGATCGAATACGTGGACATTTCAAGTGTCAGCCTGACAAATGGCATTGAAAAGTCAGAGACGCTTAAGTTTGAGAAGGCTCCATCCCGCGCCCGAAGAAAAGTGAAACATGGAGACGTTATTGTTTCCACTGTGCGTACTTATCTCAAAGCCATCGCGCCAATTAGCAACCCACCCGACAACATGATTGTTTCAACTGGGTTTGCTGTTGTCAGGCCAATGTGCAAACTACACTCGGGCTATGCCGGATATTTATTGCAATCAAATGGCTTTGTTGGTGAGGTCGTTGCAAACTCAGTTGGCGTTAGCTACCCAGCCATTAATGCAAGCGATCTTGTTCGCATCGCTGCGATTGAGCCACCATTTGACGAACAAGAAGCCATCGCTCGCTTCCTCGACTTCAAAACCGCGCAGATCGACGCCCTGATTGCCAAGAAACAAACCCTGCTGGAAAAGCTGGCCGAAAAGCGTACTGCGCTGATCAGCCACGCCGTCACCAAGGGGCTTGATCCCTCGGTGCGGATGAAGGATTCGGGAGTGGTTTGGGTTGGCAAAATCCCTTCGCATTGGACAATAAGGCGCTTAAAAGATGTTGGGCGTTTGATTGGTGGAGCGGGCTTCCCTCATGAGCTTCAAAATGTGCAAGATGAAGAATTATATTTTTATAAAGTTGGCGACCTAAGTCTCTCTGAGAACGGTAAAACATTGCTGTCCTCACCACACTCAATTAGCAGAGAGACTGCTAAAACACTGCGCGCATCCGTAATACCAAAAGAATCCATCGTATATGCAAAAATAGGCGCTGCGTTGCTTTTGAATCGGCGAAGGATGACAACAGCAGAATGCTGCATTGATAACAACATGACAGCATATGTAGTTAATCGAGATCGGGTTGCGCCGGACTGGGCATTCTATTGGCTTAGCACTATTGATTTTGCTGAGCACGTTAATCCTGGTGCAGTGCCTTCATTCAGCGAAGGCTATCAAGCTGTCCTTTCAATTCCGTTGCCCCCAATTGCGGAACAAGAAAATATTGTTTTCTTTTTAGAAAACAATACAACCCAGATTGATAGGCAAGTCAAAAAAGTTGAAGGGGTAATCGAAAGACTCTTAGAGTATAGATCAGCGATCATCACCAATGCTGTCACCGGAAAAATCGACGTGCGAGATTTTGTTATCCCTTCGCCCGTAGAAGACCGGGCTATCTGAGCGGGGAGTGAGACAAGTGGCCATAAACGCTCAGGGATACTTCAATTATTTGAAACTCCATTTAAACGTTAAGCATTACTCCAAGCCACAATCAAAAGAAGGAGAGATTCTTTTGAGGGAAAGGGTCTTTGGAAAGACTGGAACTCGGCCCATCGAATACAGGGTTCGGCTAAAAGTCGCTGGCGAAGTATTGGTATTCAAACTAGATGCTAGATATCGAGGGAAGACTCCACCACTGTTTCATTTTCTTGATGACACGGGCAAGCCCTGGTCAAAGCGCTGTGACTTTGTGGTTTTCAATGTAAGAAATGAAAAGCTATACGTTTACTGTATGGAATTCAAATCCGAGAGCATTCCGCATGATGTGCAATACCAATTAAAGGCCAGTGTAGATTGGCTCAAGTCACTGCATGCAACAATAAATTCATATACAACAAAGCGCAGCACTATGAGGGTGTCCAAATTTGTATTGAGTAATCATCCAGATCCGGGTCCTTATTTAGATGTTGACGGCAAATATTTGCAGCGTGACCACACAATACGTCACTACCGCTATGCAGACCTGAATGGCATGGCACTAACCGATCTGGAAAACAGCAACGTAGAAGTGATTCGATAAAGGGGAGAAATCATGATACAGGGCGCACGAAAACTACCGGTACATCACCTGACGATCCGTGTGCCCTGGCACGATACCGGCTGGGCAGGTACGATCTGCCTGCAGTGCAGTGCGAACACGAGCTGCACGGTGTTGCCGCGCATTGCTACAGGGCGTGATGATGAATTCGAGACCGCGCACGCTGGGCAAAGCATCGAAAACTTTGAACGGCAGCAGATGCCGCCTTGCGTGGATGAACACGGAACCTTCATGGCGGCCTTCCCTTTGTCGATGCAGAAGAAGCATCCATACACAGAAATTGCACCAACCACACACGGGCACTTTGCCGAGACGCCCTACACGATACAGCCCTATTCCGTAGCCGGCATTCCGTTTCGCTGGATGCTGCGCGAGCAAATGGAGGGTAACGAGAAATGGGGTGTGCCAAGCATCAAGGAAGAGTTGCAGTTGGCGTACCAGTCCGAGCGCGAGCCAGATCTCACCGAGAATGAACATTGGGACAAGGACAAAAAGACCTGGGTGCAGGAAGGCACAAACCAGCGCACGATTCTGGACACATTTTTCAGCGCAGCTCAGCCAGATGAGTCGCTGGTGTTCTTTTATGCCAAGCGTACCCCCATGGCCGAAGACAATCGGCGCGTCATTATCGGCGTGGGACGGATCAAGTCGATAAGCGCGCCGGTTGAGTATCGCTATGCAGATGGCGGCAGGCCGAAGGGGAAAATCAGCGGTTATCTCTGGGAGCGTAATGTCGAACACTCTATCCGCCCAAAAGGTAAAGATGGATTCCTGCTGCCATACCATCAATTGCTTGAGTTGGCTGATGCAGATGATGCGGTTGATCTGGCAGCCTGCACCGCCTTTGCGCCGGATGAGTGCTTTGGCCATTATTCATATGGCACGGAGCTGCTGCCACATGATGGGGCGATTTCTTCGCTGCTGGCAATTGAGAAAGCCATCAAGGCGATGCGCGCCTATATCGATGCGCCTTGGGATGATTACCTGGCATGGATTGATGCTGAACTAAACCGGCTGTGGGAAGTCCGCGGTTCCTATCCGGGACTCGGTGCCGCCTTGAATGCCTTTGGTTTTGCGCACGGTAATTTGCTGGCATGGTATTTGGCAAGCCAGGGCGATGAGAAATTCGACCCATGGCCCGCACTGGGTGCTGTTCTGGGAAAGCCAGAAAGTTTGCCCAAGTATCTGCGCGAAGGTATCGGCGATACGTTGCGCAAGAAATGGGAAAAGTTGCCGGATGAGCG
>Ga0224495_10002665_pt1 | contig 11483 bp, 10 predicted proteins | sample SF_Jul11_sed_USG_FD_168128 | JGI IMG/M metagenome (GOLD analysis project Ga0224495, IMG submission 168128) | Sediment microbial communities from San Francisco Bay, California, United States - SF_Jul11_sed_USGS_4_1 | ecosystem: Environmental > Aquatic > Marine > Sediment | place: USA: California...
TTGGACATGACCATTGGACCACAGAAAAACAAGCAGACCCGTGAACCGATCAACTGGGTTACCGTGATGTCCACATCATCCGTCAACCCGGTCAGGCTGATGGTGTAGGATTTCCCCCAAGGTAAACTGATGGTGTACAGGCTGGTGCCATTGTTCACGGTTCCCTGATGCACCACCGGGGGGCCGGAAAAAGTGGGAAAAGTAATCACCTCCGCCTGATAGCCGGTCACGGTCACCGCGGCCGTGGCGCTGATCACCGGCGCGCCAACCGGGGCGGGCACATCCGCCGTGACCACCGCCTGGCCCGTGGCTGTCCCCAAAGCCAATCCCTGGGTGCCGGGGGCGTTGCTGACCGATAACGCCGGGTTGTTGCTGGTCCAGGTGACCCCCTGGGTCAGAGGTTGGGTGGTGCCGTCGGTGTAGGTTCCCGTGGCATCCATTTGTCGGGTGTTGCCCACAACCAGGATGGAAGATGCCGGGGTGACTGCCAAAGAAACCAGTTCCGCGGCGGAAACCGAAACCGAAGCTGTGCCCAGGAACCCGTTCAGGGCGGCAGTCACCACCGCACTGCCCACCTGGGCGGCAGTGGCCAATCCTTCAACACCGGGGGTGTTGCCGACTGTCACCGCCGGAGAGTCGCTGGACCACGCCGCCGCCCGGGTGATGGGCTGGGTGGTGCCATCGGTGTAAGTGCCTGTGGCGATAAGTTGCCGGAAAAGTCCTTTGGGCAGACTGGTTATGGCCGGGGTGACAGCGATAGACACCAATTGGGCCGGGGACACCGTCACCTGGGCGGTGGCGGTCAGGCCGCCGGAATCGGTGGCGGTCACCATGTAAACCCCTTGCGCCAGGGTGGTCAGCCCCCCCCCCGCCACGCCCAAACCTGCCGGGTTGTCCACAGTCCAGGTCACTTTGCCGGTCAGGTCCTGCTGAGTGCCGTCACTAAAAGTTCCGGAGGCGATCAATTGAGCGCCCAATCCCAGAGGGATGGTGGTCTGGGCCGGGGTCACCGCCAGGGAAACCAGGGTGGCCCCTGTTACCGCAATGGTGATTTGGGCCGTTTTTCCGGATGCGGGGTCCCGGGCGGTAATAACCACGGTGCCCGCAGATATTCCATCCACCCACCCTCCGGAAACCTGGGCCACCTTGGGATTGGAACTGGTCCATTCCACCTGACCGGATACATCCCCGGGCAGCCGCTCATGATACAACCCGATGGCCAGCAACCGCATCCCGGTGGAGGCGGCCAGCACCGGGGTGCTCAACGCCAACCGGGATACAACCGCCCCGACACCATGCCGGGATCCATGGCCTTTCCCAGGATGACCTTCATCCTTGTGGTGGTCCCCTTCTCCGTTGTGATCCTCATTCTCACGGCGGGCTTCATTTTCGTGGTTGCTGTCATGATCGGAGTCGTTGTCATCGTCGGGTGTTATTGTTACAGCCCGGGCCTGATTGATCAACCCCTCCGGGACAATCTGCAACCCCCTCAACACGGCCTGACCGCTTCCATCCTGGGTAGACCCCCCCTGGCCCCCGCTCCCGGATCCTCCACCACAGCCGGACAGGATCAATCCCCCAAACATAAGAAATAAAAACATTCTTTTCATGACGGCCTCCACCCAAAAAAATGAGCCATTTGTTTTCAACCCCCAAGGAAGGACCGTCCACAGGGGGCGGGTCAATCTATGAGTTGATTTTGAATTCCTATTGGATGCTTTTTTCCGGGCCTGAGATTTGACCGGCTTCAGAAAACTTAAGGATAATATACATTATAGGAATTTTTTTTCAAGGATTATTTTTCGGGAAATCGTAAGAAAAACGTTAATAAATAGGGGTTTAGCCAGTCGTTGAAAGGGGTTTTTCCCCTATTTCAGAAAAGCCACCGGCACCCTGGATTCTTCTTTTTTTCCCTCCGGTTGACCGCAAATCACCGCTTTTTCCCCTTTTTCCAAACGGTCCTGCAACCTAAGCATGGCCTGGGTATCGCGCCCCTCCAGCCACATATCCGGGGGCAGGCGCACAATGGAATACTCCGGGTCCCCCACCGCGGCCCGCAGGTGAGGCTCCTCCACTTTCAGCCGGTAGGTCAGGGAATCGGGCCGGGTATGGGCCGGGGTGTAGGCACTAAGCAATTCCAGGGGGCCGAACCGGGTATGGATGTGGAGAGCCCCGGTGGACCATTGGGTTACCCCGCATTGAAAATCCGCCTGGAACATTTTCAGGGCCAGGGCTTTGGTCAACAATCCCAGCCCCTGCCAAGGCCGGTGGGGCACCAGACTTTTTAAAGAGGACAGGTTGTGGCCCACCCAAACCCCCGGCTGATGGCTGGGAATGGCGGCGTAAATGGACAGGGGAATCCAATCGGGATCCCCTTTTTTCACCTGCAACACCTCCCGCTCGGAGGAGGTGAGTTGATTTTGTGGAATGGCAAACCCGAACACCGCCCCGGTGATGGCCGCCCCGTCAAAAAATATCCATTGGGGCATATGCAAACCCCGGGGGCCAAACGACAGTCGGTCTATCACCTGAATCCGCTCCAAAAACGGGCGGGAATCCATGCGCAAAGGATTTACCGACAGCCCCACAGGAACACCGAAAGGGGGAAGATTCAACAGGGGAATCATATCGGGGGTGGCCACCACATAAGGCACCAACTGGGCCAATACCCCTGGATATTTGGTTGCCAGCACCGGATTTTCGGTCATGGTTCCTCCTTTTGGCCCGCATCCGGGAAGAATTCCTTCGCGACAGGCAGGGGTTTCCCCAACCCAAAAGGAGGCTGGGGGTCAGAAGCCTGCTCCACCCGGATGGGCACCCGCACCCGGTCCCCCAGAGTTTGGGGGGGGCCCGCCACCCAGCATGGGTGGCCCGCCTCCACCAGCCCCTGAAGGAAAATCAACCCCGCGTCCTCATCGGCATCCAGCCAGCCGCCGGGTTCCCCCCACAGTCGGCCCCCCTGGGCTGCATCTGCCCCCAAAAGCGCTTCCAAGGATTCCGGGGGGGTATCCACCCAGAAGATGGCGGTTTTCCAATCAGAATGGGCCGGGGTGAAACCACTGGTCAACCTTAACGGCCCCAGCCGGGAAAAAATTTCCATGTTGGGGCTGCGCCATTGGTGGATGGCCCACAACCGTCGGATTCCCAGGCGGGAAAGGGTGGCGGCCAGGGTCAACGCCTTCAGTTGGGCCGGACCAGCCCCCGGCGCCACTTCGTTGGCACTGCACAGGGAATAAGCAAACCAACTGTCGGGGGGAACCGTCCTTGTCAGGTGCGGGATCAGGATGGCCATGGAAAGAGGCACCAACCCCTGGTATCCGGGGGGGACATTCAACAACCTCCGCAGGCTGGCCCCCGTATGGGATGCCTCCATGCCGTACCCGGTCACCACCCCCGGCAATTCCCCACAATCAAACAAAGCCCAGCGGGGCATATCCAACCCTGTGGGCCCATAAGAAACCTCATCCAGCCGGTGAAGCAGGGTTAAAAACGGCTCGCTGGCCAACAACAACGGGTTCACCTGATGACTTTCCGCCGGAAACAACCCCTCATCCCGGCGGATGTGGATTCCCGGCACCGCCACCACAAAATCCGTCAGCCTGGACAACGACCGGGAAAACAATCGGATGGAACCGGCCATTTGGATAAACTCCCGGAAAGGTGAACCAACCGCCCCGCCCAATCCCCTTTTCCCTGTCGCTGGAAACCGGATGGGGCCGGATGGAGACAACAACCTTGGTTGGGGTGCGGTATCGGTTTTTCTTCATCTTACCATTTTCCCGGTGGAAGTCCCACAACCGCCCGCCGGGGGGGATAACCTTTGCAGGATGGCCTTCCCCATGGTTTAATGTTTTTGATCCCTTACCCGGCACCAACCCGTTTTGCCTTAAACCCTTTCAGCGACATCCATTCATTCCACACCCAAAAAGCCAAAAGGACTGAACCCATGAAATATTCCGTACTCCCCATCAGCGACCCGGAAGTGTATGAAATGGTCAAAGGGGAATCCATCCGTGAAAGTGAAGGGCTGGAGCTGATCCCTTCTGAAAACTATGTGTCCGAAGCGGTGTTGGAAGCCCTGGGGACACTGTTTACCAACAAGTACGCCGAGGGCACCCCCGGCCGACGGTATTATGGGGGCCAGACCTACACCGACCAGATAGAATCCCTGGCCATCAACCGGGCCAAAGCACTGTTCGGGGCGGACCACGCCAATGTGCAACCGCTTTCCGGCGCGGCGGCCAACCTATGCGTGTATTCCGCGTGGCTGGATGTGGGGGATACGGTATTGGCCATGGACCTGGGCCACGGCGGCCATTTGACCCATGGGGCGCCAGTCACCTTTGCCGCCAAGGCGTTCAATTTCATTCGCTACAAAATGAAGGATATCCACACCGGAGAAATTGACTACGACCATCTGGAGGCCCTGGCCTTGGAGCACAAACCCAAAATCATTCTGGCCGGGTTTTCGGCTTACCCCAGGGATTTGGATTACAAACGGTTTGTGGCCATCGCCGAAAAAATCGGGGCGGTGGCCATGGCCGATATGGCCCACATTGCCGGGTTGATTGCCGCGGGGGTGTTGGCCAACCCTTTAAAGGCCGGGTTTCATGTGATGACCACCACCACCCACAAAACCCTGCGGGGACCCAGAGGGGCCATGATTCTCAGCCGGGGAATAGCAGGGAACCCCCTGAAGGCCCCGGAAAAAACCCTGGCGAATCTGCCCACCCTCATAGACCGGGCGGTGTTTCCCGGTCTTCAGGGCGGCCCCCACATGCACCAGATCGCCGCCATCGCCGTGGCCCTGAAAGAGGCATCCACCCCCGCCTTTCAACAATACGGGGCCGATGTGGTTGCCAACGCCAAACAGTTGGCCGCCCGGTTGATGGAAAAAGGATGTGAACTGGTGACCAACGGCACCAGCAACCATCTGATCATGTTGAACACCATGGCCTCCTTCGGCAAAAACGGGGCCGAAATTCAGGAATTGTTGGAATCGGCAGGCATCACCCTGAATAAAAACGCCGTACCGGATGACCCCCTGCCTCCCTTTAAGCCTTCCGGGGTGCGGCTGGGGACCCCCGCCGCCACCTCCAGGGGATTGAAGGCGGCCCACATGGACCAGATAGCCGACTGGATTGTTGCTTTGGCCCGGCAGGAAGCCGCGCCGGAGGATGTGCGCAAACTGGTCAGGCAAATGTGTCTGGCTCATCCCACCCCCAGCGGGCTGGTGGAGCGGGGATAACCCGGCTCCACCTTTCCAACCCCCCATCCAAACCCCCACAGAAAGGCCCCAACCGATGGCAGCCGAAAAAAAAGACCCCACCCCCATAGAACTGACCGTCCGCAACCATGTGGAAGTCACCCCCGTATCCGGCGCTTTCGGCGGGTTCGGGGCCAATGATATGTTTCGGGTGAATTTTCATTACGATGACATGAAGCTGGGCATTCAGATTCAGGATGGCAAGGAGGTGATAGAGCCGTTGGGCATCACCCGGGAAATTCAGGCCCGGCTGGTTATGAACCCCCAGACAGCCATCTCCATTTCCATCTGGATGATGAAAGCCCTGGCCGAAAGAGGGCTGATCAAACCGGAGGATATTGCAAACCACCTGGCAGGCAAAGATGTCAATTGAACCCCAAAAAGAAAGGCGGCGTAAGCCCGCCCCAAAGGGCCGGAAGGCCCTTGGCGGTGCTGAAGCCGCTGGACAGGAACCTCCCTCTCCCCGGTCGCATTCCGCGACAGGAACAACCCCTCTCCCCGCCTGCCTGACGGCAGGCACCCCTCCCCAAACAGGGAGGGGTTGAGCCATGCATTTTTAACTGGATGGCGTCCAACTGGCTTGTGGTTGTTCGGCTTTGCTGTTTGTTGAATCCATTGAAATGTAGAAGGTTATTCCCCCATCCCTGTGTGGGGAGGGGGGCGCCCGAAGGGCGGGGGGAGAGGGAAATTTTGCGGTGCTGAAGCCGCTGGACAGGGCCAAAAAGAAAGGCGGCGTAAGCCCGCCCAAAGCCGCCGACAGGCGGATGGCGGTGCTGAAGCCGCTGGACAGGACCCCCAAAAAGAAAGGCGGCGTAAGCCCGCCCAAAGCCGCCGACAGGCGGATGGCGGTGCTGAAGCCGCTGGACAGGACCCCCAACTTCAGGCAATTTTGCCAGACTGCCAAGTGACAGCGGATTTTATCCACCCAGAATATCCAACATCAGGATCCTCTTCAGTGGGGATTGCCTGTTCCCAATGGTTCAGAAGTGCGGGCAGGAAACAGAAATATGAAAATAAAGACCTTGAAACTGGCTCATTTTCGCGGAGCGGTGGATTTAGAGATCAGTTTTGATGAAAAACTAAACGAGACCTCTGAATAACCCCCTTCAATTCCAGTTTCCTTCCCGCCGACCTCAATTTACGCTGTCATGAATGTAACCACCTCCAGGTGGCTGTTTTTCCCCTTTTCGGGGGATGCTCCAGGTGAGAACCGGGATTTTGGACACAATTTCGCCCTAAGCGGCGGCCTCCAGCAAGGTCATTCTTTTGAGAATGAAGACCATCACCAACAGAGTAGGCAAATCAAAAAACCAGCAAAGCTCTCTTCCCCGGTTTTCTTTCCAATCATGGAACTCCTCCTGGAGAGTTAGCGTTAGTAAGCGTTGAACCATGGCAATCCTTCAAAACGTTCCTATCAACCGGCAGAAATCTCGCATGAGATTTTGACAATATGTTTTGGGATATGGTTTATGTTATCAATAGCCGTTTCTTCTTAGGATACGGCTGATTTTTCAAACCCCTTTCCTGTAATTGAGAGTCTCACATGAATCCTACTTCGGCTGGTATCCTGACCTTATTGGTCGGTTTGCTGGTGGCCCTGACCACCCTTTGGTTTATCGCCCGCTCCCGCCAACAGGAACCGGCGGCCCAAGCCAACCAAGGATTGTATAAGGCCCGCACTCTTTACTTTGTGATTTTGTCATTGTGCCTGTTGGCCGGACTGACCGCCACCCTGGGCAAGGTTCCTTATGGGCAGGCAGATGCGGCCAACTCCCAAGTGGTGGTGAACGTAAACGCCAGTATGTACAACTGGGAAATGGTGAAGGTTGGGGCGGAAAATGCCGGAGAACTGGTGATTCCCGCCCAGAAGGATGTGGAGTTTAGAGTGACCGGGCTGGACGTAAACCATGGATTTGGCGTTTACGATGCCGACGGCCACCTGCTGACCCAGACCCAGGCCATGCCCGGCTATACCAATCGGTTGGTTTACAACTTTGCCCAACCCGGTGTGTACCATGTGCTTTGCCTGGAATACTGCGGCATGATGCATCCTAAAATGAACACCACCTTCCGGGTGGAATAACCACCTTCGCTTTTGGAGAAACACATGAGTAACCCTGCTTTGGATAACAAGCGAATTACGGTGGTTTATACCGTTACCGCATTATTGGTGTTTTTGGTGTTGGCGCTGTTGGGCTGGGTGATGCGTCTTACCCAGTCCGGCATGGTTCAACTTCCCTCCGATGCCTTCTACAGTGTGATGACCCTGCACGGTTTGGGTATGGCGGGGGTGATGTACACCGGGGCTTATGCCGCTCTTTGGTATCTGCTTTCCGGTTATGTTCAGCCCAGCCTGAAGCTGATGAAGATCAATTTTGTCCTCATTTTACTGGGGGTGGTGGGGCTGATCGGCGCCACCCTGATCGGGGGTTTTGGGGCAGGTTGGTATGTGCTTTACCCGCTTCCCTTTATTGAGCAGTGGCCCCGCTGGTCTTCCCTGCTGGCGATCGTCTCCCTGGTGCTGCTGGGGGTGGCTTGGCTGCTGGGGCAGTTGGACCTGTTGCGGGTGTTGGCCCAACGTTATGGCCTGGGGGGTATGCTGGCCTGGCCCACCCTGTTTGGCAAAAAGAGCGAGGCGGTTCCCCCGCTGGTGCTGGTGGCCGCGATCAATCTGTTGGCGGGTGCGCTCACCACGGTGGTGGGGGCGGTGATGCTGGTGCTTTACCTGTTCCAATGGATGGAGCCCACCGTCAGTCTGGACGCCCTGCTGATGAAAAATATGGTCTTTTTGTTTGGCCACACCCTGGTCAATATCACCCTGTACTTCGGCATCGCCGCCATTTATGAACTGTTCCCCAAGTATTCCGGCCGCCCCTGGGTGACCAACCGGGTGGTGGCGCTGTCTTGGAATGTCACCTTTGTACTGGTGATGCTGGTGTTTTTCCACCACCTGTACATGGACTTCGCCAACAACATTGCGTTGCACTACATCGGTCAAGTCGGTTCTTACCTGTCCGCCATTCCGGCCACCGTGGTCACCGTGTTTGGAGTGCTGGCTCAGATCAACAGATCCGGTATCCGCTGGAGCTTTGTGCCGCTGACCTTCACCCTGGGGGTAATGGGCTGGATAATCGGGGGCTTTGCCGCCATCGTGGACACGACCATCGCCATCAACCTAACCTTCCACAACACCCAATGGGTGCCGGCTCACTTTCATACCTACTTCCTGTTGGGGTTCGCGGTGATGCTGTTCGGTATCTTTTACCACCTGTTGGAACCGGAAGCCGAGAAGTTGGCCAAAACGTCGCTGGCCGCCATTTTGGTGGGTGGATACGGCTTTGTGACCATGTTTTATCTGGGTGGGGTCAACAGCGTGCCGCGCCGATTTTCCGGCTATGAGGCTGTCCAGACGGGAACCATCGCCCAGACCGGTCACGATCTGGCGGTTTATGCGGTGGGCTTCGCGGCCATTTTGTTGGTGGGCGTGTTGCTGTACTACGCGGCCGTGTTCAGGCGGATTGGTGCGGCATGGAACCGGGCGTAATGTTATCCGCCAAGTCCCTGCGTTTTTTTGGGTTTGCCATGCCCTTGCTGACGGCCGGTTTTTGGGTGGGACTGATCGGTTGGTGGACGTTGGGCTTTACCGCCTTTACGGCCACCTCACATACGTTTAATCTGGCGGGGCCTTTGCCCCGTCAGGCTGCTTCTTTGGCCCTGGTGAATCACCAGGGCCATTTTTTTTCACTGATCCAGCCAAACGGACCCTACCGACTGGTCTATTTTCACTTTCTCTCCTGCCGCCAGATTTGCCCCTTGTTGCACAGCCGCCATTTGGAAATTTTGCGCTCGCTGCCCCCTGTCAAACAGGCCAACCTGGAACTGCTGGCCATCAGTGTGGATCCGGCCGACACCCCGGACAAGCTATGGGCCCACCTGCGTCATCTGGATTCTCCGCCCAATCTGGTGATGGCCGCTTTGGATGGCCCTCAACCCCAATCTTTGCAGGCATTGGGGGTTTCCGTGGTGCGTAAGGCTGACGGCAGCTACAACCACCCGGCCTTCAGCTTTCTCATCAACCCCCAAGGAAAAATGGTGCTGGTGGTGGACGGCAACACCCCCCCAGCGCAGGCGGCCCGCCGGATAGAGAAAGAACTGCCATGAGTCCGGTTCAAAGCGTATCAGACAAACGGTTTTTCCGGCCGGGGTGGTTCTGGGCGGCCCCTCTGGCGGCGGTGGCGGTATCCTCGCCCCCCCTTTCCCCCTGGTTGCAGACCACCATGGCGGGCCACATGCTGGTCCAAATGCCTCTGTTGCTTTTGTTGGGCGGGGCCTGGGGGGGCCGGGTGACGCTGCTGCCCGCCGCCGCCGACCCCTGGGGGCTGACCGGGCTGGTCTGGTTTGTGGGAACCCATCTGTTTTGGTGGATTCCCCGGTCCCTGGACCTGGCCACCCTTCAGCCGGGCTGGGGAGCACTGATGCACGGCTCACTGTTTGCGGCCGGGTGGGCTCTGGGCCAAAGCTGGGCCAGAGCCCCCTTTGCCCTGCAAGGAACACTGGCCGTCCACCTGGTCGCTCTGCTACTGGCCATGGGGGTGATTTACCAGGGAGCCCTGTTCGTGGTTTGCCAGTCCTATCCGCTGGAGCAGCAACAGGAAATGGGCGGCCTGCTGTTTTGGGGGGCGGGCGGCCTTTACCTGCTGCTGGTGGTCTGGGCGGGGATAAAGCTGGGCGGAAAAAAAATTGGGTGAGGGGGAGCACACCTCCCTTATACACGACGGAAGAAGACCCGGAAGGGTTAAAAAAACATCGTTCTCTTGGTTTATTTGACCAGCAGAATGTAATGGCAGTTGAGATACCCCCCGCTGTCCCCTACCAGATACCCGAAGCGGTCCCCCACCTCAATAAAAAAGCGGCTTTGCCCGGCAGGTACCGTATAGCGGGCTTCCAGGGATTTTTTAGGGGCATAGGAGGCTGAAAGGTCCTGGTGCTCATCAAACACCCGGACGGCGGGGGTGAGATTGGTCTGGCCCAGCCGCTCCCAGGTGAGGATGACGGTCTGGCCCGGTTTGGCTTCCACGGTGTAAAAATCTGTGTCTCTGCGGGCACTTAGAAAGCCGTAAATCGGAGCATTGAGCCCCACCGGATTGGCCCGGTCAAACAGACCGTTTTGTTCTTTTTCCGAAAATCGGGGATTCAGCCCCTCCCTGCCGGGCAACAACAAAAAAGGTTCCAGCAGCCGTTCCACCATTTTGGGGCGCACGGATTTGGGAAAGGGGACCGGCATTTCATATTTGGCCACATTCATCCGGGTGACCGCGATGGAAAGCCCCTCTCCGCTGACCGCCACATCCGATATGGTGAACTCCCCGGTTTTTCTCCCCACCAGACCCTGGCTGGCGGATTCCAGGCTTCCACCCAGGGGGCCGGAATAAGTAACCGTATCGGGCGAAAGACGGTACAGCACAAAGTTTTTAAAGGCGGGCATGGTTTTGAAGAAATCCGTTTCAAAACTTTCCTGATCGTACACCGACTTTAACCCTTTGACCGCCAGCATCACCCGTTGGGAGGATTCTTCCACCAGCACCGGTTCCTGGATCCGGTCCGGTTGAATCTGGCTGATCAACGGCTTGATCAGTTCCTTGACCACCGGCCCTTCCACCGCCAGGGGTGCCTTGGGGTTGGCCAGGGGGCCTTTGAATTCCTGATTGAACACCGCCAGGGGGGTGCCGGTGGAGGGTTGGTAAAACACTGCCTTCATGGCGGAAGGGTCCCCTCCCCCCCACCCGCCGGGGGCCGACAAATAAAATGAAACAAACAACACCATAATGGGGGTATCGGTTTTTTCCCTCAGCACCTTTTTGCGCCCGGGGGTATCCTTGTAAGGCTCGTCCAAAGCCTTGGCCTCCCTGGGCTCCAGTTCCACCTCTTTGGCCAAATCCAGATTCAACAGGTCCAGCCTTTGCTTCAGATCATTCAGAGCGGCCTGTTTTAAGGGGGGTTCCTTTAAAAAGGGGTCCTCCCGATTATAGGCCAGCCACACCGGTTTGGGTTTTTCCCCCAAAATGGGCAGGGAAATCTCCTTCAGGCTTTCCTCCAACTGGACCCGATTGATCCGGATATCCAGCTTCACCATGTATTTTTTATTGTCGGCGGAGCTTTGTTGGTCCACCACCCGGTAGGAACTGATAAATTTTTGGGTTCGGGAGTAAATCCTGCT
>Ga0224495_10002666_pt1 | contig 11483 bp, 9 predicted proteins | sample SF_Jul11_sed_USG_FD_168128 | JGI IMG/M metagenome (GOLD analysis project Ga0224495, IMG submission 168128) | Sediment microbial communities from San Francisco Bay, California, United States - SF_Jul11_sed_USGS_4_1 | ecosystem: Environmental > Aquatic > Marine > Sediment | place: USA: California...
GGTTAAGGGAGCCCTCTTCGGCCGAGTCGTAGTTGTCAGGGTAGGTGCGATGGATCTCGTCGGGAAACATGCCGGCGAAAAGAGCGTTACGCGCAAAGGGCGTGGCCGTCGGCAGCATGGAGAAGTAATAGTCTCGCTGAATGTTGTAGTACTCCGCCACCAGCGGCTCGACCTGCATCCACTGGTCAAGGCGCATACAATCGACGACGATAAACAGCACCTTCTTCTTGCCTTTTAGCTCCGGCATGATATAGCGGCCGGCCACGTCGGGCGAAAGCAGCGGCCGGCTCGGATTATTGAGCCAACCCTGGTAATTACTCAAAACATACTTGGTGAACTCGACATTCCACTCCTTGCGCGTACCCTCCAGCGTCTGCTCCAGCCCGGCGTCATTGTTTTCATCCAGCTCGAGGTTCCATGCCGCCAGAATCCGCGCCGCCTCATGCCAGTCCTCCGGGACCAGGCTGCCATACAGCTTTTGATTAAAGCGGTTGATCTCGGTGATATAGCGCTTCATGGAGGAGCTGCTGATAATCTTCCTGGCATCCAGCAGCCGCTTTATGACAAGGAGAATCTGCGAAGGAACCACCGGTTTGACCAGGTAGTCATCAATCTTCTGCCCGATGGCATCCTCCATCAGGGTCTCTTCCTCGGACTTGGTGACCATAACCACCGGCAGGTGCGGCTTGATCTCTTTTATCTCCTCCAGGGTCGTCAGGCCGTCTTTGCCCGGCATCATCTCGTCCAGAAGCACCAGGTCGAAATACTCCTTCTCGATGATCGCCACGGCGTCATCGCCCGACATAACCCCGGTTACCTCATAGCCTTTTTTCTCCAGAAACAATATATGGGGTTTCAGAGAGTCGATTTCGTCATCTACCCAGAGAATCCTTTTCTTCACATCCGGTGTGGTCATATACACGCCTTGCTGAATTTAAGCTGTCCCGGTCTCGGCCCGATCCTGCCCGGCGGCGGACAGCGGCAGAAAGATTTCGAAGACGGTTTCCCCCGGCCGAGACCTTTTCAGATCCACCCTGCCGTTGTGGTATTCATTTATTATACGCGCCACCAGCGTCAGGCCCAGACCCCAGCCGCGTTTTTTGGTGGTGAAACCGGCCCTGAAGATTTTCCTCTGCGCACCAGGCGGAATGCCCGTGCCGTTATCCGTAATTTCTATCAATACCGATTTGTTGTTTTGCGGTACTTCCGACCGGATCACTATCCGGCCACCCTTGGCATCGACCGCCTGCAACGCGTTCTTAATCATGTTCTCCAACGCCCAGCTAAAAAGCTCGGCATTAAGACTCACCGGCGGCACATCGCCCGGCAGAAAATCGATACGCGTACCCTTGCCTTCAAAAGGCAGGCGCCGCCGAAAATAATCGACCGCATCACCAATAACCCCGTTTAGATCACATGGTTCCAGGTCGGGGGTGGAACCGATTTGCCCGAACCGCTTGGCTACTTTCTGAAGTCGGTCGATGTCGACTCGCATGGTCTCGAGACGGTCGTGGTCGATCGCGACCCGGCCCGGCGGCGCGCCGGGCTCGGTTCTTTCCGACTCCATTACTTCCAGCCACCCCAGCAGCGAGGATATCGGTGTGCCCAGTTGATGCGCTGTCTCCTTGGCCATGCCCACCCAGATATGTCTCTCCTCACTGCGGCGAATATTCTGGAAACCGATTATGGCGACGATCATAAAAGCCAGCACAATCCCGATTTCGATAAATGGCATCCACTTGAGCTGATTGATCACTTCCGAGTCACCGTAACAGAAGTAGTTCACCAGGTTTTCGTCGATATAGAGGGGAAACTCACCGTTGGTTTCGAGCATCTCGAGGGATATGCGGCGCAACCGTTCGTATGACTTGCGCGTCGTGTCCGTCGCCGGTATGCCCTGGATATTGCGCCAGTGGACAGGTTCCCGCTGGCCGTTGAGCACGATGATGGGGAAGTTGGCCTTTACAATAACCTCGTCGAAAATGAACTGCAGTTCCGTGCCCGAGGTAGGCGAGTTGGCGGCCATCTGCCACATCTTGACATATTTCTCCACCTGCGAGCGCGTGTCGACTTTGAGCTTTTCGATAACTTCGAAGGTGTACCAGATAAAAAGGGCCGAAACAATCGCCACCCCGCCCAGAAGAAAAACCTTGAAGACGGTGGACTTGCCGATATAAAGACCGGCTGTTCTGCCTTTGAGAAGTGATGGCTCGGACATTAGCCTATCTTTTCTGCTCCGCCCAGATACGGTCGAAGGACATCCGGTATCGTCACGGTCTGGTCGGGATTCTGATAATTCTCGAGTATCGCCGGCACCAGCCGGGCCAGGGCTACCCCGGAACCGTTCAGAGTATGCGGGTGTCTGATATTTTTGTCGGCGTCCCGGAAACGGCATTTCATCCGCCGCGCCTGGAAATCCTCAAAGTTGGACACCGAGGATATCTCAAGATACTTCTCCACGCCGGCCGCCCAGATCTCTATATCAAAGCACTTGGCGGCGGCGAAGGAAAGGTCACCCGAGGCCAGGTTACACACACGGTAGGGAATCTGCAAACCCTGGATGACCTTTTCCGCCTGCACCAGGAGGCTTTCCAGTTCGTCGTAAGAAGTCTCCGGGGAAACGATTTTTACCATCTCCACCTTGTCAAACTGGTGCACGCGGATCATCCCGCGCGTATCCTTGCCCGCCGCTCCGGCCTCTCGGCGAAAACAGGGCGTGTAGCCAACCATGTATATCGGGAGCTGCTTGTAGTCGATGATCTCCTGCTTGTATATGTTCGTCAGCGGCACTTCGGCTGTCGGGATAAGATAAAGGTAATTGTCCTCATCCGTCGTGCGGTACATCTCGCTTTCGAGCTTGGGCAGTTGGCCCGTCCCGAACATGGTGTCCTCATTGACTATATAAGGGCTGGCCACCTCGGTGAAGCCGTCACTGACGTGCATATCGAGCATGTAATTGATAAGGGCCCGCTGAAGACGCGCCCCCATCCCTTTGAGCAGGTAAAACCCCGAGCCGGAGATCTTGGCCGCCGCCGAAAGGTCCAGAATACCCAGCTTCTCACCGATTTCCCAGTGCGGCAAAACCTTGAAATCCTTTTTCGAAATCTCACCCCACTCGCGGACCACTTCATTGGCCGACTCATCCGTGCCGACGGGGACCGATACATGAGGAATGTTGGGGACCCAGACCAGGGCGGCGTTCAACTCCTGCTCGACCTCGCGAAGCTCGTCATCCAGGGCTGCTATTTCCTGGCCGACCTGCCGCATGGCCGCTATGGCAGCCTCGGCCGGCTCTTTGGCCTTTTTCTTTTTCGCGATCTCGGCCGAAGCCTGATTCCGTTTGGCCTTGAGCGCTTCAACTTTATTTATGATTTCTCTTCTCTTGATATCCAGATCGAGAATCTTGTCAATATCTGACTGGTCGTTTTTTTTGGCGATTCCCGCTTTAACAGCCTCCGGGTTTTCCCGGATAAACTTCAAATCAAGCATTTAAGTCCCTGTAACTTACGATGTTTCTTGTCAATACGTTAATCAAAGTCGCCGACAATGTAAAGTCATTAAAAAGCTATCAGAATAAGGCAAACTTTTAGCCAATGATATTGTTTTATACCGGTGAGAGGACGGACTTTATCGGAAAAAACGGTATCGCCCTGAGATTGTGCTTGCCTTTTTCCGATTAATGTGTAAGTTTTGTGGCTAATGTTTTGATGGAGAATAAGTTCAGTTATGGCAAAAGTCTGTGAAATATGCGGCAAAAAGCCGCTCTTCGGCAACAATGTCTCTCACGCCCACAACATCACCAAGAGGCGCTGGAACCCCAACCTCCAGACTGTCCGCGCCGTGGTGAACGGCACTTCCAAACGCATTACGGTTTGCACTTCCTGCCTTAAAGCGGGCAAAGTCAGCAAGCAGGTCAAAAGCGGGAAAGCTCCAGAGAAATCCCCCGCGTCCGAGTAACATGTTTCATTCCCGGGCCCATGGTCTGAGTTTTGTAGAGACCGCCTTCCGGGCGGTTTTTCTTTTGGCCGATAAGAAACCCCTGAATTACCGTCGGCCTGCCCAAAAACAAAGCCGCCGGGCGGAGCGAGACCCGGCGGCCGTGCAAATAGCCATCCTATAGCCAGGGGGAGGATATGTTCCACATTCGCCTGTGTCGTTATGCTGGGGACGCTCCCTCTCTCCGTCTTTTATGACCGCAACAGGCCGAGAATAATTTCCGCGTTGACACGGTTATGCACCATCATCGCCAGCGAAGCCCGCGCCTGGAGGGACTCGCGCACGAAATTGGAGAACTCCAGGGCGTAGTCGGTGTCGCGAATCTGTGACTCGGCCGCGATCAGGTTTTGCCGCGATATCCGCAGCGAGGCCAGGTGCGACTCGATATCATTCTTCTGCGTCGCGCCGACCTCGATGATTTGTTCGTCAAGACCGTCAATGGCCTCGTCAATAAGAGCGATCGACGCCTGGGCCGACTCCGCCGACGACAGGTCGATCCCCTCCAGCTCACTCACCGTGGCCACCGCTCCCTCGGAGCCGTCGACCAGGTTGGAGCCGTTGTATTCCGCCGTCTCGATGGTTCGGTTGTAGCTGCCGACTATGAGGTCACCGACGGTGCCGTAGGCAGCCTGGGCAGACTCGTCGTTGCCCCCTTCGTTGGCCGCGCTGACAGCCAGTGAGCGCAGGTCCGTCAGCTGCGAACGAAGTTCCTGCAGGGTCGATGACGCCGACTGATACTTGCCTATCAGGGCCGATCGATTCTCTATCTCCTGGGTCAGACTGCCGATCTGGGTGCGCAGCCTTTCGGATATAACCAGTTGGGCCGGACCATCGGCGGCACTGTTAAGGCGCAGCCCGGACGACAATCGCCCCAGAGAATTATACATGTGCCACAGGTGTCGGTTGGCGAAAAGTGATATGTATTGACCGTGGCGGTCCCCGGTGATTCCGAAGCCCATATTATCACCTCGCTTTCTGGTCGTACGGAACGGCAGAATCCAACTCTGTCAACCAGCAGTCAGCGTGCCCGCCGGACAGCTTTATACCTGCATGAACAGCAATTACTTGGCGAACTCGTTTGACGAGCACGTTCGAATTGCCGCTTTTTGTGGGGGGATTTTCCCATACCCTCTGGGCCGCTGGGCCAGTCGCCGCTAAGTATAATAAAGCGCCGCCGGTAGGGTAGTTTGACCGACGGCGCCGGGGGAGGAACCAAAAATGGAGCGAGATTTTTCCGGCCCGCAACGGCCACCGCAACTGAAGCGGTGTCATGCCTGCGGGCCGCTTATATTCATGTCATATCAATGATCATCCAACCTTCTTATGTAGGCCGGTATTGTGCGATCATCCTCGTTGAACAGAGGCACCCGGTTACGCAGGCTGTGGCCGCTGCCGTTACCGTCCTGCGACTCGACGAACGACTCGTGTAGTTCTCTGCCCACGACGGCGGCGGCTTCGACCGGTTCCGCCACGGGTGCCGGCGCTCTCTGGATAACCATCTCGTCGGGGAACAGCGACATGGCCTTGGCCGGCCTGACGGCGACCGCCCGGGGTTCTTCTTTCCTGATGGGCTTGAGACCTTTGCCGATGCCGGTGGCGATGACGGTGATCCGCATCTGGTCGTTCATGGCCGGATCAATCACGGCGCCAAAAATTATATTGGCGTCATCACCGGCTTCCTCGTAGATAAGCGACGTCGCCGTATTGACGTCGAACAACGTCATGTCCTCGCCGCCGGTCACGTTTATCAAAACGCCCTTGGCCCCGCTGATGGATACATTCTCCAGTAACGGTGAAGAAATAGCGTCGCGGGCCGCGTCAATGGCCTTCTCATCGCCGACCGCGAAACCCGTTCCCATGAGTGCGTTGCCCATCTCTACCATCACCGTCCGGACGTCGGCGAAGTCGCAGTTTATCAGTCCGGGGATGGTGATCAAATCGGATATTCCCTTCGTGGCCTGGTGCAGAATCTCATCGGCCACCCCGAACGCCTTGGTCAGGGTTGTCTTCTTGTCGACGATCTCCAGCAAACGTTCATTGGGGATGGTTATCAGGGTGTCGACCTTTGATTTCAACTCCTCCAGGCCTTCATCGGCCCGCTTGATTCTCTTCATTCCTTCGAAGATAAACGGACGGGTGACAATAGCCACCGTCAACGCACCGGCCTCCTTGGCGATCTCGGCTATGACCGGGGCCGCCCCGGTGCCTGTCCCGCCGCCCATGCCGGCCGTGATGAAGACCATGTCGGGCCTGCCGATAGCTTCGGCTACTTCGGCGATGTTCTCATCGACCGCGCGACGCCCTACCTCCGGGTTGGCGCCGGCCCCGAGACCGTTGGTCAGGCCCCGCCCGATCTGGACTTTCTTTTCAGCCCGGTTGCGGTCAAGCACCTGGGCATCGGTGTTCACCGCAACGAACTCCACTCCCCGCAGACCCGCCTCAATCATCCGATTGATGGCGTTTCCGCCACCGCCGCCAACGCCGATTACCTTGATATTGGCGTAACCGACGAAGTCTTCGGAAAAGTTGAACTTATGCTTCTCTCCGGTCATGATGGTTCCTCCTTGAGCCTTATCCCTACAATTTCTTTGTAATCCAATTCTCGAATTTCTTAAGAAAGCTCCGCATGCTTCCGTTCTTGCCGGTCCTGACCGGTTCATGATGGAAACCATAGATCAGAAGACCGTGGGCGGTGGCGAAGCGGTTGTCGTTCAACTCGTCCGGGGTGGATTCAATTCCCATTATCCGGCCGCAGCGCACCGGCATATCAAAGATCTGCTCGGCCAGCTCCACCGTCCCCGGCAGAAGCGAACAACCGCCGGTCAGGACCAGGCCACCCGTGGGTATTTCGCCCAGGCCCGCCTTCTTTATCTCGCGAACCACCAGCGACAGAACTTCTTCCATCCGCGGCTCGATGATCGAGGCCAGCACGTTGCGCGAGACTTCCTTGGCCGCCCGGCCGGCCGCTCCCGGCACCGTAATCATCTCCTCCGGATCAACCATCGAAGCCAGGGCCGCGCCGTAATTGAGCTTCAGCGTCTCCGCCTGGTCCACCGGTGTGCGCAGGCCGATGGCAATATCGTTTGTCACGTTTTTGCCGCCCAGGGACACTACCGCCGTATGCCGGATGGCACTGTCATAGAAAACCGAGACATTGGCCAGGTCGCCGCCGATGTCGACCAGGACGACGCCCGTCTCCATCTCGCTTTCACTCAAAAGCGCCTGCGATACCGCCAGCGACTCCAGCACGATATGGTCCACATCGAGGTTGCACCGCTCCAGCGCCCGATACAAATTCTTGGCCGTGGTGATTGAGGCCGTGACAATATGCGCTTCCACTTCCAGGCGCACTCCCGACATGCCGACCGGATCTCTGACCCCGGACTGGTCGTCGACGGAATATTCCTGCGGAATTACATGAATAATCTCGCGGTCCACCGGTATCGCCACCGTGCTGGCTGCCTCGATGGCCTTCTTCACGTCGGCCGCCGTTATCTCGTTGTCCGTCCGACTCACCGCAATCACCCCGTGGCTGTTTATGGAACGTATGTGTTCCCCGGCAATGCCCACCGTGACGCTGTCGATCTCGACGCCCGCCACCATCGCGGCATCCTCAACCGATTTCTTGATAGACTTGACCGTCTTTTCCATGTCCACCACCACGCCCCGGCGAAGTCCTTCCGCCGGCGCGAGGCCATGACCGATGACATAGATTCTGCCGTCGTCGTCAACCTCACCCACAACCGTGGCTACTTTGGTGGTGCCTATGTCCAGGGCGGCGATGATGTTTTCTCCGGCCATGTTCAGTCTTTGTCTCCCTTGGCGATAACCATGTCATCGAAGCGCAGATCGAGCAACGTGACTCCGCTCAGGTCCGGCTCAAACCGCGTCACGAATTCCACGAAGCGGTCGAGGTCGTCCAGAAGGCAGCCCGCCCGGATGTTCAACCGGTAGGGCAAACCCGCCAGCGATACTTTCAGGAAGGAAGAGTTGCCGAAATCGATTTCATCAACCAATCGGTAAAGATCGCGGTCGTTCTCTTGCAGCCGCTGCAGTTGCTCCAGCACAACCTTCACCCGGGCATCCTCCGGGCAGCGGAACATCTTGCCGGCGCAGACACTGGTGAAGACCGGGCGTTCCCATTCCAGGGCATCCTGGCCGAGGTCGATCAACCGAGCCTGCCCGTCCAGACCGTACAGCTGGCCGCTGGGTTTATCAAGCAGGAAGGCCGCCGGAACGAACTTGTTGGTCTGGATATTCACCCGGTCCGGCCACGAGTATGAGAGGTCCACCCGGTAGATGTGCTGGACTGTAAGAAGCGAGTCCGCCAGCTCTTCCAGCGGTTGCGCCAGAAGCGACATTCCCGCCTTCAGACCGTAATGACGCGACCAGTCCTCCATGGGCCGGGCGTTGACCGTCACCGTCGTCAGGCGGCAGGCGTCGCCGTACCTGACATAGCTCAGCAGGGCCGCGCCGAAAACCGTCGCCGCCGTCAGGCACCAGAACAGTCTTTTCCCGAAGAGCCTCATCTATTCTCAATCATCTCCAGAATCATCTTTTTGATGTGCGTGATGGAGCCGGCCCCCATAGTTATGACCAGGTCACCCGGCCGCACCAGGGCAGCCAGCCGCTCCACGGCGTTCTCCTTGACACCCACGTAGTCGAAGTCGCCGGTGCCGGCCTTCTCGGCCAGCTTCTTGATCATCTCCGACGTGACGCCCTCAATCGGCTCCTCGCGAGCCGGGTAGATGTCCGTCAGGATGCACTTGTCGGCCAGCGACAGGGCTTCGGCAAACTGCGGCGCAAAATCCTGCGTGCGGCTGTACAGGTGGGGTTGATACACCACGACTACGCGGCGATTGTAGACGGCTTTCGCCATCTCCAGGGTGGCCCTTATCTCCGACGGGTGGTGGGCGTAATCATCGACCACGAGAACCTCCCCGGCCTCGCCGATAATCTCAAAGCGCCGCTCCACGCCGCGAAACGACAGCAGGCCGTCGGCAATGGTCGTAAAAGGCACATCCAGCTGATGGCAGGTAGCCACGGCGCCCAGGGCGTTGGCCACGTTGAACCGCCCGGGCACGTGCAGGATTATTTCGCCCAGCAGAGTATCCCGGTAGTACGCCGAAAAAGTGCTTCGACCCTTTTGCATACCTATGTTCAACGCCCGGTAATCGGCGTCCGCCGCAAAACCGAACGTGGAAAAAGGCCGCGTGATTCTCTTCTTTATGGTCGCGATATTAGCATCGTCGGCTGACAGAACCACTGTGCCGTAAAACGGCACCCGGTTGATGTACGTCAGGAAGGAATTGCGTAAATCATCCATGTCGGCATAACAGTCGAGATGGTCGGCTTCGATATTGGTCACCACCGCCACCGTCGGAAACATCGCCAGGATCGAACGGTCGTATTCATCGGCCTCGGCGACCAGGTAGTCGCCGCTTCCCAGGGCGGCGCCGGTGCCCAGGTCGGCCACCACGCCGCCGACAATGAGGGTCGGCTGGTACTTACCGAATTGCAGTATGCGCCCGATCATGGAGGTCGTCGTGGTCTTGCCGTGAGTGCCGGCCACGCCTATGGAGAACTTCAGCCGCATCAGCTCACCGAGCATCTCCGCCCGCTTGATCACCGGTATCCCCCGGCGGCGGGCCTCCTTCACTTCGGGATTGTCCTCGCCGACGGCCGAGGATATAACCACCACGTCGATCTCTTTCAGGTTCGAGGCCGCGTGGGACTTCTCGACGGCGACACCGAGCGACTCCAGGTACGCCGTCACCGGGCTCGGGGTGTTGTCCGACCCGGCCACCTGAAAACCCAGATTGTGCAGTATTTCAGCGATACCGGACATGCCGGCGCCGCCGATCCCGACAAAGTAAAGCTTCCTTACTTTTCCAAACATGGGACTTCTCTGCCTGAAACTCGGGACTTTCTCCTTCGTGCGAATGCTGTCATGCAACTGCCTGTCCACCCTTTCCGACTCTGATTATGTTCAGGATATCCTCGGCGATGATATCCGCGGCCGGTTTTTTCCCGGCCGCCGATCTTTGCAGCGCCTCTTTCATCCTGGCAGCGCGGCCGCTTTCAAAGAGGGCGATGGCCTGCTCGATGACATCTACACTCGCCAGGGCGGTCTCGTCTATCATGACGGCGGCCCCACTTTGAACAAAGGTTTCGGCGTTCTTTCTTTGATGGTCCCCGGCGGCGTAAGGGTACGGTATCAGGACCGACGGCAGGCCGCAGGCCGCCAACTCTGCCAGAGTCAGCGCACCGGCGCGCGCAATTGCCAAATCGGCTGCTGCATACACCAGATCCATCCGTTCGGCAAAAGGAAAAAGGGTGCAGCCGTGGGCCTTGCTGCCCGCCTTTGCGGCGACATCCTTGTAACCCCCTTTTCCAGTCTGCCAAAGGATTTGATACCCGGCTGACAACCTCTTGCTGTCAATGCTTCTCAAAACGGCCGCGTTAACCGACCGCGCTCCCTGACTGCCACCGAGGACCAGAATTGTCTTCTTGTCCGGGTCGAGCTCGAAAAACCGAATCGCTTCCGTGCGGTCGCCCTGCGTGAGGAACGCCCGCACCGGGTTGCCGGTGACCACAACTTCGCCGGCGTCTCTCAAGTAGGCCCGACCCGCTTCGAGACCCAGATATATCCGTTTGGCCCGGCCCGCCAGTTGCCTGGTCGTTACACCGGGATAAGAGTTCTGTTCCTGAAGCACCGTGGGAATTTTCCTGAAGGCGGCCACCTTCAGAACCGGCCAGGCCACGTAACCGCCGGTGCCGACCACAATGTCGGGCGCGAACCGGCCGAGCAAAAGGGCCGATTTGATAAGCGCGCCGACCACCAGGAAAGGTATCAGCAAATTAACAAGCGTAAAACCCCGGACCAGCCCTCTGATGTTTATAAGGTGCAAGGGATAACCCAGTTTTTCATGCAGCCGATACTCCAGGCCCCGCTTCGTTCCCACAAAGACTATCTCCACCTTCGCCGCCGCTGGGGCCATTTCCCTGATCCGGTCGGCGATGGCTATCGCCGGGTAGAGATGGCCGCCGGTGCCGCCTCCGGCAAAGACGATCCTGATGCTGTCGGCCGGCGCTGTCATGTGACCCGCCTCCGCGAAAGGTTGATCAGGACACCGATCGCCGCGCTCGAGACCAGCAGCGACGAACCGCCATAAGAGATGAAAGGCAGCGCCAGTCCCGTTACCGGCAAAAGCGAAGTCACCACGCCGATGTTTATGGAAATGTTGACAAACAACGAAAGCGTCATCCCGACCCCCAGAAGATAGCCGAATCTGTCCGGCTGCGCCGAGGCGATTTTGAGGCCCCGCCAGAGGATATAGAACAGCAACGCCAGTAGGACCAGAAGACCCGCCAGACCGATCTCTTCCCCCGTAGCGGCGAAAATAAAATCCGTGTGAGGATACGGTAGAAAGAATAGCTTCTGCCGCCCCTCACCCAACCCGGTCCCCAGAAGACCCCCGGACTCT
>Ga0224495_10002668_pt1 | contig 11471 bp, 10 predicted proteins | sample SF_Jul11_sed_USG_FD_168128 | JGI IMG/M metagenome (GOLD analysis project Ga0224495, IMG submission 168128) | Sediment microbial communities from San Francisco Bay, California, United States - SF_Jul11_sed_USGS_4_1 | ecosystem: Environmental > Aquatic > Marine > Sediment | place: USA: California...
GCGTCGATCACTGCGCTGTCGTCGGCATCTTGATTCGCAAACACGCGGGCTTTGTCCCCGACGTACGCCTCCATCGACCCGTGCCAGTCGATATGGTCCGGCGTGATGTTCAGCAGTACGGAGACACGAGGGTGGAACCGCTCGGTCAGACTAAGCTGGAAGGACGACACTTCCGCCACGATTGCGGTTCCGGGCCCGGTCTTCGTAGCCACCTCGATGGCAGGATGGCCGATGTTGCCCGCAGACTCGGCAGCGATTCCGGCGTACCCCAACAGATGCGTGATGAGAGTCGTCGTCGTCGTCTTGCCGTTCGTACCGGTGACAGCGATCCACGGCGACACCGAGAGACGGAAAGCGAACTCGAGCTCGCCGATGACTTCCTTGGCGACACCTTGAACGCTCGTCATCAGCGGCACGTGAGGTGGCACGCCCGGACTGACGACAGCCAGGTCATAGGCCCCTTGGACGTTCGAAGTGCCGAGAAGCACCTCGACACCAGATTGTGCCAGGGCGGAGGCGGTGGCGCGCAGCTCGGGCGTGTCGGCGCTGTCGACCGCAGTCACGGTCAGAGGGTCCCCCTGTGCGATGCGATTGACCAGATACCGCACCACGGCGCTTCCCGACACGCCGAGCCCGACCACGAGGATGTGTCCGGAAAGAGGTCTCACTCTAGCCTCTCACCGACCCAACGAAGTAGAGGGCGAAGCCCGCGCCTGCGAGGATCCCCGTCACGATCCAGAACCGGACCATCACTTTGGTTTCGGACCAACCGAGCATCTCGAAGTGATGGTGTATGGGTGCCATACGAAGGACGCGTCTGCCGGTGAGCTTGAATGACGCTATCTGCAGAATCACCGACAGGCCTTCCACAACGTAGATGCCTCCTATGAGAACGAGCAGCAGCTCGGTCTTGGTGATTATGGCGAACGACGCGACCGCAGCACCGAGACCCAGTGACCCTGTGTCACCCATGAAGATGTCGGCCGGGTAGGAGTTGTACCAGAGAAACCCGATGCATGCCCCGGCGATGGCCGCCGCGAGGAGTGCGACTTCCAGACGATCCTGACGGAAGGCTATGGCCGCATACGCCAACATGACGATCATCACTGTTCCGGCCGCGAGACCGTCCAGACCGTCGGTCAGATTCACTGTGTTCGATGTCGAGACGATCATTGCGAACACAAGAATCAGGTAGAGCCATGGGACGGTGACCGATACTCCACCCACCTCGTACACGGACGCGGTGAGTCCCAGATCCACGCTGACGTCCAGCAGCGGAAGAGCCACCTTCGTTGACAGTTCTGCCCAGTTGACCGCGAGCAGGCCGAAGGCTACAGCTATCAGCGCTTGCCACATGATCTTCGCGCGCGGCGTGAGTCCAAGGGAGCGCTCGTGCCAGACCTTGGCCCAATCGTCGGTAAAGCCGAGAAGCCCGCACGCCGCCATGGCTCCGAGGGCGAGTATCGACAGACGACCGACGCTCCCCAAGGCGAAGTACGTTCCCGCTACCACGAGCAGGATCAGCACGCCTCCCATGGTCGGAGTACCTTGCTTCACGAGATGCCCCTGAGGCCCGTCGGCCCTGACCTGCTGCCCGATGTTGCGGAAGCGCAGTACGCGAATCCAGAGTGGGAACAGCACGCCGGAGGCGACAAGCGCCATGACGACGGCCAGGAATACCTGGTAGGTGGGGTACTGTGCCAGCCTAAACACGCGGGTTCACGATTCCTTCCACGATGCGCTCGAGCCCCATGACGCGAGACGCTTTGACAAGAACGACGTCTCCCGGTTCAAGCAAGTCATCGAGTACCTCGCTCGCCTCCTCCGGCGATGCGCACGGGCGCAGGTTCTGCTCGGGCATTCCTTCGGCCCGCGCCCCCTCGACTATTCGACGCGCACGCGAGCCCACGGTGACCAACACCTCGATCGGCAATCGGGCTATCTCCTCGCCGATGCGGAAGTGCGCCAGCTCGGTGAGCGATCCGAGTTCCGCCATGTCTCCCAAGACCGCTAGACGTCTGCCCTCGACCCGCATTTCGGCAAGCGTCTCGATGGCGGCGCGCATCGAAGTGGGGTTGGCGTTGTACGCGTCGTTGATGACCTGTATTCCGCTCGCACTCATGAAGCTCTGCATCCGCATGTCAGCCGCCTGCGCGACCTGAAGACCCTCGACGATCTCGTCCAAGCCCACCTGCAGGCTCAGAGCCACTGCGGCAGTCGCCAGGGCGTTGTAGATGTTGTGTCGCCCCGGAACGCCGAGCGCCACATCTCGGCTACCTGCGGACGTCACCAGCGTGAAGCGCGGGCGACTCTCCTCATCCGTTTCGATATCGATAGCCTGAACGTCGCATCCGTCACTCAATCCGTAGAACACCACCGTGGCCGCAGTCTCGGCGGCAAGGCCTGCCGAGAGCGCGTCATCGCAATTCAGGAAGACCTGCCCCTCGGCGCCGACAGCCCGCAGCAGCTCTGCCTTCGCGGATGCGATTGCCTCTTGGGTGCCGAGCAGTTCGAGGTGACTCGCTCCGACGTTGGTGACCAAACCCGCAGTCGGGCGCGCAATCTCCGCAAGTCGCGCGATTTGCCCGAGACCGCGCATCGCCATCTCCACCACGAGGACGTCGGTGTCGGCTCCGGCCTGAAGAACAGTGATCGGTACGCCGAGTTCGTTGTTCTGATTGCCTTCGGTCGCCACGACGCGATAGTGCTGGGAAAGCACCGAGGTCAAGAAGTCCTTGGTGGTCGTTTTGCCCGTCGATCCCGTGACACCAACGACCGGACAGAACAGGCGTCCGCGATGGTGCGCCGCCAGGTCCTGCACGGCTCGGAGGGCATCTCCGACACGCACGACTGCCGAATCGCGTTCACCCGCGCATTCGATTTCCTGCGTGAGGTCCCCCGCGGCGTGCGTCACGATGAGAGCGCGCGCGCCGTGCTCGACGGCTTCGCATATGTACCTGTGCCCGTCGACATGCTCCCCGACGAATGCAACGAACGCGTTCCCGGGCTCGACGAATCGCGAGTCGACGGCGAGGCCGTTGACCATAGTCGAACCCGAGCCGACCAGAAGCTCCCCGTCGACTATCTCCACAAGCGATTCGGTCGACAGCGTCAGCAAAGCGCCATCAACTCCTCACGTGCCACTTCGCGATCGTCGAAACGGATCGTGCGGTCCGCGAAGATCTGATAGTCCTCGTGTCCCTTGCCGGCGATCAGTACCGCGTCGCCTTCAGACGCCCGTCCCAGAGCTCGGCTGATCGCCTTTCGGCGATCGACTTCGACTTCGAACGGGGCGGGACCGCGCCGTGCACCGTCCTCGATCTGCAAGATGATGCCCACAGGGTCCTCGGACCTCGGATTGTCACTCGTCAGCACTACGTAGTCCGCGTGCGCAACGGCCGCCTGGCCCATCAAAGGGCGCTTCTCCGGATCACGGTCGCCGCCACATCCGAAGACCACGATGACGCGGCCTGCGGTCACACTGCGCACCGCGTCGGCGGCCTTCGCAAGGCTGTCGGGCGTGTGCGCATAGTCCACATACACGCCGAAGGACTGGCCTTCGTCGATCTTCTCGAGTCGCCCTGGCACCTGCGGGACTGATCGTATCCCCTCGGCCATGGTGTGAACGTCGATGCCGAGCACGTACGCGCATCCCGCTGCCACCAGAGCGTTGCTGACGTTGAAGGCGCCAGCGAGCGGAAGGTGCACCGCACACGATCCGTCCGGGGTGACCAGCTCGAAATCGCTGCCGACGGCAGACAGGGACACTTGCCTTGCCGTAACGCCCGCTTCACCGTCGAGACCGACTTCGAGCACTTCCCCGAGTTCCGCAGCCATTGCGGCACCCAACGCATCGTCCGTGTTCACGACGCGCGACTGGACGTCCAGTTCCGTGAAGAGCCTTCGCTTGACCGCGAAGTACTCCTCGATGGTGTGATGGTAGTCCAGGTGATCCTGCGTCAGGTTGGTGAAGGCGGCCACAGCGAAGCGCACTCCGTCCACACGGTGGAGATCGATCGCATGTGAAGACACCTCCATGCTTGCCGCCGTCACACCAGCGTCCCGCATCTGCGCGAACAGGGCTTGCAGGTCTGCAGACTCGGGAGTGGTGCGGGCGGTCTCGTAGCGGTCATCGGCAATCCGTGTTTCCACGGTACCGACAAGGCCCGTGACATGTCCGGCAGCCCTCATCATCGACTCGATGAGATACGTGGTGGTCGTCTTGCCGTTGGTGCCCGTGACGCCGACGACCCTTATCCCTCGGCTCGGATGTCCCCAGAAGGCTGCCGAAGCCAACGCTAGAGCGGACCGCGTGTCCGGGACCCGGATGACAACAACACCTTCTGCTTGGACGTCGCGCTCCACTACGAGAACCGAGGCGCCGCGCCGCGCGGCATCCGAGGCAAAATCGTGACCGTCGTGCACGAACCCGGATATGCAGAAGAAGGCATCGCCCGGACGGACCTCATCCGATCGGTATGCGATGCCTGTCACAGCGACGTCGGGCACATCGAAGGCCCCCGACGTGCCAGCGAGAAGTGTCCGTGTCGACGTGGCGTTCACCGAGTCTCACCTGGGAAGTCGTGTGATTCTATCACGGGGTGGCGCATCTCCTTACGGCTCCACATGGGCTGTTGCCGTGGCGTCAACGGAGACCGCCGTGCTTGGAGGTATCTTGAGATGTGAGACCGCGAATTCCGCGATTCGCGAGAACGTCGGACCCGCGACGGCACCCCCGTAGATGGCGTTCGACGGTTCGTCCAGAGACACAGCTATCAGCACCTGCGGGTCTTCGGCAGGTATGAAGCCGACGAACGAACCCACGTACTTGCCTTGCGCGTAGCCCCGCCCGTCCGTCCTCGGCTTCTGCGCCGTGCCTGTCTTGCCGGCAACCGCGTAGCCGGGTACCGCAGCAGCGCCTCCCGTGCCGTCGTCGACGACACGCTTCAGGATCTCGCACATCTCTCGTGAGGTCTCCTCGGAGATGATCCGCTCCTTGGGCCAGGCAAGCTCTGTATCCGGATCTTCCGGCAGACCTACGAGGAAATGAGGGGTTACGAGTTCGCCCCCGTTCGCGATTGCAGACATCGCTCTAGCGAGTTGCAGCGGCGTGACCGCGATGCCCTGGCCGAACGGAATCGTGCCAATGCTGGACGCCGACCACGTATCGATGGGCGGGACCGATCCGGGCGACTCGCCCGGGAAGTCGACACCCGTGGCGCGAGTGAAGCCGAAACGATCCAGGTATTGATAGAGTGTCTCGGGGCCAAGGGCCTGCCCGAGCTTGACTGCACCCACGTTCGACGAGTACGTCACTATCTCCGCCAAAGACCAGTCCACCGTCGGCCGAGGATGCGACTCCCCTATCGTGCGGCCGCCCACCTCGATCTTCGGAGGGAGATTGAACACGCTGTCTGGTCCGTAGAGACCCTCCTCTATGATCGCGGAGGCGGTGATGGACTTGGCCGTCGAGCCAGGCTCGTACATGTCGGTTATCGGGCGATTCCTGTGCGCGGCGGGTTCGGCGTCGCTGTAGGAGTTGGGGTTGAAGCCGGGCACGGTCGCCATCGCCAGTACCTCACCGTTGCGCGGGTCCATCACGATGACGCTGCCGCTTGCCGCTCCCCATTCCTTCACGGCTGCCGCAAGCTCGACTTGAGCCTCGTATTGGATGTCCTTGTCGATGCTGAGCAACATGCTCGAGCCGTCGACCGGTTCCTGCCGCTCCATGACGCCTCCGGGAATGGGGCGTCCCTGCGGATCTCGCTCAGCCAGCACGCTGCCCGCCTCGCCTGCGAGAAGACTGTCGTACTGCTTCTCCAGTCCCGCAAGTCCTTCGTCGTCGACGCCAACGAATCCCAAGACCTGACAGGCCAATTCTCCAGACGGATATACGCGACGCCAGTCCTCATGCAAACCGATGCCGGCGAGTCCGAGTGCCTCGAGGGTCGCCGCCCGGTCCATGTCCACCTTGCGCGCGATGTACACGAAGTTTGCGTCCTTCGTGAGCTTCTCCAGGTAGTCCGCGGACTTCCCCCCGAGGACCTTCGCAAGCGCAGCGGCCGCACCCTCGGGATCGGCAACTGAGTGCGGGGTCGCATAGACTGTCCGCGCCTCCATGCTTATGGCGAGAGGCTCTCCCTCGCGATCGTAGATCGCACCACGATGTGGCGACAGCGTGATCCCGCGAAGCCGTTGATCCTCTGCCTGTTCGGCAAACGCCGGCGCGGCAATGATCTGCAAGTACACGAGTCGTCCGGCAACGGCGCACAGGCTGAGGAACAGGAGGGTGAACATGAAGATGTACCGGCCTCCACGCGCCGCCGGTTTCCTTCGCTTCCTCACAGGCCCTCCAGAAGTCTCGGACCCGTCGCCCTCACTTCGAGGACGCCAGGCCGACATCGCCTACAAGGAGGGACTGGACTTCCTCGGCGGCGAGTCCCTTCACCGCGGAAACGATTCGGTCTATCCCTGTCTCCCCAGGAGCTACTACTGCTCCGTCGTCGCCAGGTTCCACGAGGCCATCATCGCCGACGTCCTCGCAGGAGATCGCGATGTAGCACACCTCCCCGGCCTCGGCCATCTGCATCGTCGCTCCGGCAACGTTCTCGATGCGGGATGGAGTGGCCAGGGCACTCTTGTCGACCTCGAGAAGATCGCCCTCCAGCCGCTCGGCCTTGATGGCTTCCTCGAGATGGCGAGCGGCGAGAGCATCGTCGAAGGCACGGGCCGCGAGCGCTACTCTGCACACGCCGAAGACGGCGAGTGCGAAGAACGCGACGCCAAAGACAAGGAACAGCTCACGGGCACGCACGAGCGACGTGCGCCGCGACCTCCGGCGAGAGTCGATGAGGCGCAGCCGCGGTCGCGTGCTGCGCCGATGTTTTCGATCTACCGCAGGAAGCCCCACGGCCACCCTCCTTCCCCGTCTCGGCCTTACGCATCAACCTCGTTCACAATCGTTCTGCTGCCCTAAGTCGGGCGCTACGCGCCCTTGGGTTCTCGGCGACCTCTTCGGGCGAGGGTAGGATTGGCCGCCGCGTAACAACTCGGACTACCGGCTCCCGCCCACACGTGCAAATAGGCACATCAGGCGGGCAGACACACCCCTTTGCCAGCTCGGATAGAACGCGCTTCACGATGCGATCCTCAAGCGAGTGGTAGCTGATCACCACCACACGTCCGCCCGGCGCAAGCCACCGGACCGCCGCCTTCAGACCCTCCTCGATGACTTCGAGCTCTCGGTTCACCTCTATGCGCAGAGCCTGGAACGTGCGCCGTGCCGGGTGGCCACCCTCCCTGCGTGCAGACGCAGGTATGGCGTCTTTCACGACCTCCACGAGATCGAACGTGGTGGCGAGGGGTCGGCGGCCCCGCGCGGCTACGATGAAGGCTGCGATGCGCGAGGCCCACCGTTCCTCCCCATACTCCCGGAGGATCCGGGCAAGGTCATCTTCGGAGTACTCGTTGACCACTTGAGCTGCGGTGAGGGGGTTATCGAGAGAATCCATCCGCATGTCGAGGGGCGCGTCCTGGTGGTACGAGAAACCTCGCTCGGGGAGGTCAAGCTGCGGCGAGGACACACCGAAATCGAACAGGATTCCGTCGGCGTACGGTATGCCGGCCTCCACAAGCAGTCGGTCGAGTTCTCCGAAGTTTCCCTTCAGAAGGATGGCTTGCCGGCCGAGGCGGAGTGCGTCTTCTGCTGCGTCAAGTGCTGATTCGTCTTGGTCGATGCCAACCAGTATTCCGGAAGGCGCGATTGAATCTGCTATCCGCTTCGCGTGTCCTGCCCCGCCTAAGGTACAGTCGACGACTATCGAACCGGGGTGCAACGACAAGTGCTGCGTGACCTCGGCCAGCAAAGCTGGGGTATGCCGGTATTCCTTTGTCAAGGCTCTACAGGAGGCCCGCGTCGGCGAGCTCCTTGGCGAGTTCTTCGATATCGGATGTGGTTTCGCCCTCGTAGGACGACCACGTTGCGGCGTCCCAGACCTCGATCCGGTTTCCGTTACCTGTGATCTGGACTTCTTTGCCGAGGCCCGCGTACTCACGGAGGGCCTCGGGAAGCCGGACCCGCCCGGCGCTGTCCAGTTCCGCCTCCACCGCGCCTGCTGTGAAGAAGCGGCGAACGGCGCGGTACTTCGGGTCGAAGTCGTCGCGTCCCATGAGACGCTGCACGAACTGGGAGTAGTCCTCCGAGGGATACACGTACAGACACTTCTCGAAGCCCTTCGCGACGACGACTCTACCTGTCATCTGCTCGCGGAACTTCGCAGGAAGTGAGACACGACCTTTGGCGTCCAGCGTGTGCTGGTACTCGCCGAGGAACATGATCTCCCGTGTCCTCCCCGCTCCGGTTCACCCATCCAAGCTCGTTCGGGCAAACTGCCTTCTCCCCACGCTTGTAGACTGTATGCCACTTTATCCCACTTTGCAACTCTTTTGTGGGAATGCATCCCACTTCACGGGCGCATGGCACACACAGTCGCCAAGGCGGTCGGTCGAACACAGGCGCAGTCAGTGAGTCGCGGCCTGCGGGTGCACGCTCTCCCTTGACTCGCGACCGTGAACCATCGACAGATATCGAGCGTCTATTGAGAAGGTTGGAAGGAATTCGGACGTTGATAGCGGAACAAAGAAGGCAAGTGTCTACTACCGGATGCCAGGCATAGCGCAATCCATGTTGCCCTGCCTCCGAGGTAGCGAGTAGAATCATCGAGGACCTACAGGTCAACACGGAGGTGACGTTCCTCAATGACTCCGAACATCGCAGCACCGATCTTTTACACGCTCACGCTTGCCTTCTTCGTCGTCATCGCCATCGGAGTTGCACTGGGCGCGTACGCGGCCACGCAGCTCAAGAAGCGCGAGGAGCAGTCCACTAGGGACTAGCTCCGCGACGGTCCGCTGTCGCAACACCCCGAACGCCCTTCCGCCACGAACCGGAGGGCGTTCGGTCGTTCTGGGCCGGCGCATGACGCAAGGAGAACCCATGAAGAGGCATTCGCATCGAAAGGTTCTTGGGGCGGTCGCCCTCGCCATGGTCTTGACGTTGGCTGCATCCGCCCTGGCGGGCTGCGGGTTGTACTCGCGCTCGGACGACACAGAGAGTGCGGAATCGAGTCTCGACACCGAGGCGGTACCTCTCAAGGAGGCCGGGACGCCGGGTGTGGCGGAGATCGAGGTGGCGGAAGTTCCGGGGGACGACGAGGCGGTCTCCGAGTACCGTGGCTCCGCCGAGGACGCATCGACCGTCCCACCCGAGGATCGTCTGGTCATTCGCACGACCGGCATCAGACTTCGCGTTGACGACGTCGCAGAGGCAGCCAAGACGGTTCGCGACCTGACGTCCGAGTTCGACGGGATCATCACGGTGCTGCAGGTCAGCACGGACGACGACGCTCCCGTGTACGACTACGATACGTCGGGGCCGCTCTCGGACGGCGAGCCCCTGTCTGGCTACATCACAGTCCGCATCCCGGCGGACAGTCTTGAAGACTTCACCGAGCGCGTGGTCGCTCTCGGCACGGTGCTCCAGCAATCCGCCGAAGAGTCGGACGTGACCCAGGCGCACATCGACCTCACCGCACGTCTCAAGAACCTCCAAGCACAGGAAGCGCGCCTCCGCCAGTTCTTCGATGCGGCGAAAACGGTCGAGGAGATGCTGTCCATCGAGGACGCACTGGGCCGCGTGCGGGGCGAGATAGAAGCCATGCAAGCGCAGATAGCCTACCTCGAGCGGCAGGCCGCGATGGCTACGGTCACCATCCAGCTCGCTAGGCCGGAGCCGCTCGTCAGCTCCGAAGAAGAGACTTCCGGATTCCGGGACGCTCTCAAAGACGGCATTGCGGCGGCCGCGGACCTGGTCCAATACATTCTCGTCATCGTGATCGCGACTTCCCCGATCTGGGTTGCGGCGATCCTCGTGGTAGGAGTGATTCTCGGGATCCGAGCGATTCTTGGACGTCGAGGCCCGCGTAAAGAAGACGGGGGTCCCCGAGACTCGAGTCAGTCGCAGTGAGCCTGATGCACCCGAAGATTCGGATGCCGCTTTGGGCGGCGGTCGCCATACCGGCCGCCGCCTACACGCTACGCTCCGCGCTGCGCGGCTGGGACTTCAGGCTGGACCTACCCGCCGACGCCCTGGTCTTCGGCATGCTCGTCATCTTGGTCGCCCTCGTCGCTTTCGCCCGACGCTCTCCTCCGCCGAACGACGAACACGACGTATTGGCCGATGAGGTGGAAAAGGAAGACCGTCGCCCCGGCCAACCCCGGTAGAACGACGAGATCTTCCATGAAGTCCAGTGCCTCCACGCCGGGCGTTCCCGCACCGCCCACGACGGTCAGCCATCCCCCCAGGGCAACGCCAACGACGACGCCGATTCCCCACGCCGCCGCCCCGACGACCGCTCGCCCGAGCCTGAACCGTCCGTTCACGCAGACCTCTATTCGAGTTCCGGCATCGTTTCTGGAACCACCACCGTGCCGCTCGCGATGTCGCCTTGCGCCCTCCGAACAGCCTGAATCGTAGAACGCGAGATGGTGTCATCGAAGGCATGGAACGGAGCGAGGCCGACACCGTCCTCGGCTATCCCGAACTCCAGGTTTCGCCCCGTCTCAAGCGAGCCCGAGAGGAACCGTTCGACTGCTTCGTAGACCACCACGTCCACACGCATCATCGCAGATGTGAGCAGAACGTCGCTGGCACCGGGAATCGTGACACTCTGGTCTGTCTCCACGCCGATCAGGAGACAACCCTCGTCCTTGGCCACATCCAGGACAGCTAGTCCCGACTGCCCGGCGGCAATCAGTATGACGTCGGCTCCACGCCTGATCTCAGTTCGGCAGATATCGGCTCCGCGCTCCTCGTCCTCGAATGAATTCGTGTATGCGGACAGAACGGTTGCCGTTGGATTGACCGACATGACGCCCGCGGTGAAGCCGGCCTCATATCGCTCGACTAGCGGAACGCGCGCCCCTCCGATGAAGCCGACGACGTTCTTCCTGTTGATGCGGCGATCGAGGTCCAGATCGAGGGTGCTCAGCCCGGCCACGACTCCAGCCAGGTAGGCAGCTTCGTGTTCCTTGAAGATGAGACCCACGGTGTTCGATCCGGGAGTCCTATACGGTTGGTCGATACCGGCGAAGATCGCGTCGGGGTTCTCGGCCGCGGTCCTTGTGGTGGGCACCATCATCCACTCACCTACGGTGAAGAGCATGTCGCCGCCGCTCTTGACCCCGTTCTTCAGGTTGTCCGCATACTGCTCCGGCCGACTTGACGCCATGACTCGGACTTCTACATCGAAGTCGTCCTCGGCATCACGCAAGCCCTCCTCCGCCAAAGCATTGAAGCTTCCCTCGGTTCCTTCACCGATCTCTCGAACCAAGACGATCTTCGGCGGAGACGTCCGAGCATCTTCACCAGATTGAGTCACGCCCGCGGAGTCCCTGCACCCCCCGACGAGGGC
>Ga0224495_10002669_pt1 | contig 11470 bp, 11 predicted proteins | sample SF_Jul11_sed_USG_FD_168128 | JGI IMG/M metagenome (GOLD analysis project Ga0224495, IMG submission 168128) | Sediment microbial communities from San Francisco Bay, California, United States - SF_Jul11_sed_USGS_4_1 | ecosystem: Environmental > Aquatic > Marine > Sediment | place: USA: California...
TGCGGACCCGGAATTTCACGCACGTTACGCCGCCGTAGCGCGAACCTACCGCTATGTTCTGATCAACCGTGCCGTGCGGCCGGCGCTCGCTGCGGCGTACGCGGGCTGGTACCACCAGCCGCTGGACCTGGCTGCGATGAGTGAGGCCGCGAACCTGCTTGTAGGGCAGCATGATTTTTCCGCGTTTCGCTCGTCCGAGTGCCAGGCGAAGTCGCCGGTACGAAGCCTATACGGCATCGATATCGATAGGCAGGGCGAGCGAATCGACTTTGTCGTGCGCGCCAACGCATTCCTTCACCATATGGTGCGCAATCTGGTCGGCAGTCTGGTGTACGTCGGCAAGGGAAAGCATTCTCCAAACTGGGTGAGCGATCTGCTCGCCTCGCGCGAGCGAAGTCTTGCGGCTCCGACATTCTCTGCCTGCGGCCTGTACCTCGAGCAGGTCGAATATCCGGATCGTTACAGCCTTCCTAAGCCGGGTGGCGCGCCCTTTGCGCTGGCCCTGACCGGCTGATCGACATGCGGACTCGCGTCAAGATTTGCGGTATCACTCGCCCGGAAGATGCGGTCATGGCCGCGCAGGCGGGGGCCGACGCGATCGGCCTGGTCTTCTATCCGCCCAGCCCGCGGCACCTGGACCTGGAGTTGGCGCGTCGATTGCGATTCTGTCTGCCGCCGTTCGTCGGCGCGGTGGCGCTCTTCGTCAACCCTGTGCCTGAACTTGTCCGCGAAGTTATCGACATCGTGAAACCGGACTTGCTCCAGTTTCACGGGGAGGAATCGCCAGCGTTCTGCGCCTCGCACGGCATGCCTTACATCAAGGCATGCCGGGTCAAGCCTGGAGCCGATTTGTTAGAATATCTTCTGCCCTACGAAGCCGCGACAGGTTGGTTGGCAGACGCCTATGTCGAGGGCTACGGAGGCGGGGGCACCAGCTTCGATTGGTCGCTTATCCCGGAAAGACGTCCCCGTCCCCTGGTGCTCTCAGGGGGGCTGTCTCCTGGAAATGTCGGCGCAGCGATTCGAACAGTTCGTCCCTGGGGGGTCGACGTATCGAGCGGGGTCGAGTCGGAAAAGGGAATCAAGGACGCGGCCAAGATATCCGCGTTCATCTCAGAGGTCATGAATGCAGACTTACAAGCTGCCTGACGCGCGCGGGCATTTCGGTCCCTATGGCGGTGTGTTTGTCGCCGAAACCCTGACCCATGCACTCGATGAGCTCCGGGACGCATATGCGAATTGTCGGGCCGATCCGGACTTCATCGCAGAGTTGAGGTACGAGCTGAAGCACTACGTCGGGCGCCCGAGTCCGATCTATCATGCGAAGCGCCTGTCGGAGAAATACGGTGGTGCGCAAATCTACCTGAAGCGCGAGGATCTGAACCATACCGGCGCCCACAAGATCAATAACACCGTGGGGCAGGCCCTGGTTGCACGGCGCATGAAGAAGCCGCGCGTGATCGCCGAGACGGGTGCAGGGCAACACGGCGTGGCGGCCGCCACGGTTGCCGCGCGCTATGGCATGCAGTGCGTTGTATACATGGGATCGGAAGACGTAAAGCGGCAGTCGGCGAACGTCTATCGTATGAAGCTCCTCGGTGCCACGGTGATCCCCGTGGAATCGGGTTCCAAGACCCTGAAGGATGCGCTCAACGAAGCGATGCGCGACTGGGTCACGAATGTGGAGACCACTTTCTACATCATCGGCACGGTCGCAGGGCCACATCCCTACCCGATGATGGTGCGCGACTTTCAGGCGGTGATCGGGGAAGAATGTCTCCAACAGATGCCAGAGCTCGCTGGCCGGCAACCTGACGCGGTGATCGGTTGTGTCGGAGGCGGCTCCAACGCGATGGGAATCTTCTATCCGTATATTCTCGTCGACGGCGTGAAGTTGATCGGCGTCGAGGCGGCGGGCGAAGGTCTTGCCACGGGGAGGCATGCGGCGTCGATCAGTGCCGGCAGGCCAGGGGTCTTGCACGGCAATCGTACTTATCTGCTGCAGGACGAGAACGGACAAATTGTCGAAACCCATTCAATTTCGGCGGGACTGGACTACCCGGGGGTGGGTCCGGAGCATGCTTGGCTGAAGGACTCGGGGCGCGCAGAGTACGTCGCGATCACCGACGCGGAGGCAATCCAGGCCTTCCATGATTTGTGCCGATATGAGGGGATCATCCCGGCGCTCGAATCGAGTCACGCGGTCGCTTATGCCGGCAAACTTGCCGCCAGTCTTGGGAAGGACAAGTTACTTTTGGTGAATCTTTCCGGTCGTGGGGATAAGGACATGCATACCGTCGCCCAGTACTCTGGAATCACGTTCTGACCATGTCGCGCATACAGGGACGATTTGCGGAATTGGGGAAGACTGGGCGCAAAGCGCTCATCCCGTACATCACCGCGGGCGATCCGAGTCCCGCGCTCACCGTTCCGCTCATGCATGGTCTGGTCGAGGCGGGCGCCGATATTATCGAGTTGGGGGTGCCGTTCTCCGACCCGATGGCCGATGGCCCGGTTATCCAGCGCTCCGCAGAGCGTGCGTTGGCACAGGGTGTGGGATTGCGCGATGTGCTCGGGTTGGTGCGAGTCTTCCGCGAGCGGGACAAGGCCACGCCACTCGTATTGATGGGCTATGCCAATCCAGTCGAAGCGCTGGGACCCGATCGATTTGTCGCGCAGGCAAAAGCCGATGGCGTTGATGGGGTAATCGTGGTCGATTATCCGCCCGAGGAGTGCGTTGAGTTCGCGCAGCTTGCCAAGCGGAATGACATCGATCCGATCTTTCTGCTCGCGCCCACCTCGACCGGGCGACGTATTGCGGAAGTCGGGCAGATAGGCGGCGGATACCTTTATTATGTCTCGCTGAAGGGGGTCACCGGCGCGGGTAATATCGATTTTTCCGAAGTGGCTGCGCGGATTCCGAAGATTCGCGCGGCGACTCGCTTGCCGATCGGCGTGGGATTCGGCATTCGCGACGCCGAATCGGCACGGCGCATCGCGAGTATCGCGGACGCAGTGGTGATTGGCAGTAGAATCATCGAGGAGATTGACGCGGCGGGTCCCCAACAAGCCATTTCCCGCGTAAAGGCTCTGTTGGGGCCGATTCGAGTAGCACTGGATGGGGAGCGCACCCGATGATTCCCTGGTCGAATTGCGAGAGGATCGCGTGAGCTGGCTGCAGAAACTGCTTCCCCCGAAGATTCAGCGGTCAACGGGGGCTGGTCGCAAGAGCGTTCCGGAAGGACTGTGGACGAAATGTCCACAGTGTGATGCGGTGCTCTACGCGACCGACCTAGAGAAGAATCTGAATGTCTGTCCTAAGTGCGGGCATCATCAGCGTATCGACGCGCGGGCTCGGCTTGACGCACTGCTTGACCCGGACGGCCGCTTTGAGATCGGGATGGAGGTTCTCCCCGTCGACACTCTCAAATTCAGGGATTCTCGTCGCTACGCTGATCGCTTGACAGAGGCTAAGGAACAGACCGGAGAAAGTGACGCGTTGGTGGTCATGCAAGGTGCGATTCATTCTCTGGGCGTGGTGTGCGCAGCGTTCGAATTCGATTTTATGGGCGGGTCGATGGGGTCGGTAGTGGGTGAGCGCTTCGTGCGCGGAGTTCGGCTGGCAATCGAACAGAAGCTGCCGTTCATCTGCGTAACCTCCTCGGGGGGCGCGCGCATGCAAGAGGGGTTGCTGTCGCTCGTGCAGATGGCCAAGACCACCGCTTCGCTGACAGATCTTGCTTCGCGCAAGCTGCCCTTCATTTCGGTTCTGGCTGATCCGACGATGGGCGGAGTTTCGGCAAGCTTTGCGATGATAGGAGATATTGTGATCGCGGAACCGAGGGCTCTCATCGGTTTCGCCGGCCCGCGCGTCATCGAACAGACGGTGCGGCAAAAGCTCCCGGACGGGTTTCAGCGCGCCGAATTTCTGCTTGAGAAGGGCGCGATCGATATGATAGTCGATCGACGTCAGATGCGAGACAAACTCGCGAGCCTGCTAGCGATGCTTCAGGGTCGGCCCGCAGTGCGGGTCTCCTGAGGCACCGGGTTACGCCTCATCGTGACAGCGCCGAAGAGTCTCGGCGAGTGGCTCGATTTCGTCGGCCGCCAGCATCCCAGCGCAATGGCGCTGGGATTGGAGCGTGTCGGACGCGTGCTTGCGCGCATGGATGTGCGGCGCAGCTGTCCGGTGATTACCGTGGGAGGTACCAACGGCAAGGGGTCCACGTGTGCCATGCTCGAGAGCATCTTGCGCGCCTCGGGATACCGGACCGGGCTCTATACCTCGCCGCATCTTCTTCGCTATAACGAGCGGGTGCGCATCGCCGGGCTGGCCGCTGAAGACCCGGAGTTGTGCGAGGCATTCGAGGTGGTGGAACGCGCGCGCAACGATGTACCGCTCACGTATTTTGAGTTTGGTACGCTGGCTGCCGTGTGGCTTTTTGCTCAATCCAAGCTCGACGTCGTACTGCTTGAGGTGGGACTGGGGGGGAGGCTCGATGCAGTGAACTTGATCGACGCGGACTGCGCGGTATTGACCAGCATAGCGCTCGATCATGTGGAAATCCTGGGAGGCACACGTGAAAGTATTGGTCGGGAAAAGGCTGGAATTCTGCGTGCCGGCCGTCCGGCGGTGGTGGCCGATCCCGATCCGCCAAGATCGGTGATCGACATCGCGGAGACGATTGGCTCTCGGCTCATGCTGTTCGGACGTGATTTCAAGATTGAGAGCGGGAACAAACAGTGGAGCTACCTCGGGCCGGAGCGAGGACGCAAGAACCTTGCTTATCCCGCCTTGCGTGGTGAGATTCAGTTGCGCAATGCGGCAGCCGCTTTGTGTGCACTCGATATGCTCCACGACCGGCTCCCGGTGACGATGCAGGGAGTGCGCAGCGGTCTGGCAGAGGTCGTATTACCGGGGCGTTTCCAGGTGCTTCCCGGGCGCCCGCAAACGATTCTGGATGTCGGGCACAATCCCGAGGCGGCGAGGATCCTGGCGGACAATCTTGCTGCGAGCGGCGATGCGCGCGAAACGATAGGAGTTCTTGGAATGCTGCGCGACAAGGACATCGGCGGCGTGGTGCACGAGGTCGCGGCGAGCGTGACGCGCTGGTTTGTGGCATCGCTTTCCGGGCCGCGCGGCGCGCGAGCAGCGGAAGTGTGTGAACTTCTCGTGAAGTCCGGCGTTACGGTGCCGATGGCGGGTTTTGCGTCGCCCGCGCAGGCCTATGCGGCGGCGCGAAGCGCGGCCGGGCCGGATGATAAGATCGTTGTGTTTGGTTCATTCCTCACGGTTGGTGAGGTCCTCGCAGATATCGAAGCTCGGCGCAATCGAGGCGAACATGGCTGAATCGGAGGATATGGAAATCCTGAAGCGCCGCGGCCGCAGACGGCTGTTGGGTGCCATCGCGTTGGTATTGCTCGCGGTGATCGTGCTGCCAATGGTATTCGATCAAGAACCCGGGGAAACATCGGTGCCGGTGAGTGTGCGCATTCCGAGTGAAGAGGCGCCGCCTCTGTTGCCGAAGTCGCCCTCGAAGGGCATGCCTCAGGAGCCTTTGCCGGCAGCGGGAGCTGCCAAGGAGTCTTCCACGAAGTCAACTTCGGAGGTGACGCCGGGACGGGCCGAGGTCCATGCGGACCAGAGCGTGGCCGCTCAAGCGGCGGTAGCACCGCCGCCCGCCGAGCAATCGAAGGTGTCGACGACCACGAAGCCGCCCAAAGCGAACACCTCCAGCCCACAATTCATCATTCCTGTGGTGGCACTTGCGAACCTCGATAAGGTGAAGGAACTGACGGAACGACTCACAGCCGCCAAACTACCCTATTACACCGAGCCGGTATCGACCGCCAAGGGTCCCGTGACGCGCGTACGCGTGGGACCCTATGATCGGCGCGAGGCGGCCGAGCGGGCTCACAGGAAACTCAAAGAGCTTGGCCTGAAGCCGGGCGCGATCACGTCCCGTTCCGGATGACTTGGCTGGACTACGCCGTACTCGGCGTATTGGCAGCATCGATAGTTTGGGGCGCATGGCGTGGTTTGGTACGCGAAATCGCCGCGATTCTCGGTTGGGTCGTGGCTTTCCTATCCGCAGGCCTATTTGCAGGTCCCCTTGCGCCGTCAATGCCGGCGTGGATCTCGGTGGCCGAGATGCGTATGTTGGCGTCCTACTTGGCGGTATTCCTGGGGACCCTTGCAATCACGACGGTGCTCGGCCTAGTGCTGTCCAGGCTCGCAAAAGTGGCCGGATTTGGTGGCTTCGATCGGAGCCTTGGCGCGGTCTTCGGGATCGCGCGCGGAATGCTGGTGTCTCTGGTATTCGGGCTGGTCGCAGGACTTACTTCCTTGCCGCGCGACACGCTTTGGCAGGATTCGGTCTGCGGACCGGCGCTCGCACAACTGGTGATCGGACTCAAGCCCTGGTTACCTCCTTCCCTGGCCGACCGTTTGCGATATGATTAGCCGGTTGTTCCCTGTGTCTGGGCTTCTTGCGGCAGGTTGGTAAGAGGCTCATAGAGGCCCCCTCCATGTGCGGTATTCTCGGGATCGTTGCACGTTCTCCGGTCAATCAGCTCCTCTATGATGGACTGTTGCTGCTGCAGCATCGCGGGCAGGATGCGGCGGGAATTGTCACCAGCGAGCACAAGACCTTCCACATGCAGAAGGGCAGCGGCATGGTGCGGGATGTATTTCGCACACGGAACATGCGATCGCTGCCGGGCAACATCGGAATTGGACATTGCCGCTATCCCACTGCGGGATCGGCGCACAATTCGGCCGAATCGCAACCGTTCTACGTCAATTCCCCATTCGGAATCGTTCTTGGCCATAACGGCAATCTGACCAATGCCAATGTACTGAAGGAAGAAATTTTCCGGCAGGATCTGCGTCACATCAACACCGATTCCGACTCCGAGGTCCTGCTCAACGTGCTGGCACACGAACTGGAGCGCGCATCGGTGAAGTTGCGTCTCGATCCACAGACGATCTTTACTGCAGTCGCAAATGTGCATCGTCGCTGCCGCGGCGCTTATGCGGTGGTGGCGATGATCGCCGGTTATGGTCTGCTGGCATTCCGGGATCCGTATGGCATCCGGCCGGCCGTGATCGGCTACAACGAGACCGGGGGAGGGGTCGAGTACATGATCGCTTCCGAGTCGGTCGCGGTCGAGGCGCTGGGTTTCAGGCTGTTGCGTGATGTAGCGCCCGGTGAGGCGGTGTTGATCGACGAGGATGGGAATTTCCATAGTCAGCAGTGCGCGCCGAAGGCTTCCCTCAACCCCTGTATTTTCGAATACGTCTATCTCGCGCGACCTGATTCCCTGATAGACGGCGCATCGGTCTACGAGGCGCGCCTCAACATGGGCGAAAAGCTGGCCGAGAGAATCGCGCGCGATTACGCGGACCTGGGAATCGATGTCGTGATTCCGATCCCGGACTCCAGCCGGCCGTCGGCGATGCAACTTGCCCTGGGACTGGGCGTGCCGTATCGCGAAGGCTTCGTCAAGAACCGCTACATCGGTCGGACCTTCATCATGCCTGGGCATGCCGTGCGCAGCAGATCGGTGCGTCAGAAGCTGAATGCCATGGGCATGGAGTTCAAGGGAAAGAATGTGCTGCTGGTAGACGACTCGGTGGTGCGGGGCACGACGAGTCGCGAAATCGTGCAGATGGCGCGCGAATCCGGGGCGCGCAAGGTGTTCTTCGCCTCGGCGGCTCCCCCGGTACGATTCGCGAACGTGTACGGCATCGACATGCCGACGCGCACCGAGCTGATTGCCGCGCACCGCAGCGAGGAGGAGGTGGCGAAGGAAATTGGCGCCGACGCGTTGATCTATCAAACCCTGGACGCGCTCAAGGATGCGGTGCGGCGCGCGAACCCGAAGCTGGGTTCATTTGAGACATCCTGTTTCGATGGCCACTATATTACGGGCGATGTGACGAGTGATTACCTGCATGAGATCGAGGTGCGGCGCGATGCTTACCGCGATTCTGAGGATGACACGGAGAATACCCAGCTCGACCTGAATCTTGCAGGGATCCGATAGGAGGTCCCGTTGCACGGCCCACGTTTCCCGCTATAATTGTTTCGCGCCGATTTGACTTCATAGCTTGCGGGCGCGTAAAAAATGCTGCTAAAGCGTGCCGAGAACCCGGTCCGCATAGCCGGGTTTTTTTATGCGCTCTCGGGAAAGAGGAATTGACTATGGATAACAAGCACGAGCTTGCGACACTGGGTGTACGGGCCGGCCAGTTACGCAGCGATTTTCAAGAGCATTCTGAAGGTTTGTTCCTGACCTCCAGTTTCGTATTCGACTCGGCCGCACAGGCTGCAGCCCGTTTCTCCGGCGCGGAGGAGGGCTATGTCTATTCGCGGTTCACCAATCCTACGGTATCGATGTTCCAGGCGCGGCTCGCCGCGCTGGAGGGCGCCGAGGCATGCATGGCCACCGCGTCGGGAATGTCGGCGATTCTCGCCACCGCGATGGCGTTCCTCAAGAGTGGTGATCATGTCGTGTGTTCGAGCGGGGTGTTCGGCGCGACGGTACAGTTGTTCGGCACAATACTTGCGCGCTTCGGCGTGGCAACGACGTTTGTGTCGGCGGTCGATGCGGCACAGTGGGAGGCTGCGGTGATGCCGAACACGCGGATGTTCTTTCTTGAAACACCCTCGAATCCGCTTACCGAGATCTCAGATATCGAGGCTCTGGCGCGCATCGGCAGGCGAGCGAATGCGTTGCTGGTGGTCGACAACTGTTTCTGCACCCCGGTTCTGCAGCGTCCGTTGGAACTGGGGGCCGACCTGGTAATTCACTCGGCGACCAAGTATCTCGATGGGCAGGGGCGCGTGCTTGGCGGGGCGGTATGCGGTCCGAAGGCCTTGGTTGTGGACGGCGTGCTGCCCTTTCTTCGCACCGCCGGTCCGTCTCTTTCGCCATTCAATGCCTGGGTGATTCTGAAGGGGATGGAGACCCTCGAGTTGCGCATGTTGAAGCAATCCGAACAGGCCCTCGATCTTGCGCGATGGCTCGAAGGTCATCCGAGCGTGGCAAAAGTGCACTATCCGGGGCTCGCTTCGCATCCGCAGCATAGCTTGGCGATGCGCCAGCAGCGATCGGGCGGTGCGATCGTCTCGTTTGAATTGAAGGGGGGGCGTGATGCAGCCTGGAAGCTGATCGATGCCACGCGGTTGATATCGATTACCGCCAACCTAGGGGACGTCAAGACGACGATTACGCATCCCGCGACCACGACTCACGGGCGGATTTCTGCCGAAGCGCGTGCCGCAGCAGGCATTACGGATGGGCTGGTGCGTGTTGCCGTAGGTCTGGAAGCGCTGGGCGATCTGCGCGCGGATCTGGAGCGCGGAATCTGATCCGCGCCCGGTTAGAAGAGGACCAGCTTGAGATTACCATCGGCGACCTCGATATAGCCTCCGGTTCCATACCAGTCGGGGAGCACCCAGCGCTCGCAGGAAATTCCATCGACCTCGAGCTGGTGACGCGCCGGCCGGTGGGTATGGCCGTGAATCAGGCGCGCCACGCCGTGGGTGCGAAAGGCATCGCGTACCCCGCGGGGGGTGACATCCATGATTTCGGTCGGCTTTGTGCGGGCCATGTCGCGGCTCGTTTCGCGCAATCCATCGGCAATCCTGCGCCGCTCGCCGAGCGGTTTGGCGAGAAATTCGCGTTGCCATTCTGGCGCACGGCAGGTTTGGCGCCATGCTTGGTAGTCGACATCGTCCGTGCACAGGGTATCGCCGTGCATCAGTAGTGTCGGTGTCCCGCCTACATCCATGACGGCCGGATCGTTGATGATTTGGGCCCCAGAGGCACGGCAAAATCCTTCACCGATGAAAAAATCACGGTTTCCGTGCATGATCCGGACGACGATACCGCGATCGCGCAGCACCGCGAAGGCCGACCCGACCCGGCCCGGCAGCGGGTCGTGCTGCGGCGTGAGTAGTTCATCATCGCCGACCCAGTACTCGAACAAGTCGCCGAGCACATAGAGCTCGCATGCGTCGGCGGCCTCGCGCTCCAAGAAGCGAAAGAAACGATCTGCCGACTCGGGATGAGTACCGGTCAGGTGCAGGTCGGATATGAAGAGTGTGCGCGCCACGCGCACGAGCCGAGTCGGTTACGGATCAGGGGCTACTTGCCCCCAACCAGAACCATCGACTCGATTGTCACGGCTTCGCGCGGCACGTCGCTCGGAAAGGGTCCGCCCGCGCCTGTGGGCGTCTGTGCGAGTTTGGTGACGACATCCATACCCGCAACAACTTTACCGAAGACCGCATAGCCGTTGCCATCGCTACGCGGATCGCCCCAGTTGAGAAAGGCATTGTTGTTGACGTTGATGAAGAACTGGGCGGTCGCCGAATGGGGGTCGCTGGTACGCGCCATGGCGATGCTGCCGACCTCATTCTTGAGCCCGGCTTTGACGGCAGGCTCGGCTTCGTTGCGGATGGCCGCGTGAGTCGGCTTCTGGCGGAAATTCGCATCGAAGCCGCCTCCCTGGATCATGAAATTCTTGATTACACGGTGAAACACGGTGCCGTTGTAGTGTCCTTCGCGGACATAGCGAAGAAAGTTTTCCACCGTTTTGGGGGCCTTGGCGGGATAGAGTTCCAGGCGAATAGTGCCGAGGTTGGTTTTCACATCCACCTGGGGGTCGGCGGCAATTGCGCCGGAGGCGCCGGTGGCAGCGGACAGAATAAGCAGGGATTTCCAGAGTTTGGGTAGTTTCATTGGGGCGCCATCAGGGTTGAGAAGCGATGTTTCGGGAGGTTGAATAATGGTGCTCAGAGACACCAATGGAGCGATGGTGCGGTCCGTGATGCCGAGGGCGGGACGCTCCCTCATGTGTCATGCACTGCCCTCGTAGAGAATTCTCCAGCGTCCATTATCCCTTATCCAATACTGGCGTTTGCGCATAGTATTCGCAAGATTGCTGGATTGGTATTCCTGGTCGAAAGTCACCACGACGAAATCCTGCTCGCCCGGGTAGCGGACCATTGCGAGGCGCGATACCGCGACCTTTACCCAGGTTTTTGCTGCATTCACCTTCCGCTTGTGCGCAGCCCAAGCGGCCAGATCCTGCTCGGCGGAATGAAATCGCGAAGAATAGTGCTGCAGGTAGCGGTCGGTATCGCGGCTCTCCCAGGCGGCGCGCCAGGACTCCATCGCGGCGGCCAGCGAGCTTCGATCCGCTTCGATTGCAGCGGCGTCGGTCCATTCTATTTCCTCGGCGATGATCACCGGCGTGAGGCCAATTTGCACATAGCGGCCTACTGACTCCAGATCAGGGTTGGACAAGACGATGCAGCCATCGCTTGCTCGAGGTGGGCGGCTGTAGGTATCCGAAGGCGTGCCGTGCAACCAGATGCCGGAGCCATTGCGCCCGAGACGCCGGTCCCAATCGTTGGGGTAATTGATTGGAAAGGCACCCGAACCATAGAAATCCGGA
>Ga0224495_10002670_pt1 | contig 11465 bp, 14 predicted proteins | sample SF_Jul11_sed_USG_FD_168128 | JGI IMG/M metagenome (GOLD analysis project Ga0224495, IMG submission 168128) | Sediment microbial communities from San Francisco Bay, California, United States - SF_Jul11_sed_USGS_4_1 | ecosystem: Environmental > Aquatic > Marine > Sediment | place: USA: California...
AGAATAGTCGTAATCCTTGTACTTCGCCATACGCCTCCCGTGGGTGAGGGGTTTTGGTGCTTCAGAAGTGCGTTTCGATGGCGTCAGTATAGCATAAAATGACTTTTTCTACACCTTCAACACGGCGGTCACGCGCCGCCTTTCGGCGCGTCGCTGGTACCGCCAGGTTGTTACTTTGTCGATTTTGGAATCAGTTCCATTACCAGATCGGAAGAGCGGATTGATACGAGCCATTCTGTTTCACCTGCTTGATTAGTGCTCTCTAATTCATAGCCCAGTGTCGGATTGGTATAGATTTCTATGATCGTAGCTTTATCACCAACTTTTGGTGTTCTTTTCCCAGGTAGACACTCCTTCAGAGCAAAGGGCCTATTCAGTCGAACTATTCTTACGATGTCGTATTGATTGAAATTGTCCATGTTGTTCTTATTGAGCTTCTCTCGATTTATAAAAGCCGTTCCAACTATCGGGCTCCGGATAACTGACTTGATACTCCAGCTGCTGATCTTTGGAAATCTTCCTGTACCATCTATCCCAAGTCATGAGGAATGTTTCTCCATCGCCCATTCTCCAACCAATGGAGCCATGAGGGATTGTGGGGAATGCAATCCATGGTGGGTCTATTTGCTTTCCTGCTTGAATCATGCGTTGCAGACGAAACCATTTCTTTACATTGTAAGGTAACGTTAATATCGCATGAAGGAAACCTGCAATGATAAATAAAAGAGTGCTGACCAAGCCCGACTGTTTGTACGTTGTAATAACCGAGTTAAGATAAAGCCCCGCCTTGGAATTTGACCTTATATATCTCTTATCATTACCGCAGTGGCCGCACATGAATTGCTTATCATCCATCTCCTGGCCGCATTTTGAGCAGAGAATCATATGAATGTTTCCTCGTATAACGCGACGCTGAGTGGCGCGTTCTTCAGCGACCCTCTCGAACGTTCTGGTTAGATCATTTGGTTGATTTCAACTTGATAAGCAGGTATCTATTGTACTTTTCGGCGTAACTTATCGCTGATTCAATGAGTTGCCTATGCCGTTCACTTTCAATATAGTCGCTTGTACCATCCAGGCATCTAATGCCGTGTTTCTGTATTAACGCTAAATCGTCCTTTTCAATGCCGGGCGCAGAACACGAATATCCGTAAACTCCCACAAATCTCATATCTTTGTTGGTAATGCGAACATCGACATCCTGTGTTGGGTTTTCTAAATGGAGACTTTCCATCGTCCTCTTAAGTAGTTCAATATTCGGAATTGTCATTGTCGATTGCTCTGACCAATTTGAGGAAGCCATTCCGCTCAGTGCTTCTTTTGCTGTTCGCAGATCGAAATATTCACGTATTTGTCTCCATGGAAAGAGAAGCCTGTTTGCCATAATTACAGCACCTTTCCATGTCAGTTTGAATCTCTGCTCGTTCGCATCTAGATAATAATAACCGAGTGACGCTTGAACTATAGTCTCTTTATCTAATGCACTATTGATTTCAGCTATTGTATTAGTCAAGGAGAGGCCAACGGGATCGTTTGTTCGCTCATCATGGCGGGCAATCCAACGATGATTATCATAAAGCAATTTCAGAGAATATACGTCAGGATAGCGATAGGTCCTATTTTCTGGATTCGTATATACCCCTAGCATTGGTGAATCGCTAACATTAATCGCATATCCATCCGCGTACCTTGAGGTAATCTCATGATATCCTACAGCCTGCCCCGCCGTGTTCGTAATGGCGACAGTCGTACCGATGATCATATCTTGCTCATTGTTGAATAAACCAAAATATGTATTTGTATCAGGGGTAAAATCTATCACCGTCATATATCCGAGAAATCGAAATCCTAATGATTCAAATTCTTTTTTCGAGTCATCAATGTAACCTCTGATGGCAGGGTCTAACGCATCCGAATCAATCATCCTCACGTTCGCATGTTGCGCGACCCAGTTCTTTGACTTCACTAAGAAAGGACCGACGACCATCGGCCCGAATATAACTACAAGCCCACCTGCCAAGAAGAACCACAGAATATATTTCACGATCTTATTCATTAAGGACAACCTCGTTAGGACGGGTTACGTGACGCTGAGGGGCGCGTTTTTCGCGACACTCTCGAGCGCTCTGGTTGACACATTACTTTATCTGCTCAATTTTTCGCGTGTCTAAGTTTATTGCATATATATCATTTCGCTCATTTGTGACCACTAGTTTCCCGTGCGAGATTTCAAGGGATGTGATGAAGATGTCTTGTGCGTCCTGTTCAAGTTTAGGGTTATATTTGGTTTCGTACACTTGGAGTTCCCAAAGCATATTGTTGTTCTTGATATCCCAAGCTTCAACATATCCACCGCGTTGAACTTGTTTGTCCATATTCCTGAAATGAGGCGCGATGTACTTTATGCCTCTGTAAATAACCGGCTCGACTTCCTTCGGTTCGGCTCTCTTTGCTTTTGCCAGATGTTGCTCTGAACTCGATACAGGTTCTGCAAATGGAAGCGTCCACCTTCTGTTTGTAAGGTTGTCTATCCATAGATTTGGTGCGTGCCATATCCGTTTGCTAGTGCGATACAGTTTTAAGTCAGGATTATTTGTTTGTCGTTTGTAATTTTCAAAGTTAATTTCGACAGACGTCAATGTTCTACCCTTCCACGGCACTTCAATATCATCAAAGCCTCCATCTAAACTCATGTAATGATAAACAGGCAATGTAAATGAAAGGAGGAAATAGCCAATGAATGCTATAACCGCAATCAAGAAGATCAGTATGTATCGAATTGTTCGATTCACTCGGGATTAAGGCCTCCTAAAGGTACGGCGTTGTTAACTCTATGATGTCGCATGGAGCCTCGCCTTGCTAACTTGCGTAGCCATTATCCAAAGAATAATGGCAGTTGCTCCAATTCCGATAATCGAAATTGGCACTTCAAGCAAACCCCATTGCTCATGAATTTCATCTTTAATCTTTGTCCATAAGGATACAGTTGAAATGATACTTGCTATGACAGTCATTATTGCGACAATTGGTAATGTGAACTGCACATGGCGGTACTTGGAAATTAGTCTTGCCAGGGGAACATAGCCCCACCATTGAAGGACTGACAAAATAGGCCAGAATAGATACTGCATCATGAAAAGATGGTCGGTTATATATCCAGGACTCACATAAAGGATTATCGATCTCACTAATACATATGAGGGCAGATTAAGAACAATCAATAACCAATTAAGCACATCAAAAGTCGTTGGTGTATGGCCGACATCGCGAAAATATGCTTCGTCAATAATGCAGCCATATATGCCAAATGCTGCTATGCAAATCGAACAGCAGATGGAGAGATTTCTTATATATTTCAGCATAGTCATCTTTATGGAACAATTATCAACTGCCGGAGTTAACGCTGCGATCATTCGCCGCAAGGCGGTTCGATGTTGACCGCTTCTTTATTACCTTTTCGCTACCGCAATAAGATCCGCGATATCCTTATGCTGCTGTACATGTGCGAAGCGTGGTTCAATATTCATGACATTCTCAATAAAATTATTAGCAGCATCTAGGATGTTATTAATCATTTGAGTCTTATCAATCGATCCGAGCTCGATTACAGTCTTCTTTTCCTTGAATGGTTTGGTCACGATTAAGTCAGAAGAACCAACTGCATCTATGACTGATACTTTCGCAAAGCGGCCATCATCAACAAATTCAATCCAGCGAGCAGGGTGCTCAATATCACGAATTACGAAGTATTTCACTTCCGAAAGGTGCACGGCCGTCTTGAGAAGAGCTTTAATCCAGTAATATAGATCATCCTGAGGATGCATCTGCGTAGCAATTTCTTTGTCAAAATATCCGTAACTTTTATTGCCTACTCGAATTCTGAACTGACCGTAAAATCCCTCCGCCTCAAGACGATCGGTACTTACGCCGGCATATTCCTTCGATTGAGAAGTTATGGCCAAATCGATTTCAAATGTTTCCATTGTAAATATTCCGTGCCTTATTCAAAGTCGTAGTTTTCGTTCTGAGATAACAACGCAGGTCACACGTCGCCTTCTGTCGCGACGCTGTGGTACCCGCCTCGTTAGAATCAGTTATGCTCTGGGTCCAGCAGAACTGAAAGGAAATTCACTTCATCTCTGAAAACGACGCTTTGGTACCTACTACTGCGCAAATGCGGCATGCCGAAACAATTATCAATTACGGCTTGAAACGTACACATGAGCGCGACGCCGAGGGTCGCGCTTTTTAGCGAACTTTTCGAGCGTTTCATTAGGATCGCTGCTGTTTTAATACTTGGTATTTGTGCCAAACATTGTCTTCAGGTCCATTCGTTATTCGTTTGTAACACCAACCACATGGAAAAGATTCGCCACCCTTCCAATGCATGGGATATGATTTTTCGCCAGCAACAGGGTGATCTCTTTCCCATTTTGCATCTGGGGTAGATCTTTTTATAACTTCGCCAATATAAGCGCCATAAGCCGTGGCCAAACCGTTAACCGCGACAGATGCCTTATCTTTTAGGTATTGTTCATGAAATTTACTCAGCACGGCCTCTACTTGTTCTATAGATTGAACGCTGTAATCCAGTTTAATGTGATATTCTTTTTCGGCGTCCCTGACCGCTTCTGCTGCAAGATACACCATCATTTCATCTGTATTCTTGAAGTCTGTTATTTGCAGGGATTTCTTTTGTGATTTATATATAGACAGACCGGCAATAAATACTAGTGCAACAATAACGCCTATTCCGAGAGCTTTCATTTTACCTCCTGACTGTCAGTCAACTTACGGTCTTATCTTTGTTCACCGCTTGAGGTCCGCCCGTACTCTTTGCCGTTATATTGCAGCACGATGAAGGTAAAGCCATATACTGACTTAAGATCAAAGAGCCCATTCGTTTGACTCTTCAAAATCTCAAACCCATCACTCCTCCCGCGGTAGAGAACCGTGAAATTGGAAGCGGAATCCTCTTGCAAGATCCAGTATGCGATAGCGTGAGCTCCAAAGAAGGCCTTGCAGTAAGCAGACGGCAAGACAAGATAATGATGAATCCCCCTGTTGTTTAATACAATGGGTAGCGAGCTAAAATAGGTTGCCTGATCGGTGGGGTTTAGATTTAATTCTCTTATACAGTCCTTGAAGTCAATTTCTTCGATCGTACGCATCGCAGACTGAATGCTTGGCGGAGCAATGTGCAGTTTATGGTCATCGACCAGTGGTTCGAGAGAAAAGGTTTGCGCAGACACCGGCATTGCAACGAGGAACAATAAGAAAAGCACTTTATATGTCATGTTCAATATTTCCTCTTCGGATCTGCGGACTAACCGCGCGCCTGACGCGCCGCTTTTGGCGCGTCGCAGTGGACCCGCCTCGTTAGAATCACATACTTTTCTTTTCTTCTGCTTCTGTGTGGAGTTCGCTACTGATTGATGCTGCCACGAACAATTGCTAACTCGTCGTCTGTGACGACTTCTTGAGCGAACAATGTAGGCCGACTTGTAGCTAGGCCTGTCTTTGCTATAGGAAGATGGGCGGCACCGACATCTATCTTGTCCTTTTCTAAGTCCTTTTCATCCATCTTGATCGTAAGGTATTTTGTCATGGCTGTTGTAGGTGGAATATTAAATCGATTCGTATAGAGCTTAATATGAACACTGAAATCATCCTGAGCGAGAACTTTGATTACCTTGTATTTGTCGCCTTCCTTTATCCAATAGAGTCCTCCATCGGTGAAGGCGGCATTGTTACGCCTGTTAATGAAATATTGAATTGCCTTGAGGATCGCCAATCCCACGAGTAAAATCACGAGGGTGCTGATCACTATTATAAATAATGTTTTCCCTGTGACAATCTTGAACTGGACAAGCATAAAGGCAATGGCAGGTGCAACGATATAAAAAATCCGCTCGATCATATTCTCCCTTCCTCTTAAAACCAACACGGCGCTGACGCGCCGACCTTGGCGCGTCGCTGTCGAGCGCCAAGTTAACTGTCGTGATTAGAAATTGATTGCTGCCTCAGTTCTTTTTGAGTAATCCTCTTCGTCTGTTTTCAAAATCAGATTAATGACCGTTTTGCAATCATTTATATCAATCGTATACACCTTTTTAAATAAGAACAACGACCGTTTTTCAGGGAACCGCGAGGGTCAGGTCCTGCGGTATGACATCCCCCGCAAACCTACTTCAACCCTACTTCAACCCCAGCCTCTGCGGCGGAAAGCCGATCGCCTCGCAGGCTTCGCGCAGTGCTTTGCTGTTCTTGACGCTCAATTTGAGCGATCGGAAAACCTGCGTCAACCGGTCCTCATCGAGCCGCCCCGCAATGACGGCGCACTGGTCAAGGTCCTTGTCCTTCTTACTCTCAACCTGCCGCCGCCTGGCGGTGAGCAGCTTCTGGACAAGATAAGCTTCCGGGACCGGCGCCCGCACCTGGAAATCGCCGAAGTCGGCGAGGAACGGGAAATCGAGCAGGATATCGACGAACGGCAGGGGGACGGCGGTGACGTTCCATTTCCTGACGTTTACCACCCCGTCGTCGCTCCCGCCCTTTCGATGAGCGATGAACTCGATGCTGAAATTTTCCCGGGTGAACTTCCGGATGCCGGACTGCATCATGACCGGCAGATATCCCAGGCCGGTGATGACGCTCTCGAGATCGGCCGCCTCCCCCCGCTCCCGCGCGGCGAACCTGACAGCAAAGTCGATATCGAGAGTGCGAAGAATATAAGGGATGCCGAAGGCCTGCTGGTACAGGGGCATGACCCAGCTGCCGACCAGCATGGCTTCATCGAAGAAACCTGCCCGATGAAACGCCTGCAGAAGCTCCAGAACCTCAGGGGGAAAGGCGCCCCGGTTCGAGATCGGAATCCACATCACTTCAACCCCTGCCGCTCTTCAGGATCTTCGACAGATAGGCGATCCGTTTCTGATAGGATTTCATTTCTTTTTCGATCTTCTTCCGTTGATCGAGCTGTTTCCTGAGCGCCGGGACCTGTTCAGCCGACACGTGTTGATTGACGACCTTCTCCCCGTCGCGGTACTTCAGGGAGAAATAGGAGTACGCCTTTTCCTTATACCGTTTCTTTCGCTCGCTCAGCGCGCCTCTGGGCAGATCTGCCAGGGACTTCCGTAGCCCCACAAGCATCTCCTCGCTCCGGCTAAGCTCGTCCCGGAGCATGCCGCTCACGATCTTGTCCTTTTCCACCACCTTCATGCCATAATTATGCCTATTGTGGTGGAAAATTACAAGGCCTTTTTCTGTCTATTCATATTATTGAGCGGAGTCAGCAGTCACATATCAGCGAAGAGATTGCCGCTCTCCCGCCGGTCGCTCGCAATGACGGAGCAGCAGCATTTGGTATCCGTTTTTCATCCGCATCTTCCGTGTCTAAGACGTTCTGCTAACCTTCCTGTCTCTCTTCCTCATCCTTCCCCGTCATGAACCGCTAATACAGGAATGACGCGAGAATAAGCACCGCGGCAAGACCTATGAAGGACGCCACGCGGTAGAGCTGGCCGAGACGCCAGAGGTCCAGGAGCCTTTTTGGGTCAGACTTAATCATTGAGATTCTACTATCCGCAAGCGACACCTGAGAAATTATCCGACCTGCCGCTTGGTTTCTCCAACCATGATTCCTCGCTGCATGCAAATGAGCCGCATAAACTGCAGTGATACGTTTCGATAGTTGTCTTTTTAACCTTTCTCGCGTCGTCGAGAATCGGCACAAGAGTGAGGGTTCTTGTCATGATTGTGATCCTGTGGCATTGAATGCAGTATGCGGTCTTCACGGCTTCCTCTTTCTTCCGGTTTTCGCCCTTTCGCTCCCAGTTCGCCCGGCGCGGTAGACCCCCGGCGCTTCCGCCACGTGCATCGTCTTTTTCTCCGGTTCGAATCCATGAGCTTCTACGTATTTGCGCAGGACCGCATTGATCATGGATTGATATCCGCGCCCCTTTTTTTTGAAAAAATCGACGACATCGGGATCAAGCCGGAGCGTGATCTGTTTCTTCGTGCCGGGCCAGAGGACCGCTTTCTTGAAAAAGTCCTTTTCCAGGGGCGGGATGTCGGTGTAATCGATCTCCGAATCTTTCATCGCCTTAACCCGCGCCCAGTCGGTTTTTGATTTCCTTTTCATATGCCTTCCTTTCCCTCGCGTCCGCGCGCCGCAACGAGATGACGCGAATCGTATCGCTTTCTCGTTCGGTAAAAACGACAACGACGACGGCAATTCCGCGCAGCAACCCCACGCCTCTCCATCGCTTTTCACCGTAATCCTTCCGGGAATCGTGCGTCACGAACAGCGGTGCGTCGCCGGAAAAGAGTTCCAGCGCATCGGCAAGATCAAAGCCGTGCTTCCTGATGTTTGTCTTGTTCTTTTCCTCGTCCCACTCAAACCGCATTCTCATTGTAGCCCCAATTGTAGTTACAATCAAGCGTTTTCATACGAAGAGTATCCGACTTTATCCAGCCCTTCTCCGCTTCTTCCTTGGCCAAGCCTAATGTGCACTCCCCTGTCCTTCTTCCTCATCCCTCCCCGTCATGAACCGCTGGTACAGGAACGACACCAGGATCAGCACCGCGGCAAGGCCGATGAACGAGGCCACGCGGTAGAGCTGGCCCAGCCGCCAGAGGTCCATGAAGAAGATCTTGAACGTGGTCCCGACCATGAGTATCAGCGCTGCCCAGCGGACCTTGCTGGTCTTCCACTTGATGCCGACCACGAGCAACCCGATGCTGTACAGCAACCAGGAGAGACTATAGGCAAGCTGGTGTGCAAGGTTGCCGTAGGTCTCGAGGCTGAAACTTCTTCCTGTTTCTGTGAAAATGCTCGATATCTCGATGTTCAGCACGCAGAAGACCGCGACAGCGAGTGCCGTGCCCCAGAAGGCGCGCAGCGTGGGAGAGATGAACGGCCAATGCTGCTGCGGCTTGTTCAGCGTGAGGCAGAGGAGCGCGACGATGGCGAAGAGGAATACGAGCGTGGGCGTGTTCAGGAACGGCGTCATGGCGCCGAATGCCGCGCTGTGAACGAACGGATAGGTGAGCGCCTTGGCAAGCCCTGCGAGCACCAGCACCACGCCTGCGATCCGGAAAGGCCGGTCCAGTCCCCGCGGCCAGTACAAGAGCCCCAGGCCGTAGGCCAGCCAGCCTGCTGCCGAGCCCACTGCCATGGATGACGACTGGTGAAAGAAGAATTGGAAAGGCTGGCCCGGCTGCACGACCGCGCTCATCTGGACCTTCACTGCCACGAAGCCTGTCAGGAGCAAGAGCAATACAAGCAGATTGTAGAGGTCCCGCGAGGTCTGCTGTTTCAGTTCCCTAAGCACCAACAAGGCAAGCACGACCAGCGCATAGAGGTATGCGGGAAGGCCGAGGTTCAGGAATGGCGACATTCCCGGTACGAACCGCGGGAAGAGCACCGGCAGTACGAGCAGGAAGCCCGTGCCTATGCAGAGGACGATAAGCCCCACATGGCGCATTTCCACCGAGAGCTTCAAGCGCGACCAGATGAGCGCTCCGTAGGTCAGCCAGACCAGGCTGTAGCAGATGGCCTGCACAGCATCAGGTCCCGGCACGATGCGGAAGAGCTGACCTGTTTCTGCAAAGATGTCGGCTATTGCCAGATTCAGCAGAAAGAACCCGCTGCCGACCGCGAGCCAGCGGAAATATTCCGTGAGATCCGCGCCCTTGAGCTTCCGGTCAGGGAAGCCGGAGAGCGGCACAGCGAATGCGAGCGCGGCGACCGCTCCGGCAACGGCGAGCACAGCAGCGTTCAGGATGACCATGTCACCCGAATGCTTCATCTGCGGCAGGCTGAAGAACAGGAGCATAAGCCCGATGGGCGCCATGAACGATGCGACCCAGCGAAGTCCCTCGTGCACCACGCGGCGATTGAGCCAGAGCAGCAGCATGGACTCAATCACGAGTGTGAGCCCGATCCAGCCCTGGTCGAGCAGCATCACCGGCACCGACGAGATATAAAAGAGCAGCACCCCGCCGTGGAAGGCAAGCACCGCGTTCCGTTCAGGCCGGTCCTTAAGCCGCGACTGGAGCATGGCCACTGCAGGCAGCTTCACCACGGCCAAAGCGAGCGGCAGCCACCCGCTTGTCTCTCGCGGCCAGATGTGGTCAGCAGCCCAGACGGCAAAGAGCCCCTGCCCTACCTCGAAGAGCGCCCAGGCCATCCAGAGACGCGACCATTTCTCCATGGACTTAAAGAAGAGAAAGGGTGCGATAACAGCAATGACGAAGAATGCCGCTGACCAAAGGAAACCTACGACATGCAGGTCCAGCGACAGTTCGGGCCGGAACATCCAGGCAGCCTGACTGATAAGCGACGACAGGAGGACCACCATCCCCATGACCGCTGCCTCAAGCCGCCGGACAAGGAAGATGCTCAAGGCCAGGAAGCAGGTGAGCGTGACCATGCCTGGTTCGGGATGGAGCGGACGCTGCAGCCAGAAGGACGCGGCAAGCAGGATGAATACAGCGGACGCGGGGAAAGCGGAGAGCCATTCCGTCACGACCGGGTTCACGGTCCAGCCTGCTGGGGCGGAAGGATCCTTCGTGAGCGCCGCCCTCCAGTGGTTCATTTTCTTGAGAGCGTAGACCATGGCGAGCGCCAGGACCGCTCCAGCCAGGAGCAGGAACCCGAGGAAGACCGGGCTGCCGAGCTCAGGGGGCATGCGAAATAGCCATGTAAGGCCGCAGACAAGGAAGAACAGCACAAGCAGACCTGCCTGCACGATCGCGCCGAAAACGAGGCTCACCATAATACCCATTACTTGTAAGAGCAGGATCACGGGCCAGAGCCAGAAGGCGATGTCCTGCTCCTTCAGCACCACGGCAAGCAGCATCACGCCAAGAGCCACGGGAAAAACGCGGAACCATCCCAGGTTGATCTTGTCGAGCCCATAGCGCCGGATGAGCAGCACCGGCCCCAGGCCGCCGGCAACGCCGTACACCAGAAGACCGAGAAATCCCCAGGAGAGCGTACGGGGATCGAAGCGCAGCCATGTCCAGAGAAAAGCGACCACGAACATGATGGCGCCGTAGGGCACGACGCTGCCAAACCATCTGCGGTCGCGGAAAGCGAGCGCCATGCTTCCTGCCATACCGAAGATCGTGATCAGCAGCGGCCCGATGCCGTCCCGGTCCAGGAGCAGGAGGCTGGCAATGGTTGCCGAGAGATAGAGCGTGTAGCCGGACCAGGACAGGAGACGATTCCCTTTGGACGACTCCCTGGCCCGGTCGAGAAAATAGCTGAAGAGAGCCAAATTGGCGATGAAGACCCCGGCGATCACGATGCTCTCGGGATGGATGCGGCCGGAGAAGGCTGCGAGGAAGAGCGTGGCGAGCGTTCCCACGGTGGCGATGAACAAGAGGAGCGCCGAACTGAGACGCCGCACTACCTGGAACAGGCCGACATTCACCACAGCGAGGTAGACGAAGAGACC
>Ga0224495_10002671_pt1 | contig 11463 bp, 15 predicted proteins | sample SF_Jul11_sed_USG_FD_168128 | JGI IMG/M metagenome (GOLD analysis project Ga0224495, IMG submission 168128) | Sediment microbial communities from San Francisco Bay, California, United States - SF_Jul11_sed_USGS_4_1 | ecosystem: Environmental > Aquatic > Marine > Sediment | place: USA: California...
AGCAGGGTATCTTTTAGCGGATGCAGCGCAGGTTCCTCCAGGTCTATTATCTTGCCGCAGCTCTGGCAAACGAGGTGATGGTGATGCCCTTTCTCAGCAACATGATAGCGGACGCGCCCTTCTCCAAAGTCGGCTTCCGTGACTAAGTCTAATTCCTTCAGCAGTTCCAGAGTGCGATAGACGGTAGAGATATTGGCATAGGGATAGCGCCTATGTAATTGCCTGTAGATTTCTTCGGCGCTGATATGCCTCTCGGCATTATGGAGTATCTCAATGACCAGCATGCGCTGGGGAGTCAAGCGGTGTCCATTTTCGCGAAGGATTTCGTGGCAGCTCATCAGCGGGACTATTCTAGCAGGGCTGTGAAATTATTGCAACAAGTTGCAAATGCAACTAATTTCGGATATTACCTCCGGCGATGTGGTGCCTGGCTCCATTGTGGATCATGTTCTTGGCGCTAAAGAGAGGTTCGGAGGTTGTGGAGAAGGCAGGAAGCGCCTCATAGGAAGGGGTGTGGCGAAATCATCAAAGTGGCGGGGCTAGGCGCGCACTGGAGTTGCCACCCCTCACGAATATCTGGCCAGAGCCACGGAGTTGTACGTAATCATCAACACATACGCTATAAACAAGCCAACCGATATCCATTCCGCCCAAAATATCTCATGCAGGATAGCTCCAAACATAAAATTGACTGCGGCAGTCACGAAAGAATAGTATCCGAAGCCCTTCTTGAAGGCAGGATTCTTCATTAGAGCAGTTGCAGAGAAGGTCAGGAAGAAGCCCAGGGATATATAAAGCATCATTGACCAGAGGGAATGAATCTCGGTGGACGTACCGAGTGGAAATATGCCAGTAACTATCAGGCAAACGGCTGAGAAGACACCCGTATATTGAGCTATAGTTAGAAGCACTCGTGTTTTCTTGCTTCCTGTATTCCATATACCCAGCTTTAGATAGAACAGAACAAGAGCGGCGCCTGAGAGTATACATCCCAGTCTATAGAAGAGCGCACCGGACGGGTTGGCTAAAGGATTACCTAAGTCACTCAGCCAGTTAGTAAGCGGGCCATATGCCCCCGGATATTTGAGGAAAGCGACGAAAGCGAAAATCAGATAAACGACGGCTGCTGCAATGCCGGCAATTGAAATGACCGGCCAGCCTCCGCTCTTACTACTCATCTCTTGCTTTCCAGCGATATCGTGACCGGCCCATCATTGTGGATTTCCACCAGCATATGCTCCTGGAAAAGCCCTGTTTCCACCTTGAGGCCGCTGGCGCGGACTTGCTCCACAAAAAACTCATATAATTCCTTGGCCAAGGCTGGTGGGGCAGCTGCGGTGAAGTCGGGTCGTCTGCCTTTTCGTGTATCGCCTAGGAGGGTAAATTGGCTAACAATTAGAATATCTCCTCTTGTGTCCAGCGCCGAGAGGGAAAACTTGCTTGACTCGTCGGCAAAAATGCGCAGGTTGACTACTTTGTTTGCCAAGTAGGTGGCATCTTCCTTCGAGTCACCCTGAGCAACACCCAGAAAAACCACCAGCCCCGGGCCAATGTCGCCCACTATCTTGTCATTAACGCTCACTGAGGCTCGGGAAACCCGCTGCACCAATGCTTTCATACTAATTTAGCTTGCTAATTATGCCACCTTCTCAAATTTATTTCCGCTTGTGGCTAGCTTCTCGGTGTATTGTGGAGACCTAGTACCCACTGTGCGGCGGGCCTATAGGTATTCGAGTCTCTTCTCTCCCGATTGAACGTTCTGGCCATGACCAAGCATTCTTGGACGCTGTTATGTTTTCAGTGGCGTAGCGCACCGGCCTGATGTTAGATTGATAATAAGCATTGCTGCCAGTATGCAAGCTGCGCCACCGAGAGTTCGCAGTGTCAGCTGGCTTCCACCAATGACAACGGCGAATAATCCGGCAAATACCGGCTCCATTGTCATTACCACCGCTGCACGCGTTGCTGATACAAGTGATTGAGCCCACGTCTGTACAAAAAAAGCCACAGCGGTTGCCAGCACCCCTGTAATCCCTATAACTGCCCACACTCCAGGATCGGGCGGCAGGGCAATCCCTCCAGGTGTAGCGGCTATGAGCGATATTACGGCGACAGCCCCAATTTGAAGCAGGGCAAAGGCGTACGGGTCGTATTGTGGTGACCATTCACCAAGGCCAACTATATGAATTGCGAAGAATACGGCGCATCCCAGTGTGAGCAGTTCACCGATTCCAACTGACCAACCGTTGAGACTGAGTAGTGCCAGGCCCACAGTAGCCAATGCTACCACCATCCAGGTATTACGACTGGTTTTACGGCGGAGTAATATCCATGACACAACCGGAGTAAGAACGACAAACATGCCGGTAATAAACCCCGAGATAGCTGCGGATGTATAGCGCAAGCCGTATGTTTGAGCAATATAACCCAGCCCAAGTACTGTGCCCAGTCCAAGGCCGCGCAGTAACTCGAGACGCGTCACGTTACGCAGACAGGTCGGACGCAAGGCAATCATCACAACACTGGCTACTAAAAAGCGCCACGCCAGAAAGTCCATGACTGGCATGCGTGCTACGGCATCTTGTACAGCAAGGAAAGTGTAGCCCCAGACTGCCGTTACCCCGACGAGGGCAAGCGAGGCAATCATTGGTGATGATTTCCAATTCGCTGACATATTCCTCTCTATATTATGTGTGATGCCAAGCCATCAGTCTACCATAGGTATCGTGTATTGGTGAGATAGGAGATTGACCTAGCATTCCCAGCTGCAGGACGGGCAGAAGGATTTCTATACGCTTGTTATAATTCTCTCTGCCAACAACTGTAGTTACGATATGGAGGAGGGCGCCATAGATGAAAAAATCTAAGAGCAAAGACGAACTAGGGGAGGGAAAGGACTCTAGGTCGAGGGATAGGCAGGTTGACCACGAGCCGTTGCGGGCTGATCTCCAGGAAGTGATAGAGAGGCATTCCCGGGGCCTTGATGAACGACGACCCGAGGCGGTGGCGCGACGGCGGAAGACAAAGCAGCGGACAATTCGCGAAAACATAAGAGATCTCTGCGACGGGCACTTTATAGAATACGGCGCCCTGGCAGTCGCCGCCCAGCGGCAACGTCGAAGCATGGAGGACCTCACCAGCAAAACCCCGGCCGACGGGGTGATTGCTGGCATCGGACAGGTCAACGGGTCATTGTTCGGAGAAGGTAATGCGCGCTGTATGATAATCGCGTACGATTATACAGTCCTGGCCGGCACCCAGGGATTCTTCGGCCATAAGAAGAAGGACCGCATGCTGAGACTGGCGCACGAGCAGCGTCTGCCCGTGGTCCTCTTTGCCGAAGGTGGTGGCGGGAGGCCTGGTGACGTCGATGCGGATGGTGTGGTGGTGGCAGGTCTGGACCTGGCCACCTTTGCTATGTTCGCAAGGCTCAGCGGAAAGGTTCCGGTAGTAGGCATCGTATCGGGCCGATGTTTTGCCGGCAACGCCGTCCTGCTGGGATGCTGCGATGTGATTATCGCCGCCCAGAATGCCAACATCGGAATGGCCGGCCCGGTCATGATTGAAGGCGGCGGTCTCGGTGTTTTCAAGCCGGAGGATATCGGGCCTATGGATGTGCAAACGAACAATGGCGTCGTCGACGTTGCCGTGGCTGACGACGTGGAAGCGGTGGCGGTCGCTAGAAAATACCTTTCTTATTTTCAGGGATCGATTTCCCAATGGGAGGCCGACGACCAGCGCCTTCTTCGCCGCATGATTCCGGAGCAGCGAAGATATGTTTATGACGTGCGGGCTATCATAAAAACGATAGCCGATACAGACTCATTTCTTGAGCTGAGGCCTAAATTCGGCCAGGAGATGATTACGGGCCTTATACGCATCGGGGGCAAGCCTTTTGGCGTTATAGCCAATAACTGCAAGCACCTGGCCGGGGCCATTGCAGCGGAGGGCGCCGACAAGGCGGCGCGCCTCATGCAGCTTTGCAATGCGCATGGTTTGCCGATGGTGTCCCTGGTCGATACTCCCGGATTTATGGTGGGGCCGGAGATTGAGCACCGCGCTCAGGTACGCCACATTTGCCGTATGTTTGTGGTCGGCTCGCACTTGTCGGTGCCTTTCTTTACAGTTTTTTTGCGCAGAGGATACGGACTGGGGGCGCAGGCCATGGCCAGGGGAGGCTTCCACGAGCCGTTCTTTGCAGTGGCCTGGCCAACCGGAGAATTCGGCGGGATGGGATTGGAGGGTGCAGTCAGGGCTGGTTTCAGGAGAGAGCTTGAGGCAGTGAAAGAGCCGCAGGAACGCGAGTCGCTCTACGAGAAGCTTGTTGCCATGGCGTATGAGAGAGGGAAGGCCGTCAATATGGCCTCCCATCTCGAAATCGACGCGGTGATTGATCCGGCGGATACTCGCACATGGATTATGGAGGGCTTGAAAGCTGCTCCAGTCGAACGCAGCGAGAGAATAGGTCATGATTTTGTTGATACCTGGTAAGAGACATGCAATTATGAAACGCGTTTCTGCCTCTCGTAGTGTGGTTGGTCATAAGGTCCGGGGGTCTCGGCTAGGCTGACCGAGGCCCCCGCGATAAAGGAGGTTGAGGTTTGAACACGATAGCGGTGAAGTCTCGCTACGGTGCGGTTATATGCTAGCATTAGTGTCATGAACCCTCCGTGAAGTCTCCATGAACCCCAGATGAACTCCCTCTTCTGTCTAGCCTTGCTGCTGAGCAGCGGCCAAAAACTCTGGGGGGGGGCGACGGATTGGGCGACGGACTCGCTCGCGCATTACTTCGGGGACATCACACTTGACTAGTACTAGGGCCGATCCTCCACGTGTGAAGGGTGGTGCTTCTCGAAACCATGGACCAGAGAAGGTATAACCATAAAGGGTATTGACACTTCCCTCACTGGCGATATAATAGTAATAGAACGGTAAGGCTAATATTGTTGGGGTGAAATGTATGCGTTGGAGTGTTATGATAGCTCTTGTGGGGCGAAGCCGAGCATATAGGGACGTGTGGGCCGGGCTCTGTTTTCCCACGATAGCAGGATATGCAGTTGCCCCCGGTCTGGTAATAAGAAGAGGTGGGGAACCTCATGCCATGTAAAGTAGGAATAACCATAAACCCGGAAGGACGACGATCATACTGGCAGGAAAGGGCAGCGGGGTTTGCGAACTGGCAGATACTGGAAATGTTCAGAAGTAAAGCAGCAGCGAAGGAATACGAGACCACATATGCCTTAAGACATGGATGTGAGGCGGACTTAGGCGGTGCTGACTTACCGAGAACATCGAGAGAACCAGTGACTGAGCACGAGTGGTGGTATGTCTACCACTTTGACTATGAGACGGAGACAGCCTGATCACGTGCAGGCAGACGGGGGCGAAATCTGCCTTCCTTATTCACTTCCATGACCTGTCCAACCACATCCCTTCAATTTCTCCACTTTTCGCATCAAGAGCAAAAGACCCTATCTTCCTAACAACGCCAGCGCTAAAACGATGATGATAGGGTTCGTACGCAAAGGTTACTTTCCATTTTCCCTCAGCCTTCAGCGCGTATGTAAGCTGCAAGTCGGAATAGTCTATGACACCCAGCATGGATAGGATTCTCTCAGCTGTTCTTGTTAGTTCTCCCGCCTGTATGCTCATAGTCTGAAACTACCCCCCATGATGAGTTGATTGTCTATCTTACCACAAAATTCGTTTTTCGCATATATCTTCACTCCCCATTGAACAGACAGTATTCGATTGTAGTGCCCCATTTTCAGACTTTTTCGGGGCGATGATTTGAGGCTAGTCCCGCAAAATGCTATTGTATTAGCTGGTTTCGTATTGGGGAAGTGTCGGAATTGGCAGACGAGCATGACTTAGGATCATGTGCTTTAAAAGGCGTGGGGGTTCGAGTCCCCCCTTCCCCACCAATATGGTGACTCATAAACATTAACAGGCTAAGGAGTCGTGATATGAAGGTCATAGGTATAGTCGGCAGTCCCCGGAAAAGTGGCAACACAGAATTTTTGACCAGGCATACGCTCAAGGCAATTTCCGAAGAGGGTCTGGATACTGAGCTCGTTCGCCTAGCTGGCCTGAAAATAGGACCGTGCACTGCCTGCATGGCATGCAAGAAACAAGAGATTTGCTCTATCGAGGATGACCTGTTTCCAATATACCTGAAAATGAAAGAGGCCGACGGCATAATTCTGGCCTCACCGGTACATTATGGTTCGGCGACGGCTTTGATTAAGGGACTTATGGAACGTGTTGGCTACATTGCACGCTGGAACGGTGAACCCTTCCAGCGTAAAGTTGGCGGGCCCTTGGTAGTGGCACGACGCTCCGGCCAGAACTTCACAATCGCTCAACTTACCCTATGGTTTCAGATTCTGGGGTTCTTTGTTCCCGGTTCTACCTACTGGAACATGGCTATCGGCCGAGAAAAAGGCGAAGTGAAACAGGATGAAGAAGGACTTGAAACAGCATGGAACTTTGGTAAGAATATGGCCTTCCTAATAAAGAAGTTGGGTACTTGACATAATTATACGTTTAACCAACTTGTGTGGATAACATATCGCTTGCTTGTCTGCCAGACCTTCCAACAAATCTACCGCAGTTGCGGTTAGAGTCGTAGTCCCTGAGAAACTCGAGACTGAGGAGAGAAGGGTTTCTAACTGGCAAAAGTTTTTCTGGGTCGCCGAGCGTTTTGTCTGTTGACAAACCTCTTGACAGAATTCTTGGTGGTGATATAATGCTACAAAGTACTTTGCATCACAAAGTACATCACCGAAGTGGACTATTAGAAGGAGGTTTGCGATGGCAACAGACGTCAATCTAAAGGAAATCCAGCGCAAGGTCTACATGTCGTTCTTCCAGGACGGTCTCTGGGACATCTTTCTAGGGCTCTGTGTAGTAGAGTGGGGGCTGGGTATGTTCACTGACCTGGCCTACCTCTCCGGTGTGTTTTTCATAGGGACATACTTCGCGGTATTTGGGATAAAAAGATGGCTAACGTACCCGCGTATCGGCTATGTCAGGTTCAGTGCGACAAGAGTGCGGGAGATAAAGGGGAGGTTCTTCATTCTGTTGACAGTGACGGCCCTGCTAGGAGTCGGGGTGAGTGTGTTGTGGGGAATCGGCCCGAGGCCACAGTGGCTCGTTCACTACTTTCCGTTAATGCTTAACGGTATGGCTGCAGCACTCGTCTGTTTTGGCGCGTACTGGGTGAGAGTCAACCGCTTTTATTTGCATGCCGCATTGATCTTTCTGGGAGCAGTCTTTCATCTTTGGCTAGGCATTCGATGGGGATTCGGCTTTATCGGTGCCGGCGGAATCATAGTGCTAATCGGTCTGGCCCTATTAGTCAGCTTTCTGCGCAAGTATCCCAGGATGGCTGAGGAGACACACGGTGAGGACCGGCGGTAACGATGAGCGGGTTCAGGAGCCTGTTGCCAAAATCGACAGGCTAATTCATGAGCCCTCACGATACACGCTTATGGCCTATCTGTATGTTGTCGAAGTTGCCGACTTCTTATTTCTACTGCGCCAAACCGGCATGACATGGGGCAACCTGTCTGCACACCTAGGCAAATTAGAAGCCGCCGGTTACCTGGTTATCGAGAAGGAATTTCTGGGCAAGAAACCCCACACTACTGTTCGACTCAGCGACGAGGGGCGGAATGCTTTTGAGGAATACCGGGGAAATATGAGAAGGGCTCTTGATAGCTTGCCCTCCAAATAAAGTTCGGGAACGGTCCCCATTCCCGCGATATGCTATGGTATGATTTCAAAGATGAAAGAGATATTCCGTGACAAATCAAGAGATGAGCTAGCTAGGAACCTCAATTCTCTGGGTATTAGGGCGGACTTGGCTGAACGTGGCCGCCCTGAAGAAAAAATGGAGAATTCATGGTATCAACGGTCCTTGGGAATTATAGACTTACCCGAAGGATCGGTGAGATGGATAAATATCTTGAAAAAGGATGCCAGCAAAAACAGCCCTCCTCTGTGGTGGGTTGTTCTCTGCATACCGGATAAAAGACCTGTTCCAGATCACCATGTGGTTGACATAAAGACAATAAGAAAGAAGTCATTTCCGCTATTTGGGAAAGTGGTTGATGTGAGCTGGAAAGGCAACGATCATCATACCAGACTGGCCGAGGTGCTTTCCGGTGATGCAGCCGTAAAGAACCTGGTGAAGAAGATCGGCAACCTGGTTATTCGCAGCTATGACAAGGAGTTTCAAGGGTGGACGTTGCAGGTGGATAGGCGATTCGAGCCGACGAATCAAGACTGGATAACCATTCAGAAGATTGCCGATTACATCCTTTCATCACCTCGTATGTTTTAGCTAAACCGCAGATATTTGATGAGTGATCAAGGTTCGAAGGAAAATGCAGACTGCATCAGCAATTATGGACGTGACCGGACAGATCGCCGATGTCTGTTCGAAGGTTGAAAAGCAGTATCTGGGATTGCTTGAGGAACAGGCATTGGTGTATGGTTAATCATTCGTCGCTTCCTTGCATCGTTTTGCTGCTGTTTTGACTCTGTTTAGCCTGCGCCTTATGAGGTGAACGGCGAGAAACACTACAGCCATCACAGCCACGAAGCCAATCACGATCCAGGCGGAATACTCAGGTCCCAGCTCACTGAACCCGAGCCTGGCCAATGTCCCGAGGACGACTAATGTTCCATCGTAGACAATGAAAGAGAATACGATAGACAGCACCATCTGATAGTAGGGGATGCGCATCGTGCCAGCAGCCACCGATGATACCTGCATCAAGCCCGGCGTCAATCTGGCAGCAACTATCACAGGTATGGTCCATCTACCCAGCCTATTCTGAAATTGCTCGAAATTACGCCGCAGGAATTTAGAACGTTTACCGACCCATTCCATGAACCTTGGACCCAGCAGCCGGCTTACCCAGTAGATAATGCTCGTTCCGAGCAGGCTGCCACCCAATAACATCAAGAGGACAAGGAGCACCGGCCATGACAAGGCCCCTGTTTTGTAGGTCGTGAAGAACACGATGGTGTCCAGTACGAACGGAAATGGAATGCCGATGTCACATGATACGGTTATGAAGAATATGGCTACCAGTCCCGCAGGATTATCAACGCTTATGGAAGCAGCCAGTCCGGCAAGTGCTGCGTTTATCCACTCAATCATGGTACGAGTCAGGCTATTGTGTCATAAAATGAGGAGAGTAACAATGCTGAGTTTCTACCAGATTGAATTGCCACGATGGGCTCTGGTTTCACGCTCAGGACGCGCCGAGCTCTGTATAGTAAAATATTGCTACATGGACTTATGCTGGTATGCCACTAATGGAGACAGCTAATGCCGAAGGGTATGCCGCCTCGGTTTGCACTCGTATTCTGGCCTGTGGCGGACAGACTTCTGAGGGTGCTTGAGCATATCAGGCCGCTAAGAGCCGATTATGGCGGCATCGTCCAGTTCGGCCTCCACCGCTACAAAGGCCCCACCAAAGCACTACATGATGGCTCTGAAGTGAAAATTGGGGACACAATCATTGAGCTTCATTTGAACAATGCCTGGTTCAAAAAAAGGCGCAATCTGAATTTAAGCGCCTCACAATCGCCGCGGGAATTCCTTGGTTGCTTGGCGCAAGACCTTCACTTTCTAGCTGACCAAGTGGCAAGTGGGACCTTTGGCAATGTTACAGCCCTCCACGGCGTAACCCTCTTGCATGTAGCTGCCAGACGATTGGGATTTCAGATTGATGAACTGCCCGACAGCTTGTGGAAGAAAGGGGCCCAATTCTACATGGCCGGGTTAATGCAAGTCTATCATTTGAGAGGAGACGAAGTATCGGGGCTAAGAGACAAGCGCTGGGAACTAAAAGAAGTCTGGCTATCCAGGGGGGCGCTTCTGGGCAAGTATGGCTCAAAACGTGGGTGAGTTCGCCCGGATGCCCAAACTGGCTTGCTAGGCGGAAAGCTCTCTCTCTGACTTGAGAAGCTCAGGTACGGTCACGAATTCAAACCCTCTCTCTAAAAGGGTCTCAATGACAAAAGGCAGAGCTTGAAGCATGTGGCTGCGATCGTAGTTTAATCTTGTGTCGCGGCCATCATGCAGGACAATTACGCCTCCAGGCCTTGCCCGCCCAAGGATAGACAGTATGATCTCTTCGCCGGACTTTTCCGCGTTCCAGTCACTGGTCATGTTGTCCCAGGTGACCACTGTGTACCCGAGGTTGCGAACAGTCCGCATCAGCCAGGGGGTGCGGAAGCCGTGGGGAGGACGAAATAGCGTGGGCTCAAGTCCGGTGCATTCATAGATTGCCTTATGAGCCAGCTGAATGTCGCGAGTCAGGGTCTTGCCCCGTCTCAGGCATAGTGACTTGAGGTGACTATGGGAGTGGTTTCCGATCACGTTTCCTGCAGCCACTATCCGCCGGCATGTTTCGGGATAACGCCGGGCATTTCGTCCAATGATAAAGAAGGTCGCTTTTATTCCATATTGCCGCAGTATACTGAGAACTTGAGAGGTGTAAGGCTCGTTAGGGCCATCGTCAAAGGTCAGTGCCACCCGAAGACGGCTGCGGTCGCCATTCGACAGTACCTTGCCATAGAACCGGGAGCCAGGACTGACGCCATGGTAGGCAAACAAGGTACTTACAACACCAATATCAAAAACATAAATGAATCTTCCTATTGCGTCAAACGCTGGGCTAACATTTAACCAGAGCAAGCCGAAGAAAAGGGCAACATACATCCAGGATGCTCTGACTCTCTGCCACGAGAAGCTGCCAACGAAGGTTTGCCACGCCTTGGACGGCCAGTTTTCCAGCTTTTCGGGAATTGGCGTATACCAGAATAGGACCGTGAAGTAGTCCACCATCCAGTTCCAATATTGATTTACTACGCCTATCCTCTTCAAGCGACGGGCCGAAGTGAGTACAAACAGCCGGGGCATAATGCGTCCCCTACCAGCCTCTTTCAATCTCAAAGAGAGTTCGTACTCTTCGCCATAAAACTTGATGCTGGTATCAAATCCACCCACTTCCAGTAGCGCTGAACGTCGCACGGCGAAGTTGCACCCCCATATAGCACCACCCTTGCCAAAGACTTTGCGGAAAAGCTGGTCTGTGATAATGCTGAAGAAATTACCAATGTAGGAGCTAATCTTGCTGAACTTGCCGGCATCGCAGTAGGCGTAGGGTCCGCTTACGACCGCTATCTCTGGCTCACAGAGAAAGCGCCACACTATCGTCGAAAGCCAGTGGGCTGGTGCCCGAGTATCGGCATCGATGAAGGCGATGATTTTGCCTGTGGCAACTTCGGCACCTTTTTGTCGAGCGCAGGCCGGACTTCGCTTACTTTCGTAGACGACCTTGGCTCCCCAGTCGCGAGCTATCTGGGCCGTATTGTCCGTGCTGGCATTGTCGACTACGATGACCTCGTACTCGGCGGCGTAGTCTTGGCTCTTTATAGACT
>Ga0224495_10002672_pt1 | contig 11463 bp, 10 predicted proteins | sample SF_Jul11_sed_USG_FD_168128 | JGI IMG/M metagenome (GOLD analysis project Ga0224495, IMG submission 168128) | Sediment microbial communities from San Francisco Bay, California, United States - SF_Jul11_sed_USGS_4_1 | ecosystem: Environmental > Aquatic > Marine > Sediment | place: USA: California...
TAAGCGAACACCCTGCAATTATCAATATCTACGGTTCCCATTATACCCTCCGTGGCGGGGGCCGTCAATTCCGATTCGCCAGTTTTCGATAGATTTCATTGATTTGCTGGACAAAGCGAGGAATGCTGAAATCCTGAACATAACGATGTGCGTTATTGATGAGCGATTGTCTGAAATCCGGGTCGTTTGCAAGCCGAAGAACGTTTTCGCAAATACAGGAGGGGGTGTTTTCTTTGAGGACAACGGCATTTTCCTGATCGGTCAGAATTTCGCCCATGCCGTCGACGCCGGAGGAAATGACCGGTATTTTCATGGTCATGTATTCCAGTGTTGTCAACGGCAGCCCTTCTTTGCGGGATGGCATCAGTGCAATGTCAAACACATTCAGGATATCTGAGACATTTTTCCGGAAGCCGAGAAATTTGACCCGGTTGGCGATCCCTCGTTGTTCAGCAAGGTAAATCAGCTCGTGCTGCTGCGGTCCTCGGCCTAAAAAAACCGCTAGATAATGCGGGTTTTCCTTGAGTAGCAGGGAAAGGGCCTCGATAATTAATTCGGTTCCCTTGACGTAGGAAATACGTCCGACAAAACCGAGAACCATATCATCCTGACCAATGCCAAACTCGCGGCGGAGGATGTCGCGTTTTTCAGCATTCGGAGTAAATTTCTCAAAGTCAACGGCGTTATAGACCATCTGAACGTATTGGGGATCGACGTTCGCATAATATTTAAGATCTTTCACGGTGGCCTTGGAGACGGCGATATACAAATTTGCTTTGTGTTTTATGATACGCAGTATAAACCGATATATCGAATACTGTAACCCGCGATATGCAATCGAGCAATGTTCATGCACGACCACCGGGATGTTTATAAAAAACCGTGCCAGCAATGCACCGAGGATTGGCTTGTGCAGATGGGCATGGATGATGTCGATGTCATATTGTTTGCACAGCTTGAAGATAGCGAAAAACTTGCGCGGGTCATAGTTGCGATAGGGCAGTTTAATGACGTTGCCCTCGATGGGGATATCGACTTGTTTGCTGCGAAGGGGATAAACAAAATGCTCAATCTCGGGATCGTCATTGTGTTCAACAAGCTGCTTGACGCAGATTTGGGCCCCGCCCAGTTTCAGACTCCCGATTATATGTAGCACGTGTATTGCCATTGTTTATCCTTTGAAAATGTCCTTGTACCGTTCCGCAATCCGCACGATATCATGATTGGCCGCGGCGTACTCTTGCCCATGCTGTCCCAATTCGTTATAACGTTGTTCATTGAGCATTTTTTTAAGCTGCTCGGTCATCCGCTCCTGGCTGAAATCACATGCCACGCCGCAGCGGTGCGTATCCAGAAAATAATCCGGATTGACCCCGAAGGAAAGAATCGCCGTACCTGCCTTACATGCCTGGATAAACGTATTTGGAAAACCTTCCGAATCGGAAGTGTTAACGAACACCTTCGCGGACTGAAAGCAGCTGTCGATGTCGTGAAACGGTACACGTTCGATAAAGCGGAGATTAGCGAGCTTCGCAGCAGCGGTTCTCAGGGCATCATACCGCGTGTCACCGGTGGCTTTCTGGCAGACCATCACGAAGCTTTCTTCGGGCAGCGCTGCCGCCAGTTCAATAAACCGCCCCGGCCCCTTGATCGCGGCACTGCGGCCGACCCAGAGAATACTGTCCTTGTCGACACCGGCAAGATTGGGAATGCGATGGCCGTTCGGGATGACCGTCGATTCGACACCAAAGTGATTGTGCATAAGGTCCTGGTCCCGCTGATTTTGAGTCACGACACAGTCGCATTTTTTCAGCGAACGAGTGAAAAGCCGTCCCAGTAACGGTTTCTCCCGGATATAGGTGCCATCGCACTCCCGCTGGCTGGCGGTGCGATAAAGCATCCTGCATCCATACTGTCGACAAAACACCCGTCCCAGCGGCACGCCCGGCGATGCCGTTTCCAGCATGATCCAGTCGGCACCAGCCCGTTTCAGGGCCCGCCAGATTTTGACTGCTCCCGTCAGCGAATTCTGCTTGAAATTCACACTTTTCAAAATGCGAACATTCTCTCGCTGCTCCTCATCCGGCTGGCCGTAATCGGCCACGACAAAGCGAACCTCGAACGCATCGTCTTTAGCCAACTCGGTGGCAAGCAGATACAGATCCACCTCCGCACCGCCGAAAACCGATTCCACTGACGGATTAAAAATCGGGTACGCCTTCGGCGACACAAAACACACTCGTATTTTCTCAGTTTTTATTCCCATTGTCATCTGAGCAACGCGAATCTATCTTAAAACTCAAAACTATGAACTATTAACTTATTTCCGCCGCTTTTGGCGGGCGTGGTGTTTTCGTTTGAATTTTCGTCGGTTCAGTTTCGGCCGCTCGTCCACCAGCGGCTCGGCGGGGGCCAAAAACAGCTGTCGTGCGGGCACATTCACCGCCGCGATGCGGACTTTCATGGCTTGTCCCAGATGCACACTTTCGCCGGACCACTTACCCACAATCGCCTGTGCCCGCTCGTCATACTTCCACTCATCCAATCCCAAATCGCCCGGCTCGATCATCCCCTCGATGCCGAACTTCGTACACTGCACAAACACGCCGAAATTCGTCAGCCCCGAAACGATTACATCCATATCCTGCCCGATCCGTTCGCTGAGCATCTGCAGAATCAGCACCGTCTTCAGTTCCTTTTCCGCGTCCGCCGCCTGCAGTTCCGTAAAGGTAATATGCTTGCCGATCTCGATCAGGTCGCCTTCGCTTAGCACCTCCTCGCGTCCGAGTTTCGTGAGCCGCCCCTTGACGTAACAATCGATCAGCCGATGCACCAGCAGATCCGCGTACCGGCGAATCGGGCTGGTAAAGTGACAATAGTGCGTGCTGGCCAGCGCAAAATGCCCGATATGCAGCGGCGAGTACTCCGCCTTCTGCATACTCCGCAGAATATACATGTTCACCGCGTATGAAAGCGGCGTATCTTTCACCGCCTCCAGCAAATCCTGTATCGCGGCCCGGTCCAGATGCCGCGGAATCTTCAATCCGCACACCCGCACAAACCGCCCCAGTTTTTGCGTCGTCATTGCGTCCGGGTCCGGATGTATCCGCCGCATAAACGGCACCCCGAACCGATCCAGCAAACTCGCAACGGCTTCATTGGCCTCGACCATGAACATCTCGATAATCGTATGCGGATAACTGTCGTCTGCCGGATGCGCATCGACCACACGGCCTTGGTCATCATACACCAGCTCCGTTTCCGGCAGATCCAGATGCAGCATCCCGTTCTTTTCGCGCCGTTTCTCAACCACACGCGCCAGCGTCTCCATATCTTTCAGCAGGGCGACCACTTCCCCCGGATACCCTTCGGCGTGTCCCTTAAGAATCGCATCGACTTCCAGATACGTCAGCCGTTTTTTGGAGCAGATAATGCTGTTGTCAAACTCCCGGCCTAAGATATTGCCTTCAGAATCGTAGGTAATATAAACGCTTTTGGCGAACCGCTTCTGATCCGGTTGGAGCGAGCAAATTCCGTTGCTCAGCACTTCCGGCAGCATCGGGATCACCTTCTGCGGCAGGTACACGCTGTTGCCGCGCAGCCGGGCCTCTTTGTCCAGCGGCGAATCCTGCTCAATAAACGCACTGACATCGGCGATATGCACCCCCAACTGCCAGTGGCCGGATGTGTCTTTTTTCAAGCTGATGGCATCATCGAAATCCTTCGCGTCCGGCGGGTCAATCGTTACAATCACCTCATCACAGATGTCGCTGCGCCCCTCGGTCTGTTCCGGCTTGAAATGTTCCGTTGCCCGCCGCGACTGCTGGCGGCAGGGGTCCGGGAAATCATCCGGAAGCCCGTACCGCGTCATAATCGAGCCGATCTCCGCGTCATACTCCCCGGCCCTGCCCAGAATCTCCACAATCGCCCCCCGTGCGGGCATGTCTTCCGTCGGGTAGCTGACGATTTCCAGAACGACCTTGTCGTCTTCCTTGGCACCGCTGGCGACCGCGTCATCCACCAAAACCGAACGATAAAACCCCTTGCCTTCCGGCTGCACCAGCCACAGACCCTTGTTCCGCGTCAGCGTACCCACGAACCGGTCGCTGCCGCGTTCGACGATGTCGATAATGACCCCGCTGTAGCGGACCTGGCCTTCACGATGACCTTTCTTCACCGCCCGCGCGACCACCGTGTCATTATTCATCGCCCCCGCGGTATCTTCCGGGCTGACATACAAATCGCCGTAAGCGTTGGCTTCCAGCGGAATGATGAAACCGAATCCTCGCTCGTTGGCACGGAACGTTCCGATCACACGGTGCCCCATCGCCGGCAGCGGCGAATAGTCCCTGCGGGTCAGAGCGGTCAATATTTGTTTTTTGAAAAGTTCCATAGTGCTTTATAGGTATAAAAAAAGCGTCCTGCCGATGAGTTTATCGGCAAGACGCCCGGTTGTCTAAACAAAAGTCGCTTGAGGTCCGTATTAGCCGGCGCTCTTGGCGGCCAGCGCATTGACCCGGCGGGTCAACCGCGACTTAATGCGGGAAGCGGTGTTCTTATGCAGGGTGCTGGTCGTTGCGAGCTTATCGAGCTTTTTGGTCAGGACCTTCAGCTCGGTCTGTGCTTTATCCCTTTCGCCGGCGTTCAGGGCCGATTCGAGATGCTTGATCTGCGTTTTCAACATACTCTTGCGCGAACGGTTGATCACCCGCCGTTTGGCGTTCTGACGAACCCGTTTTTGGGCTGATAATGAATGTGCCACTGGTTACTCCTAAATATCGATTTTATTAACTACCACTGAGAGGTTGTGATCTTAACATCACGGAAAACATTCCTATTTACCATTTTTTCGCAAAAAGTCAATACGCTGTCCGACATCTTTATAACTAAAATCTGTCTGGGCCAGTTTTCGATACAACTCCAGGGCCTGATCCGACTTTCCGGAATCCTCGTAAGCCCTTGCCAGATTGTATCTTATGTCTTTTGCGGTGGCCGAGTCCTTATTGACGCACTGCTCCAGGGCCTGCTGAAAAATATCTATCGCGTCGTCATTCCAGCCCTTTAAAAGGAAGCACAATCCCATTTTATTCATCGACGCCATTTTCAGGCGGGGGTCCTTCTGGGACTCCTGGAACATCGGGATGGCCGTGTCAAATTGCTGGTTTTTGATTAAACAGCGGCCGTATTCATACTTGAAACTCAGCTCGGTGGGGTAATTTTCCACGCATTTTCTGAAATGGTCCAGTTCCACTTCGTCCAGTTGCCGCTGGACCTGCAGAAGCTGCTTTTGAAGAGGCTCATCCTGGGGTTGTTTTTGCGCCTGCGCTGTGAACTGACGGACCTGCACCCTGAGTTTCCTGATGCGGAACTCACCAAGACGTTTTAGAAACGTAAAATCCTTTGATTTCTCATAGGCGTTTTGCAGCAGTTGGGCTGCCTCCTGGTCGCCTTGTTCGGTTTCCAGGGCAAACAGCGCCCCGGCCAGTTCAAGAATGTTGGTGACCGCGCCATGGCCGTCCTGCATCTTTTTGCGGGCGCGCTCGACGGTCTCTTTTTTGACATCCACGCTTTTGACCACGTTATCCTGGCTTTGCAGTTTATCCTGGGCGTCGCGGTTTTTGATAGATTCCCGAAAGCTTACGGCGGTGCCGTACTTGCCTTTTTCCATGGTCATACTGGCCGACAGGTCCCGCAGCTCGTCCTTGAGCAGGTTTTCCTGCGGTTTCAGCTCCATCGCACACTGGCATGCCACGACGGCATTGGTGTACATGTGCATTTTTTTATAGCAGTCCTTCAGCAGGATAAACGTGTCGAATCGTGTTTTGGTGGATTTTTCCGAGGCCTTCGTGGCTTCAAAAATGATATGCGCGATCCATTCCGCGGTCCGCAGATAGCCGCCCTCGATGGCTGCCTGCAGCAGGTCCTCGGCATAGGGCAGATGGTCCGGATCCTTGGTCAGCAGGTATTCGGCGTTGAGCATTTTTTCCAGCGGGGTCTTGCCTTTGAGATGCTTGACCTTTTCGACCATCGACGGTTTCTTGCCGCCTTTGCCCTGTCGGATCAGGCCCAGCCGCCGCAGCGGGGCGTGGCCGTCTTCCAGCGCGTCCGGACACAGGCGCAACCCGTCCAGGTACAATTCGATCGCGTAATCGAAATTGTCCGTGACCACCACTTCCTCGGCACGTTCAAAGAAAGCGCGGGCCTTGTCAAGACAGACTTCGTAAGCGTCAATTTCCAATGCTACTCGCCCAAATTCGTGTGTTTTTTAACATTTAAGAGCCATATCTTATTGTTTTCGACCAGTTTATGCAACAAAATTAGCGCAAGAACTTCCAATTTCAGGTAATTTTCCCCGATTTGGGGCGGGCGGGCCGGAATTGTGGCCCGCCCGCGTTCCATTGAAATGGGTTTGTTTTTCGTTTTTTTGTTTTGCCGCAGAGAACACCGAGGTTCACAGAGATTATTTGATGGGGAATATGCTGCCCCTTCAGGGCGATTCGGATGGGTGGGGGTATCCGGACTCAGCCCGATGGGCTGGGCTATAGTACATCGGCCTTTCAGGCCATCTTGCTGCCGCACCGAAGGTGCCCGTTCTGAACATACCCGCACTGAAGGTGCAGTGTAATTTAGCCCAGGGCACCGCCCTGGGTCTGTGGTCACCCCCGCAACATCACGCCCTGTAGGGGCAGGGTAATGGATTCGCAGGGTTTGGAGAGTTTCCAGAATCGTGGTGGTGATGCGGGTGGTGAAAGAATTACACCCCCTCCCCCCTTTGGGGTACTCCCCCTTGGCAGGGGGAGAGCTTTTCTTGCGGCGGTGTTTTGTGATGTAACGGGACAATGAGTTTTCGGGGCGCTGCCGCATGTACTTCGTAAATGGGTTTGTTTTGCGAAAATACTTCCTGAATGTTCGATCTTCCGGTGAGCGCGCGTAGTGTTTGAAGGCAGCGACGGTGACGTGTTGGGCCGTCAGCGACCGGTGGAAGGTGTAGAGCAGGTTTTTGCCGGCGATGTACATTGGTCCACGGCTCGACTGAGCTCGTCGAAGTCAGATTTACACAGATTTTTTTTGACAGGATTAACAGGATTTACAAAATATATTCATTATTTCCATTTACATTATTCAGTTTTCCCTTCGGCTAAGCTCAGGGCGGGCAATTTTATTAGCCCCTCCGTATATAGGGGCGAACCTGCGCTTTTTGTTCGAAATGGCGAAATGGCGAGGGGGGTCTGAATTGATAAGTGCTTGTATGAAGAGGAGATAAAAAATTTTATTTTTTTGGATTTTTGGGTTTACCCCCCTGCGCTTTTTGTACCAAATGGCGAAATGGCGACTGCCTTAAGGCAGGATTAACTGGATTTACAAGAAGTAATTAAACCACGAAGAAATGAAAGACCACGAAGGGAAATCGACGGGACGGGTCGGAAATGAGTAATGTCGAATGAATAATGACGAATGGCCGGTCGATTTCTGATTATTAAACGACCACAGTAAAAAAATATAAAAAACTTCGTGCTTCTTCGTGCCTTCGTGGTAAAAATGATTTTCATTCGGGACATTGACGGTATAATTTGGGGCAAGGAATATACGAATGCAGGAATACAGGGCCGCCGGAGGTTGGGGCGGAGTGGGAAAAAGAATGCAAGAACATGAGAACTCAAGAACTCAGGGGTATTGCCGCGGCGGACGATGTGGCGTACTGAAGAGAATCGGTGGATTTTGATGGGGCAAAAATGCGGAGTAAGAGTATGAAAGCAATGGAGGGAAGCCAGTGTCTGATCCTTTTAATTCTCATGTAAATAAATGCATATATTGCGACACTTCCCAAAAGCTGTGCAGAAGTTCTCACATTATCCCAAGATGCTTGGGAACGTTCAGAAATCAACCGACATTACGCTATAGGGTATGCCGGGATTGCGAAGAGGCTATTGGTCAATGCGAGGACATTTTAGCAAAATGTGCACCTGAAGCATTGTTTAAAGCAAATCTTGGAATCAAGGGTAGGCATGAAAAATCAACTTCACCCTTCAGAAGAAAACATATGGGATATGGACCGATCAAAATGAAAATCAAATATCCTGGTACCGACTATGAGATGCTGGTTGAGCCTGTGGGCGACGGAAAAAATTGCCAGATTATACCTCATATTGAGATATGCGACGCACACGGAAATAATAAGCAAATTATTATAGAAGACCCTGACTCTCTTACAGCAGATAAGCTGAAAAAATTAATCTTTTCAACCGAAATTAAGCATCCTACAAAAGTTTGGCCACGAATGCAAAAAAACGAGCAGGTTGACAGAATCTTCGACCTTTTGAAGGCATGTGGTCTATATGTAAGCGAAGAAATGGCCGAGGATATTAAACCATTTGAGGGAACAGTAAAGGCAGGAGGCCAGATAGTTGGGGATGGACGACGATTTAGAGCGATTGTCAAGATTGCGTTCCATTATTATTTAAATTTTAATAGCTTCAAGCACACAGGCGATGAGGATGTTTTCATGCCTGTACGAGATTTTATACGCTATGGGAAAGGTCGCTTGAAAGATTTTATCATTGAGAAGAAGGGCTATTTTGTAGAGCAATTAAAGTGGGGATGGAAGCCTCCAACTTACGGCCATATTATTGTTGCTACAGTTAATGATGGATTTATAAATGTAAAAATCCAGTTATTTGTAGGGCCAAATTACGAGCCGCCTTACTATGAAGTGTTTATTGGCGAGAATCCTTTTAAAATAGAAATACCGGGAATTATCTTCGGCCATAATTACGCTTATGATGATAACCAAGAGAGTAAAAATTATGATGGCAGTTTTCACCAACTATTAGCAACCAAATTGATTCTCAATGGATTTTAGGAATATAGGGGTAGTATGGAAATATGGAGAAAACATTATGACTAACAATAAAAACGGAAGGAGTAAAACAAAAATAAGCTGGGTTGGTAAAATCGGTTGGTTCTTTGTGATTTGCCAAGTACTGCTAATTCTGAGTATTATATATCGCTTCAAATCTCTAAACGATCAGGACTTTGCAATGTTGAAGGCAGAATTAGACACAATCAAAATGAATCTGGATGTTGGCTTATTTCCAACTTTTAGGATAATAAAACTCCTTGCTTATTTTCTTGGGCTCAATGCCCTGTGTCCGTTTGCGTGTTTTCTGGGATGGCTTGAATATTACAAAAGTAAAACGGGCAATGTTATCGTTATTACTTCGATAATCTGTGCCTTAATCACCATTGTATTGTCATTGATTTTGGCATATCATTATGATACTTCTCTTATGCCCTATCTATGAAATCTATAAATCTGGGGACACCATACTAATTATTTGGTGTGCAGACATTGGTAGGGTAGGCTGCTTGGCACACCGAAGCTTTAAGCCAAAGTGGGGGTCTACGCTGTTAAAAACGGCTATCCGTCATTCTCCAGTACCCGGTTTCGGTAGAGCTTGGTTTCGAGGGATCGCTGGTAGCTGGTCCAGTTTCTGCCGTCGCCCTGGTCGTTTTCGATGAGATTTTCGGTTTGGTTCATCTTGGCGTCAAGGTTGTCGATGTAATTAACCATAAACGCTTCCGGCGTGGCGGGCAGTTTGGGCGAGCCGAAGTCGTACTGGCCGTGATGGCTGATGATGATATGCAGCAGGGCGTCAAGAATTTCAGGATTTACCGGCGTGCCGTCGGCTTTCAGGTCGTCGGCCTTTTGCGTAATCATCTGCGTGCCCTGAATAATGTGCCCCAGCAGTTGTCCCCGGTCGGTATAGCTGAATCCGATCTTGTAGGACAATTCCTGCGTCTTGGCCATGTCATGCAGCAAAATCGCCGCCAGCACCAGATCCTTTTGGATCTTCGGATACAGCGGAAACAGCACCTGCGCGACATTCAGCATGTTCAGCGTATGTTCCAGCAGCCCGCCCAGATAGTTATGGTGCATCTGCATCGCCGCCGGAGCAATGCAGAATTGTTTCATCAGTTCCTGATCGTTCAGAAAGGCTTCTGTCAGCAGCTTCAGGTCGTTGTTTTCAATCGTCGCCATAATGCCCTTGACCTGCTCGAACATCTCGCCGATGTTCTTGTCCGTCCGCGGCATATAATCCATCAGTTTGACCTGATCGGGCTGGACGACCTGCACATCATTGACGACAATCTGCATATTGCCCTGGTACAATTCGCTCTTGCCGCGGATGGCGACAAACCCCTCGCTCGGCAGGGCCTGATAAAGCTGCTCAGTCGCCTGCCACAAACGGCTGTTGACCTTTCCGGTCTTGTCCGACAGAAACATCGCAATGTATAAATCCCCCTTGGTCGTGTTCCGCAGCACCGGCTGGGTGACCATATAAATATCCTGCAACTGTTGTCCGGGCTGAATATCTTTAATAAATAAGTGCGCCATAATTGAGTCCTTAGTTCGTAGTTCGTAGTAAATTATCCCGACACGTCGGGACGCTTTTTTTAAGATTTTTCGTAACAGTTATCGATTTCGGGCGATATTATAGATGAAATCCGGAAAAAGTGAAAGGAAAACCCGAAATGCCGCCAAAATATCAACATATGCCAAAAGCATATTGGTACTGATGAACCGGAGAAACTGACTGAAGTGATTCAAGATGCTATAAGCCAAACACCGAAAACAGCGGCCCTGTAATTCCGGTAGGGGTGATTCTGTTGTAAAAAAACTAACCAATCTTATTTTGACCCTATTGCAAAGCTGCATTTTGGCGGTATAATCTGCCGTCACTTTCCGGTGGGCCCTGCGGGTGTGCCGAGGCGGCTGGAAGGGGACCGGCATTAACAGGATGTCAATGGTATGGAAAACTGTCGTAAAAGCAAAATTAAACGGGCCCGTAAATCAGGTTTTTTGGTTCGCCAAAGCACAAAAAAAGGCAGAAAGATTAACGCAAGCAAACGGCGAGCCGGCCGCAGGGTCAATGTAGCCAAGAAGGTCTGCTAAATAGCTGCACGGACTTCCCGCTCCGGGACACGACCAGGCCGGCCCGCGTAGAATCGAGGGGATGGCCGTGCCGCTACCATTCGTAGCCGCAATAGGAGCAATAATAACGGGGAGCGTTGTCCGGCTTGGGCTCGCTGCGTATGAGGACCTTCTTGCTCTGGACCTGCAAAAGCAGTTTCTCGGTCATTTCGACCGGGCCATAGATAATTTCCGCCAGATCCCCCGAACCGCATTTCGGACACCGTAATGTTTCAGGAATACTCATTTGCTAATGTCCTGTCATTCCGAACCCCGTTAGGGGGGGACCTGTTCATTCAGCATCGCCAAAGGCGAATCCTCAACTACGAACTACGAACTAAAAACTACGAACTATACTGATTAAACGGGTGTTCGCTTAAGATAGTGTGCATCCGTGCCTCATCGCATAACTCCAGAACTGTTGCCAGCGGCCCGTTGTTAACTTTAATGTTCGCAATGCAAGAACACAACTGGCGCCATCCTCTTTCCAC
>Ga0224495_10002673_pt1 | contig 11461 bp, 13 predicted proteins | sample SF_Jul11_sed_USG_FD_168128 | JGI IMG/M metagenome (GOLD analysis project Ga0224495, IMG submission 168128) | Sediment microbial communities from San Francisco Bay, California, United States - SF_Jul11_sed_USGS_4_1 | ecosystem: Environmental > Aquatic > Marine > Sediment | place: USA: California...
AGGCATGTACCCCACCTTTGACTCAGCCTCAATCAACTGTGAATCTACATCAAAACCATATCGTTGAGCTACCTGTGTCCCTAAACCCGTAAAGGCTACTTCTAATTCGAAAACTTTGAAAGCCGCAGATCCCACTACGCCATGAAAAACCGCTTTCTTACCTGCGGCGTTATCTCCAGCCACCCGACCCTGTTTGTTGGCGATATCCCCCAGGGGAGTATACATCCAATCCTGGCTCACCAGATTGAAGACTTCGCAGCAGTCTCCTGCAGCATAGGTATCTATAGCATTGGTCTTTTGGTTCTTATCTGTTCGGATCGCTCCTGTCTTTCCGAGTTCGATGCCCGCCTCCTTGGCAAGTTCCACGTTCGGGATGACTCCGAGCGCCATCAACACCATGTCCACCCGGTAACTGGCCTTATGCGTTTCGAAGGTCGTTACTTCATCTTTACCGTTCGTTTTGAAATCCGCGGGCTCGTGATGGGCAAGGAAGTGGACTCCGTTTTCCTGCAATTCCTTCAGAATTTTCTCAGAGATCTCCCTCTCTAAGTTTCCCACCGGCAAATCTTTACGGCAGAATAAGAAGGTTTCCAAATCTCTTAACCGAAAGGCCTCGCACATTTCCAGTGCAATAAAACCTCCCCCCAAGATAGCAACCCTTTTAGGCCTTTTTTCATCGACATAGTTTCTGATGCGGATGCCGTCCTGTAGGTCTTTCAGGGTGAAGATGTTGCTGGCATTGCTTCCCGGGAGGTTTAGGCGCCTGGATCGAGCCCCGGTGCCCATGATAAGTTTGTCGTAGGGAAACCATTGGGTTTCGGATTTGGATAGGTCAACGACTTCGACTCTTTTCTCCTTCGGGTCAATTTTAGTGACCCGGTGTTCCGTCTTGACTTCAATATCCTGCTTCTCCTTAAATTCCTGGGGAGTTCGAACCACCAATTTTTTCTGGTCCTTTACTACATCGCCGATGTAGTAGGGAGTCTCTCAGGAGCCATAGGAGACGAATCGTCCCTGCTCGAACATGAGAACTTCGAGATCAGGATTGACCCGTTTTGCTCTGGCTGCTGCGCTCGGCCCACCTGCTGAACCACCCACGATGACAAGTTTTTCTCTTTTTGACATCTTCATCTCCCTAATATCGTAGCCGCAGGCTTTAGACTGCGATAATTAAGTATCATTAAGTGATGTTAATTCCTCTAAAGACGGCGCACCCTAAAGGGTGCGGCTACCAACATTGCCAATTTAGGATTCAATTCTTGTCTCTGGATGCCTTCTGGCAGCTCATACATACCCCAAACACCTGAATAGAAATATTGTCCAGTTTGAAAGTTTTATCTTTGCCTATCTCTGATTTCAAAGTATTGAAACTCTGGCTCGGAAAATCGATGATCTTTCCACATTTTTCACAGATCAGGTGACCATGATCCTTTTTCTGATACTTGGGCTCATAGTAAAAGCAATTCTGTTTGATATCTAATCTCTCGATGAGATGATATTTCTCAAGTAGTTTTAAGGTCCGATAAATCGTGGGCCGGGAGACCTTCGCTCCTTTTCGGTTAAGAACAGAGTAAAGTTCTTCGGCGCTGAAATGATCCTTTCGAACTTCGAGTTCTTTAAGAATCGTTTCCCTTTCCCTAGTATTTTTCAGTCCGCCCGGCCCCAAGAAATATTTGAGTGGATGAGCTTCCTTGTTCATGTTAAAAAGCCATCTCCGGTTTCCACATCTCTTTTAACATAACTCCCACCTCCTTAGTAGGTTAGTTTGAGGTTTAAGGTTTGAGGCAAGACATTTAGCCTTTAACCTCTCATCTTAATCCTCATAGCTAAACTTTCATCTTCACCTTAACACCCCACCATGCAACATGTAATTCCTCCTCTTTCACCTCCTTTCAGAATTCCTGACGGATTCTTTTCTTAAAAATGAATAGCGAAAGACTAAAGAGCAAAAAAATGAACCCCAGCAGAATTAATAAGTTTAGGTACAAAGGAATCGTTCCCTTTTCTTCCAACAAGCAATGTTTCAAACCATCTACCGTATAGGTCAATGGCAGAAGGTAAGAGATGACAGGGAGAGGGTAGGGCATCGCAGAAACCGGAAAGAAAACTCCGCAGAGGAAGATCATGGGAAATCGGAAGAAGTTGGACATGGTCATGGCCTCAAAGACCTCTTTCACTCCTACCGAAATTAGGATTCCAAGGAGTGAGAAAGCGATGCCAGAAAGGATGATCGTGAGAGAAAAAGAAAAGGGATGATGAATAGAAAGGCCTATGATTGGGATGAGGAAGATCGTGATGACCAAAGTGATCACCAGGCCAAACACAGTGCTTCCAAGGGCCTTGCCGAAAAGGATGGTTCTGATCTCCAATGGAGCCAGAAGGAGTCTCTCGAGAGCCCCGATCCGTTTCTCAAAAGTGATTACGATGGCTGCCATCGAAGTGGATGAAAAAAGGAGGGTCAATCCAATCAGTCCCGGGATCACCTCTTTAATCCCCACCGGGTTCCTAAAATAGAAAGCAAAGACGAACACAATGGGAAGCATTAATCCCCAACTGATCAAAGGGGGCTTGAGGTAGTAAGCCCCCATATCCTTCTTGGCCATGAAATAGGCTTTTCTTATTTCCTCCATTATTCCCCCCCCATTTTTACAGGCTTATCGATCTTCATTAAGTCTGAATCGAGACCGGTTAACGTCACGAAAGCATCCTCCAGACTGGGGCTCAACGTATTGATCGTTTCCATTCTTGCCCCTTGTTCTTTAAGGAGGTTTATAATACCAGGAGCAACTTGATCGATGTTTTTCGTATGGAAGCGAATCCGGTTTTCGTCGATCAAAATCTTTTCGATGCCGTCCAATGAGAGCAGTTTATTCTTCAATGGATCTGGAATTCGATCGAGTCCGATTTCAAGAACCTCCATTTGTTTGACATGGGATTTAATATTTTCTGGCGTATCGATGATCCGTATTTCCCCTTTCACAATAATGGCGATCCGATCACACAGACTTTCTGCTTCGGGAATGTAGTGGGTGGTGAGAAAGATCGTTAGCCCCTTCTTTTTCGAATCGAGGATGAGTTTCCGCAAGCCTCTTGCGCTCATCACATCCAGACCAGTGGTGGGCTCATCAAGGAAGAGGATTCTGGGATGATGAATCAGAGCACTGGCGATCGTCAGCCTTCGCTTTAATCCTCTCGACAATTTCTGAAATGGTTTTTCTTGATGATCCTTCAAACCAAATTCTTCAAGAAGCTGAAGGGCACGATCTTTCCGTTCTTTTCGTGCGACCCCGTAGAGTTCTGCCTGATAGATAAGATTCTCAAGGGAAGTGAGTTCCCCATAGAGGTTCGAGGTTTCAGGGACGAGGCCGATGGTCTTCTTGACCTCCACGGGTTCCTTCGAAATATCCCGGCCGGCAATCCATGCAGTGCCCGAACTGGGTTGGGTCAGGCCTACCATCATTCGGATGGTGGTCGTTTTCCCTGCGGCGTTTGGTCCTAAAAATCCAAAGATTTCTCCCTCTTTGACATCAAACGAGATGTGGTCAACTGCAAGGTTAGGGCCATAAGATTTGGTTAGTTCGTTTACCCGGATGATAGCATCCATATCCCTTCTTCTCTCTTTCTCAATCTAAGTGAGATTTCAAAACGATACCTCCAATGTTGCAGCGGGGTTCCCCGCCAATGGCATCTTTGGAAATACCTCACCATTGTTACTTTCCTATTAACTCTTCAATCTCTTCCTTACCCTTTTCCAACTCTACCCCTTGTTCTCCATCTTTTCCTAAAAGTAGAGTCAGGAATTCTCCAACATGCGTCTTCTCCTCTTTGGCGATGTCGCGGAGAATCTTCTTAATGTCATTATTTTTGGCCACGGCAGCCATTTGTTCGTAAAGGTTGATGGCATCTAACTCCGCAATGATCCCCGCTCTTAGAATTTCTTTGTCCAGGTCCTCTTTTTTCACACTCTCCAGACGAGTTGGTATTGTTGATAGCATACTCTGGTCTCCCCCTTTCCCGTAATAGATTTTTATTCGTGTCTGCAGGTGCCGCCAGTGGAGCAGGGTGGTGTAGAGCAACGTTCCTCCCGCCCGCAACATGTGTGACCCGGTGTTCTTTTCTCACTTTTTACGGAATGAGAAACGGAGAGCATTTTTTCCAATTGGGAACTCCCACACTGCTTGCAGTTTAAGGTGTTGCCTTTTGAACCTACACCTACCAGAAACTCCGAAACAGCGCCGCAATGATTACATCGATACTCGTAAATAGGCATTTCTAATCCTCCTTAGCGTTGACTTACTACCTTCAAATACCGGTCTGCAGGAAGGCGGGCAAACATGACAGCGCCAATGCACGGGGTTACATACTTCACCTTCCATTGATCCCCGAGGATGTTGAAAAATTCGAGACAGGATGAACACACATGGGTACTGTCGGCAATGGAGTAGGGGACCATGATCCCATTCAGGTTGACAAAGAATTTAGGATCAAGGAAATTGGCATGATTTGCTGAATGGTGGGCAAAGATCTTATCAAAATCAAAAGGTTCATCTGGCCGGTGACGTTCAAACCACGTCTGATAAAAATCTTTTTCAATGGGCTCGATGTTCTCCCAAGGCTTAGGTTTCCTTTTCTGGAATTCTTGGGATTCCAGCAATTGTGCAATCTGATCAGAAGAGGGAAGACGGTCAGGTTTAAAACTCGATTCAGTGATAATGATGGGATTTCCAATATCAAGATGATCCAAAGGTGTATTGCTAACAACAAGAAACTTACTGACCTTGTCCGATTTCCCATACCAGGAAGTCCTTCTCTTGCAAAAGCCCTCCCAGGCTGAAGGAGCAAGATAGCCGACCTTCCGTGAAGCTCTCAGTACGCGACAGGGAATCCGGGCCTCGTCGTTGAATTCACCCCCGCTTTGCTCAACATTCTCCCTAACCTTTTTCAAACGATCAGCATCGACCCAATAACAAAACTTTTGGTATAGCATCATGCCTCCGAGTTTAACACAAAGTTTAAGGATTAAGGTTGGAGGTTAAACCTTTAATGTTTATAGGCAGATGCCTCCAACCTCTGACCTCAGTCCTTTTGCCTTAATACACTCTCCACTTCTTCCCACATTCGTTGAACGATCCTTTCAACCCCATTGCAGGGGTATTCCATAATCGTCTTGGTGTTCACTAACGCCTCGACCACCTTAGGTTCATATGGGATTTTTCCGATGATTCCGCAGCCATTCTTTTCGCAATAGGCGACAATTCTATCTGTGTTTTCTAAATTGATATCAAATTTGTTGATGCAAGCCGCCGAAGGGATTTTGAAATGTTCAGCCAGTTTCAAAATCCTTTCGAGATCGTGGATTCCTGATAGGGTGGGTTCTGTAATGGCCAAGATGAGATTGACACCAGTAAGGGAAGCTGTCACTGGACATCCAATGCCAGGTGGCCCATCGATCAGAATGAATCCTAAATGTTTCTCTTTCGCGATTTCCATTGCCTGTTTCCTTACCACCGTGACTAATTTCCCCGAGTTCTCCTCCCCGATCCCCAGTCTTGCGTGGACAAAAGGCCCGTAGGGTGTGTCAGAGACAAACCAATCCCCTGAAAAGGCTTCCTCCATTGTAATGGCGTCTTCGGGACAAACATGTGAACAAAAGCCGCAGCCTTCACATGAAACCGGATCGACTACTCCATTATCGATGGCATGAAAACGGCACACTTCAGCGCAGAGACCACACTGAGTACATTTATCCAAATCTACATGCGGAGATCTTCCACCAAAATATTTTTCTTGGGCCAAGACCTTTGGCCGAAGCAGAAGATAGAGGTCAGCGGCATCGACATCGCAGTCCACCATCACTTTATTCTTTGCTAACGAGGCGAAAGCGGCGGCTATGGTCGTCTTACCGGTCCCACCCTTGCCGCTGACAATGGCCAGTTGCTTGATTTGGTTTTGTTCCATCATATCACTTCTTCCGATAATTCAAAATCGCTTCGTGTAATCCTTTGATCGCCAAAAGGGAACAATGGGCCTTTCTTGCCGGGATACCACCGGCTGCTTCGATGACATCATTATCCGTCAATTGGAGCGCCTCTTCGAGAGTTTTTCCAATAGCAAGTTCTGTGGCAATGCTTGATGTAGAAATGGCTCCGGGGCATCCCTGGGTTAGAAATTTGAAGGCGGATACCTTGCCGTCTTCGACCTTGAGATAGACCCTGATGAAATCCCCGCAGGTCGGATCACCGACTACTGCCATGGCATCAGGATTCTCGATTTCTCCGACGTTCCTGGGATGCATAAAGTGATCGATCAGCGTTTCGTTGTAGACGAGGTACCCGACCTCGTCACTCAATGCCTCCGTCTCTTCGATTTGACTCATGTAGTTTCTCCATAGATCCCCCCAACCCCCCTTTATTAATGGGGGGCTCGCCCCGTGGAGTGGAGAATCCTACTCCACAGGGCGAGGGTGGATTATACATTTGAGGCCGCAATATGCCCCTTGATTTTTTCAAATAAGTTTTGAAAGTTTTGGATATAAGAAGGCTCCTGAAGAACGATGGGAATCCCCTTTGAATAAGACTCTGCTATTTGGCGATCCATCGGGATTTCCGTGAGGATGGGAATACTCTGTGAGTTGCAGTAGTCCCATACCTTTCGATCTCCGATATCTGCTTTATTGATCACTACGCCCATCGGGATACCGAGTTTTTCCAGCATTCCCACAGCCAGCTCTAAGTCATTCAGGCCAAAGGGCGTTGGCTCCGTAACCAACGAACAGAAGTCACTTCCCTTTACCGTTTCAATGACAGGGCAGGCTGTTCCCGGAGGTGCATCGAGAATCACAACCTTATCCTTTTGAATCCTTTCTTTGACCTTTCGGATGAGTGGAGAGGCCATTGGTTCTCCCACATTTAGAACTCCATTGGCAAAAGGGATACCGTTGGCGCTTCCCTCCTGGACGATTCCAATCTCTCTTTCCACTTCAAAAATGGCCTTCTCAGGGCACAAATAGGAACAGGCTCCGCACCCATGGCAGAGTTCGTCGAAAACCAGAACATTTTTCAGAATGACTGCAATTGCGTGATATTCACAAACCTTTGCACATTCGCCGCAATAAGTGCATTTGGATTCATCAATCCGGGGGACCGGAATTCCCATAGAGGTAACCTGGCGTATGCTGGGGGATAGAAACAGGTGGGAATTAGGTTCCTCCACATCGCAATCAATTAATTGGACAGTCCCTTTGGGGAGCGAAAGGGCTAAATTAACGGCGATGGTGGTCTTTCCGGTCCCCCCTTTGCCGCTTGCAATGGAAATGATCATCTCGTCTGAAGTTCCTTTCTTGTATTTAATGAGTTGGGGCATTTTCGTAAAAACAATGGTACTCATACATCCGATACCGGATGACTCCTTTTCTTGCCAGCCTGCTCAAGTCCTTCACGACCTCATCTAAGTGGAGCCCCAATGCTCTGGAAATGTCTTCTGCTGTGCATGGCCTCCTCTTGATCAGATTTAGGATTTCAGCATCTTTATCGGATTCGAAACTATCCCCCATTGGTGCCGCAAATTCAGATACCACCTCTGCATTGTTTCCAAACAGGTTCCTCACCTCTTCGAGTCGTTTCAGAGTTAACGGGTATGCAAAGTCTTCGGCGGGAGGTCTAACAGGGGTATTCAATTGGACTCTATCAGGTTGGATTCTTTCGATGGCCTCTTTGAGTTTAACAATCTCCTCTTTATCATCATTGACACCACGACAGAAAACGATCTCTAACCAGATCTTACCTTTATACCTTTTTCGGAATTGAATAAGTCCTGAAATAATATCTCCAACTCTTAAGGAAGGATAAGGTCTATTGATGGCCTCGAAGACAAAGGGGGTCACTGCATCGAGCGAAGGTAAGACCAAATCTGCGGTCAGTAATTCATTCCTGACCTCTTCAATCGAGAGAAGGGAGCCATTTGTTAGAACCGCCACAGGGATCGAAGTCAAATCCTTGATGGTGTGAATGATTTCTCCAATATTTTGATTCAATGTGGGTTCCCCCGAACCTGAAAAAGTAATGTAATCTGGTTTTTTATCCAGGATGGATAGCGAAAGCTCCAACTCCCTCTCTAGCTCTTCAGCAGAGACATATGATTGCCTGGATACAGTGTTGTGAGTGGTTCTTCCCAAATCGCAATAGATACAGTCAAAGGTGCATGTTTTATAGGGAACGAGATCAACTCCCAAGGATCTTCCCAATCTCCTTGATGGCACTGGGCCAAAAATGTATTTCAGGTTGCTCGGCTTTTTATCCATGCCTTTCAATTCTGGATCTTCTCTAATTCTTGAAGCAACCACTTCTGATTGATGCCAAACAGGATACAAGCCATCCCGAGCGTCTGGATTTTAAAGCCTGGTTTTTCTAGGCAATGCCCACCAAAATATCTTTGCATAATCTTGGCCATCCGGGGATATTGCCTTAGAATATTCCCGATCAATTTGTTTTCTAAAGGAGGGTTCTTAGCTGAAAACGACGTCATTTCTTCACTCCCCAGTTAGCCGTTCATCTCATTCTCACACATTTGGCTACTGCACTTGCCGCCTTTTTCCCATTCACCAAAGCCTTTCCTTCTAAAATAAAAAGTTTGCGAAATGTGTTGACCATTTTCGCTTCTAGTCTCACCACGCTTCCTGTCCGAATGGGGATAGAATACTTGATCGACAATCTACCAGTAACTGCAGGAATGCCCTTCAAGAAAAGGCAATGGGTAATTGCAGAATCCAACAGGGTAGCTATAATTCCTCCATGGACGATACCTGAATAGCTTTCAAACTTTGTGTCAGCAAGAAAATCTCCAAAAACGGAGCCGTCTTCCTCTTTATGAAATTTAAGTCTCAGTCCCGCTCCATTTGTCGGACCGCAAGCAAAACAATTCTGATGAAAATCGTTTTCCACTTTTTCCCTTTCGGTCAGGCCACATCTGACTCATTTAAATCCTGAATTCCCTATTGCTTGGTTCAAATCGTTTTCCTTAAGCAGCTTCCAGTTCACGGCGTTTGGCCATGTCGAAAAGAATTCTTTCCCTCGCCTTATCGATTCCCAAGGCCTTTCGTTTTTTATCGATATGGTCGATCATCATTTTGGCCGCCTTGATGGGGTCAGGCTCAAAGGCCCATTTGCCTTTAAAAATTTCATCGAACCCCTCAAAGAGCATTTTGGTCACTTCTTCACTCCCCAAAGTTGGCCAGGTGACGCCAAACACGGTAAACACACCCGAGGCCACAAAATATTGGCCGATGGAGATGGCCTTTTCGCTCATCCACTCAGGTGCCGCACCAGCGGCGGGCAGATCACTGATGTCATCACCAAGTCCACCATCTTTCACTACGGCGGTTGCTGCCATCAGAATTCGGCTATTATCGACACAGGAACCCATATGGAGGACGGGAGGAAGGCCCACGGTCTCGCACACAGAGGCTAATCCTTTGCCCGCATATTTGTGAGCTGCTTCTGGAGTGAGAAGTCCATACTTCCCTGCGGCCATGGCGCTGCATCCCGACGTCAGGACAATGACGTCATTACCAATCAACTCCAGGATCATTTTCAGATGTGGATCATCGTGAGTGACTCTAGCATTGTTACAGCCCACCACTCCCGCGATTCCTCGAATCCGGCCGTTAATGATGTTATCGTTTAGGGGTTTGTAAGATGCCCTATAGATACCTCCCATGAGGTAGTTGATCGTTTCGTGGCTGAAACCCACAACCGTATCTGTACTCTCAGGGGGGATAAGAATCGGCGATCTCCGGTTAGGAAAATTTTCAATGGCCTCCCTAAGGATCCTTTTAGCCACGCTTAGAGCTTCATGTTCATCGAACTGGATATGCATTGCTCCCTCGATCCTGGCCCTTCGGTCGGTAGTGATGAGTTTGGTATGGTAGCACTTAGCCACATCAGAGAGAGACTGCATCTCGCACTGGACATCGACAACCATCGCTTCGACTGCCCCCGTGATAATGGCGAGTTCCTGCTGGAGGAAATTCCCTGCACAGGGAATTCCATGCCGCATTAGAATCTCATTGGCGGAACAACACATACCCGCAAGGTTAATCCCCTTTGCACCTTTCAATTTGGCCAATTCAACGATCTCTGGATCCTGCGAGGCCACTACGAGCATTTCTGGAAGAAGGGGCTCATGGCCATGGGTGATGACATTCACATGGTCTTCCTTGAAAACTCCAAGGTTGATCTGGCCCGCTATTGGAACTGGGTTCCCAAACATGGCATCCTGAAGCTCGGTTGAGATCATCGAACCGCCCCACCCATCTGCCAAAGCGCAACGTGCAGAAGCTTTGAGAATATTCTGGTAGTCCTGATCCACACCGATATGGGTTCGATGCATGATCTCAACGATCTCTCGGTCGATGCCCCGTGGAGCAGTCCCTGTTTCCCGCCAAAGTTGTTGCCGTTTGAGAGGAGCTCGTTTAAGAAAGAGAATCTCTCCCTCTTGGCGGCCAAACTCTGCCAGAGCTTTTTCACCCACATCAATCGCGACGTCCTGGACGGATCGATCTCCGATTTCAACGCCAAAATCCATGGCCAGTTGATAAAGTTTTTGCTCATCCTTTATCTGGTAGTCAGGCACCTCACCCTTCGCTGTTGCCAGAAAGAGTTCAGCTACTCCGCGGGCATGATCGGAGTGGGCGGCAGCTCCTGCGGCCACCATTCGGGCAAAATTGCGGGCCGCAATGGTCTCTGCCGTTGCTCCGCACAGGCCCCTTCGTTTTACTTTCTCAGCGACTCCTTCTTTCTTTTTGGGAGCAGGAACCCTGCAAGGCCCCATTCCGCAATGTTTACAACAACTCCCCTCTGCTCCAATGGGGCATGGTTTCATCGACTCCGCCCGATCAAAGATCGTTTCACAACCATCTGCAGATGCCTTTTCAATCATTATTTGTGTAGCTCTGTCGACGCTTTTCATGTCTATATCACCCACTGGAGTCTCCTTTCATCTGAGAGCTAATTCATTTTCTTACCATCGGTGAACCGCATTTCGGACATTTCATAAAGTAACAGGGTGTTCCGACTTCATGAGAAGCAGTCGTTCCGCATTTTGGACACATGCATTCCCCAGGGCCTGAACCTGCCCTGGTGCCTCCCATTTTTCCTCTTCGTGAGCCACCCATTCCAGCACTTCTGCCGCTTCCAGAGCCGCCACCCCAAGGTGGACCCGTTCCGTCACCTCTTGGCATACGCATCACCGCCTTTTTTAATTATTGGTTCGAACTATGGGTGATAGGGACCGGTCATCGGTCAAACGCCAGAGGAGGTTCAGTTGACCCTTTAGAAATGACCGATCCCCTCAACTTCATCGATGGCCCCCATGCAACCACTTCCACTTTATCACCATCGACGAAACCCTCGCCCGCCACCGAAGACTCTGCCACGACCTCCACCCCGTGGAAGCCCTCCACGGC
>Ga0224495_10002674_pt1 | contig 11461 bp, 12 predicted proteins | sample SF_Jul11_sed_USG_FD_168128 | JGI IMG/M metagenome (GOLD analysis project Ga0224495, IMG submission 168128) | Sediment microbial communities from San Francisco Bay, California, United States - SF_Jul11_sed_USGS_4_1 | ecosystem: Environmental > Aquatic > Marine > Sediment | place: USA: California...
CCCTTCCGCTTCTGTCCCTGCCGCTGCTTCTTCTTCGGACCCTATTCCGCTACAAGAAACGGCTTGGCACGTATCCTCGATCATCAAAAAAAAGTTGTTACGGAAAATGGGGCTGGTCCGGTTGTGACATCTCTTAAGTCTCCGGCATTGGGGAAGGTCAAAAATGAAAAAAATAATGATTTGACATTAAGAAATAATTTATGTTAAATTCATTTAATTATTAAACTCATTTAAGGAAATGCGATGAACAGGAGAGCAGTATCAAAAGAGGAAACAAGAAGGCTTATTTTAAATGCCACAAGAAAATTACTTGCCAAAAAGGGTGGAGAGGACTGCACTTTGAAGGATATTGCCATTGAGGCGGGAACATCTCCAGCCTCCATAGTGGTTCATTTCAAGAGTCGAACATCACTTCTTGAAGAAGCTCTCTATATTGATATTGAAAACACACTTTCAAAGCTCAGAGACTCATTGCCAGAAAATGTTTCTCTGCGTGAACGGCTGATGCATATGCCGAACGGCTTCTTTTCCTTTTATAGTAAAAAAAGACATCTATATAAATCTCTGCTTCGAAGCACTATTTTTGAGCCTCAAAATGAAACACCTTATATGACAAAGCAATCAGAAAAGTATGTTCAGTACTTGTTATCAATAATTGATGAAGAAAAAAGGAAAGGCATAGTCAGGGAAGATATTGATTCACGGATAGCTGCTGCTTCACTTTTTTCGTTATACCTCGGGATGCTCGTAACATTATTTAGAACACCTGAGCTTTCAGTGAAAATGCTTACCCAGATTTACGCATCAATGGTGGATCAATACCTCAGAGGGATATTGATCACTGAGAGGTGACATATGAAGATACTATTGGTAGAACCAGCAAAACCGGAAAAAGCCGTCGGCGGGGAGGATTTTGCAATATTTGAGCCGTTAGCCCTTGAATATCTAGCTGCTGGAATTGATGAAAAGCACGATGTCCGAATTCTAGACATGCGGCTTGATAAAGATCTGGATAATGTGCTTAATAATTTCGTTCCTGATGTGGTCGGAATTACGGGGTACACTGTACACGTAAATACTATAAAAAGATTGCTGACTAAAATTAAGGAGTTTGATGATCAAATATATACGGTAGTCGGAGGGCATCACGCCACAGTAATGCCCCATGATTTTTATGAGCCATTTGTAGATATCGTTGTCATGGGCGAGGGAGTTGATATCTTTAGAGATATTATAGAGCATCTTGAAAGCAACACCGCCCTAAACGATCTTCGGGGAGCCGAGTTCGCCGAAGGCGGTAAAGGCACAATCGTAATAAACAATAAAGAGGATATTGACCTTGATTCCATGCCGACCCCAAGGAGGGAACTCACTTCACAATATAGGAATTCATACTTCAGTGAATGGATGAAGCCCCTGGCATCCATACGCACATCGAAGGGCTGTCACTATAGGTGCAGATTCTGTGCACTCTGGAAGCTTACCGGCGGTCGATATATTACAAGAAACCCAGCGAGCATTATTGATGAGCTAAAAACAATCACCGAGGAGTACATTTTTTTTGCCGATGATGAGTCCATGCTTGATACTAAAAGAATGGACAAGCTGGCAGATATGATCAAAGAGTCAGGCATTATGAAACGTTATTTTGTGTATGGTCGAAGTGACACCATTGTCAGTCATCCAGAATTAATAGAGAAATGGAAAGGAATTGGTCTTGAGCGTGTATTTGTAGGGCTTGAGTTCTTCAGAGACTCTGATCTTAAAAATATCAAAAAAGGATCAACTGTTGCTAATAATGTTAAAGCCGTTCAAATACTAAAGGACCTTGAATTGGATATTTTCCCAAACTTCATTGTCCGGCAGGATTTTGGAAAAAAGGATTTCAGGCAGTTCCGAGAATTCTGCCTGAATCTGGATTTGGACTTCGTAGGTTTTTCCGTTCTCACTCCTTTGCCAGGGACAGAATTGTATGAAGAGCAGAAAGATAAGTTCATATCATCTGAGTATGATCACTTTGATTTTTTTCATACGATTCTGCCAACCAGGATGCCGTTAAAGGATTTCTACAAGGAATTGATTACTCTTTTTAACCGATCCCGTTCCTTCAAAAACCAGATGAAGTTTATAAGAAAATACCCCTTGCGTGAAATCCCATCACTTTTCAAGTTGCATGGCAAATTCATTGGTCGCCTGAAAGTTTTAGCTGATGACTATCCAATATGATATCACAAAGATTTACAGGATAGGCGTAACTGGTCCTGTTGCATTAGTTGACACTTTATATAGCTCGAAAATCCGGAGGCATAAAAAAAATTGTCATCCATGCCGGGCTTACCACAAAGGGATCAACCTGTCCGCTCAAGCGCGCCCGGCAGTGTATTGCGGTGCAATGCGGCAGGTTATCCCTAAAGCGTTAGCCAACCAAGAGTTGAACCGAACAGAGGTTAACATATGAATCTAAGATACACACTTTCATTTCTCATGGTTATGAAGATCCCTGGACTATACGCTATCATGACGGACAGGCAGGCATTCATCAGGATGTATTTCATCTTTGCCGCTTATGAGTCCGGATTGCTGCAGGCGCTAGCTGTTCCGCGCACCAGGGAGGAGTTGATCAGGGAACTGGATGTTGAACGCCCGGAGTACTATAGAACATTCGGATTCGAAAAAGATTCCGGCTTTGTGTATGAAGGGGTGCCACAGGAGGTTTTCTTCGCCCTTTCATTCGACGGACATGTCCCGCAGGGCACTGTCACTTCCCATGAAGGATTCAAGGCGGCTGGAGAATAAAATCTTAAAGGAAGGAAAACTTTTCATGAAATACTCAATTTGGCAAATTTCAAGTGAAGATCGCGAGCAAATAATTGATATATTTAACTATTATGTAGAAAATTCATTCGCGGCATACCCTGAAAATAAACTTCCCTATCAGGCGTTTGATATGTTTTTGCAAATGGCGAATGGATTTCCGTCCGGAACTATTAAAGATGAGAATGGCAAGGTAATCGGTTTTGGAATGCTGCGGGCGCATAATCCCATGCCTGCATTTTCACACACTGCGGAAGTGACCTGCTTTATTCATCCAGACCATACGAGAAAGGGTTTGGGGAAAATGCTGCTCGGTTATTTGGAAAAAAGCGCGTTGGAAAAAGGCATTACAAATATCCTGGCCAATATATCTTCTCTCAATCCTGACAGTATTAGCTTCCATAAGAAAAATGATTTTGTGGAATGTGGCTGTTTCAAAGCGGTCGGCAAAAAGAAAGGACAAAAGTTCGATACGGTATGGATGCAAAAAATTCTCTGACAACCGCATTGAGGCCGACGCCGAGAATCGTGGCGGCGCGGCGTATGCGGGCCGTTTGGTGATACTCAAATATGAAATTGCATGATCTGGGTTTTGAAAAATGGTTTGAAGCGCACGCCACTGAGTTCCTCCGGGAGGATGGCGGTATCGCCCGCGTATCGGCGGTCGATCGCGGCTCATACCTGATAAGAAACAAATCGGGGGAGGTCCCTGCTGAACTCACAGGGAAGCTTTCTTACATGATTGAAAGTCCCGTCGACCTGCCGTGTGTCGGAGATTGGGTGACGGCACAATACTATGACAACGACAGGGCGGCCGTCATCCATGGGGTGTTTCCGCGAAAGACGTTCTTGCGGCGCAAAACCGCGGGCGCAAACGTCGAGTTCCAAATGATTGCAGCCAACATTGATGCCGCTTTCATAGTTCAGTCATGCCATTTTGATTTTAACCCCAATCGTCTAGATCGATATGTGGTCATGACAGCAGATGGCGGCGTTGAACCTATAGTCGTGCTTACGAAGACGGACTTGATCTCCCAAGACGAGCTGACGCAGAAAGTTGCGGCCATCAACTCAGCCCATAAAACCAGGATCCTTGCAGTCAGCAGCCTCACAGGCAGCGGGTTTGACGAGTTCCTGCAAACACTCTGCCCGGGAAAGACATATTGCCTGCTTGGTTCATCGGGTGTCGGGAAGACGACAATCATCAACCGCCTTATTGGTCGGGAGGCATTCGACACAAAGCCGGTCAGCGGTACGGGAGAAGGCACCCACACGACTTCGCGCCGGCAGCTTATCGTCCTCAGCCAGGGGGCGATGCTGATCGATACGCCAGGCATGCGAGAGCTTGCCCTTGTCGGTGCCGGCGAAGGGGTGAATGCAGGTTTCGAAGACCTTGTCAGGTTATCTGCAAGATGCCGCTACGCGGATTGCACCCACGAGCACGAGCCAGGCTGTGCCGTCCGATCCGCAGTGGAAAGTGGTGAATTGAGTAAAGATAGACATTCCAGCTATCTGAAGCTCAGGAAAGAGTCGGAGTACTACGAAATGTCATACTTAGACAAACGGAAGAAGGATAAGGCGTTCGGCCGACTCATTAAATCGTACAAAAAGCAAATGAAAGACTGAGATGCAAGTGCCGAACACGTATAAGGCCCGCGGTTGTCAAGAGACAAACGATACCTGATCGGAAATAAAACAGAAAAAGTTCCATTTCCTTTTTTGTTAGATCGCCAGTCAGCCCCTACTTAATTTCAAAAGCGGCGTCAGACAAAATATCTGCACCAAATACGTATCGAGGCTCGACAGCGACGCGTCCAGAAGGCGGCTTGTCAGCCGCCCCAGCCGATGCTGATAATGATGGAATCGGCTGGACAGACCTCTTTGCAAGTGCCACAGTTGATGCAATAGGAAGACCTGTGAGGCAAGCTCTTGCCATCTGACATCTCAAAACATTTGACCGGACAGGCGTTTATGCAATCCCCACACCCTGTGCATTTGTCCCAATCCACTATAGATATAAACACTTGCCTCACCTCATCAATAATATTTCTATGTTCTGCTTCAAAACACTTCGGCTATTTTTAGTATCTTGATTGTACTGTAGTAAGGTACGCGGCGAGTATGACATAAATCATATTCCATAAATATAGGTCGAATCTTCACAAAATGGGGACAGCGCCTATATATCAGTTGCAACCGAAAATCCTCATCTTTCAGATTATCGCTTTATTACGGACTTTCAGGTGTATCAGGCCGCCTTCATTGCGAAGGCTTTGTCACCGTTGCTATCCCTCGAAATACCGCGGTTTTACTTTCTTTCTGACGGCTGTCCGCTGATAGACTTCGTCAGCATATCCGGGGGCGATAACTTACGGAATTCTGTCCAAAGTGAACATTCTCCGGGGAGGACATGCTCGACCCTTTTTTGACACCGTTGTGGCCAACCGTGGCGGCTGCATAGGCATATTCACGGATATGGATTCTGCCCGTGATTGGCTTCATAAGTAGCAGTGGCAGTGGCAGCGTCACCCATGAAAAGGCAAAGGGCGAGTATTTGATATTCTGTCCCCGCTTCAAGGTCACACATAGTGATCCTGAAAGTGCAACTGCTTCTTCCGGCGTGAGTTGGAACAGAAAGTCTTCCAGGAAGCGGTTCAAAAGCGGAAATCTTTACTAACACCGGTGTGCAGTGGGGTTTCAAAGTCAACAGTCAATACTGACCCCATTGATGACCCCCGGTTAGAAAAGCCTTTCTAACAGGGGGCAGGCCGTAATGACAGAAATTGGGAATTGTGGCAGAGACCGCAGGGTGTTTTAGTTTTCAAAAAATTTATCAAAAATATAAAGTAGTCACCACTTATATTTGCGGACATTCCTGCATTCGAACGTGCAACTTATGCGCAAACTACTGAATCTTCGACATCGTAAAGGCTCTTGACATATTTGTCCGCATTCCAGTCATTTTCCCACCGCTGGCCGTCTATGAGATAGCGAAAACGGTATTCCTTCCCTGCATCGAGTTCGATTATTGTGGTAAAGTCACCGTTTTTCTGTTTCTCCAGGGGAGTGGCTTCCTTCTCCCAGTTATTAAAGTCTCCGACCACGGTCACCTTATCTGCCTTGAGTGAAGCCTCACCAGGCAGCCTGAATGTGACTTCGCAAATATTGCGCGACTCTATATACTTTTTCTGGATACCAAGAGGACTTGCTTTTGGTATTGCCAGTGCAACAGAGTTCACTGCCGTTTTGGATTTCTCAGCGATGACGGGTTTTTCAGTCACTTTGACTTTTGCGGCACTGCTTTTCAGTGCCGGCAGTTTCTTTGCTCCTAAAGGTCTTTCGACAGCTTGAGTTTTTTCCGCCGATTTCCCCTTTTTTTCTGCGCCTTTTTCCACCGTATCTTTTTTCCCCTGCTGTTTCATTTTATAATCCCCCCCTGAAAAGAAATATTTTTAGTAATTTATATTGAGACAGAAACGAGACCAAGCCCAAGAGGACATCCGGATTTATTAAATCATCATGCCCAGGCGGCTGCTCCGTTTTTTCCGAATTCTTTTTGCTGTTGACCCTCTTCCCCGAAAAAAAATCCCCCTGCGTCAGACGCAAAGGGGATTTTGCCTGTCATTTACAGCTTTACTACATTGGCAGCCTTGGGGCCTTTCGGTCCCTTTTCAGTATCAAAGCTGACTGAGTCACCCTCGACAAGGCTCTTAAAGCCGTTGCCCTGGATCGATGTATGGTGTACAAAGACATCATCGCCGTCTTCGCTTGCTATAAAGCCGAAGCCCTTTGCATCATTGAACCACTTTACTGTTCCATTCGCCATTTCTGTTACCTCCTTTTTTTAAACTCAAACCTCAGAAGGTCTTAACAAATAAAAAAGGCCACAAAGTCAAAAAGTCTTTGTGGCCTCATAAACGGCAAAAACCTCTAAAATTCTATAGGTATCATAACAGCTTCCCGGACAGTTAAGCAAGAACAATAAAAGTGAGTTTTTTATCGAGAATTCATTGCGCTCTCTAATCGTCAGCTGCCTGGGCGTTTGTGAAGGCTGTGTCACCGCTGCTATCCCTCGAAATATCGCGGTGTTGGTTTCCTGCGGCCGGCTGTCCGCTGATAGACTTCGTCAGAATAGCCGGGGGCGAAAACCGCATGAATCTCCTCTTCCGGCGGAATCCAGACAGCCTGCAGGATCGATAGGAAAAATACGACGTAACATAATTTCACCAGGCGGCGAAAGTTTAAGGTTTATTTTTTGAGCTCTTCGGTCTTGGCGACAATCCAGTATACGAAGCCGATCACAAGGATGGCGGCGATGAGGTAATAGATCAACTCAGGCTTTTCATGGCGGAGAGTGGCGATCATCGTCTCCCGGATCATCGTCACGAGCGCAACCCCCACGAAAATGCTTATGTGAAATTTACCGCCCTTCAGATGCGAGATCTCGGTATTCATGAGTTCTATCATGAGCCAGAGGAGGAGCATGGACCCAAGGGCGGAGATGATGCCATCTTCGATTCCGCCGGAGAAGATATTGATCACGTCCCGCAGGAAAAGCCAGCCGATGCCGAGGGTCAGGCCGATGAGCGCGAAGACGAGCATGAAATTGGTGGCCTGGGAGAAGCGTTCGGAAAAGCTGAGAAGGGCGCTTTTCACTTTATAGACAGGGGAGTAGACGCGTATCTCCTCCTCGAGGTACGCGCCTATGATCACGTTCATGCTGATGTCGATGATTTTCCCGACACTGATAATATTGCTTGCGAGCTCCGCCGCCGGCTGCTCCGCCCGTGAGAGGATCCCCGTGCATGTGTTTCTGATGATGTTGGCCGCGCGCTGCAGGTAGTGGACATCGACATTCCGGCGCATATGGGCAGCGCCGATCTTTGCGAGCTGCTCGTAAAAGCGGTTCTCGTACGTCCCGGTGAAGAGCTGTTCAAACCACGCCTTCTGGGTCCTGAAGACATGGGACTTAAGCGTCTCGTCAGTGAAGAACGTCAAGGCATTCCTGGTGCCCATGAACCAGAGGTTGAGCGTGCTCATGATCTCTTCGGTATGCTCCGCCATCAGAGGCTGAAGCGCGGCGAGGCGCTTTTGATCCTCTTCCGTAAAGCGGTAATCATGTTTTATTTCCTTGAATGATCGCATTGATAGTTCCCGTCAGGTTTCCCTGATCAAATCATAGCGGAGGACATTGACTCAGTCAACCTGTTGATTATCAGGTGAATCAGGCCACCTGCATTGCGAAGGCTTTGTCACCGCTGCTATCCCTCGAAGTACCGCGGTGTTGGTTTCCTGCGGCCGGCTGGCCGCTGATAGACTTCGTCAGAATATCCGGGGGCGATAACTTACGGAATTCTGTCCGAAGAGAACATTCTCCAGAGAGGACATATAAAAGGAAGAGAAGAAAACACACTCCTGGCAGGTTTCATACATATCAGATGGTGGAGCAGAGCATGTTTATTGTTCCCTGGAACAAACACCCGTGATACAATTTGGAATGCGGCATGTTGTAGAACAGGAACTGTTCAAACGCTTGCAGCATAATCAATTCGTAAATGATATCGCATGCGACTCAAAAAATAATATGGGCATTCAAAGGAAAAGGACATGAAAGGGTATAATGAGGATTTCCGGTTCGAGGGCGGCGTGCTGCACGTCCATTTGTCAGGGAAGTTCCCCAATGAGCTGCTCGGCAGGGGGGAGAATCTCTTCCAGCGGCTTATCGATGCATGCTCAGCTCACAACTGCAAGAAGGCTTTGATTGATGCCAGAGATTTGCAGGTTGACTTCGATACCATGGCGCTGTTTCGGGCCGGCCAGGATGCCGCATTCCTGACCCGTGTCGGTCTTCGCATTGCGATGCTGGCAAGGGAGGACATGCTCGACCCCTTTTTCGACACCGTTGTGGCCAACCGTGGCGGCCGCATAGGCATATTCACGGATATGGATTCTGCCCGTGATTGGCTTCATAAGTAGCAGTGGCATTGGCAGGGTCACCCATGAAAAGGCAAAGGGCGAGTATTTGATATTCTGTCCCCGCTTCAAGGGCACACATTGTGATCCTGAAAGTGCAACTGCTTCTTCCGGCGTGAGCTGGAACAGAAAGTCTTCAGGGAAACGGATGAAATTCCTCTTAACCGCCTGATTCAACACCGTAAAGCCCGGCGGTGTCTCTATCGAGCATCACCCACGCGGCCCGTCTCCCGATTTTTTCCCGTGGAATGCCGGTAAAACCCTTTATCAACAGCAGCCTGAAAGAAACAGATGATCTTGCCGCCTCATACGCAAGCGCAATACCAAAATCGCCGCATTTCATCGACAGGCTTTAATAATCCCGACAGGCTGAAACTGCGGTTACGCGGTGAAGCTGCAGGAGCGCGCAAAATCAACATTGCCCTGTGGACATCGTGTGATAGACTGTTTGTATATGTCAACCAATTATTCAGGAGCGGGAAAGCTGCCCGTAAACGTAGTCATTATCGGCGGTGGTTTTGGCGGTCTGGAGACCGCGTTGTCGCTGAAAAACCTTCTGCCGTCCACGGTGCGCATAACCCTTGTCGACCGGGGCGAATACCACTCTTTTATCCCCTCCATCCATGAAGTTGTTTCAGGGGCGGTTCGGGCAAGAGACATTCAAATACCGCTTGCACTGATATTGGGCCTTGCAGGCATTGAATTTGTCTGTGACGAGGTCCTTTCCCTGGACGCGAAAAGCAAAAAGGTGCTTGCCTCTTCAGGGGTCCTGGACTATGACTATGTGGTTGTGAGCAGCGGTGCAGAGAATAATTTCTATGGCGTGCAGGGGGCTGAAACCTTTTCCCACCGGTTCCGGAGTCCTGAAGATGCTGAACGCATTCATTCAGACCTGGGCTCGCTTCTGACAGACAGGAAGCGGGTCTGTTCCGTTGTGATTGCGGGCGGCGGGACGGAAGGGGTGGAAGTGGCGGGAGAAGTGCTCGATTTGATCCGGGGCCGCGGGTATGGGCCTGACCTCAATGCAGGAAAGCTGACCCTTACGCTTATTCACGGCCAGGACAACCTTCTTCCCGGATTTCCCGTTAAAGCACAGGAGTTTTCGAGGGAATATCTTTTACGGAAGGGGGTGACAATACTCACGGGAAATCGTATTGCTGAAGTTCGGCAAGACTCGGTGATTCTTGACTCCGGGGTGAGGCATGACATGTCAATGCTCATATGGACCGGGGGAATCCAGCCGTCCCGGCTGATCCGGGAACTGCCGCTCACCAAGGACCCGAACGGCTGGCTGAAGGTTACAGACCGGCTCCATTCCCCGGATGATGAGTCCGTCTACGGCGTCGGGGATATCATCAGCATATATGCGGATGACAGGCCCCTTTCCCTCACGAGGCTTGCCTACCATGCAATGGACCAGGCGCTAATCGCGAGCATGAATATCAACAGCCGTTTGCAGGGGCGGAGACAGGTGGGCTATTCGCCGAAAGACAAACCTCAGTTGGTATCCCTCGGCAGGGAGATGGGAATATATGCGTATAAGGACAGGGTTCTGTCAGGTCCGTGGGTTGTTCTTCTGAAAAAAGCAGTACAGGCAAAGCACCTGATGACGTATCTGACAAAGCCGGGGTTTGCGCCCGTCACGTCGCGGATACCCGGACAGGAATTTCGTCACCTCTTGCGCATACTCTCGCCCCTGTAAAACATCCGGAATCTCATCAGAAGCAGGAAGCTGCTCTGATTCAGCAGAATGCGCTGCTCACGGAAAGTCCGGAAAGGTTTCAGTTTTTTGCAGTTGCGCAGTTGCGGACCCGCCGCATGCGCATAAACGCACATTGACAACGGGAATGGCTGTGATATCCTGAAATCAAGAGACTCTCCCGACAAAGCCAAACCGCCTGCGAGGGTGGGACAGAAAGCGGCGGGTCTTAGCGGTGATAAGATGGCCGAGCTGCCGAAGGAAAGGACCCTTTAGCGGGTTCGGCCTTTTTCGCTGAGACCGTTGCCCGCGGGAGTACAGCTCATGGAAGCAACACGGCACATAGTCCAACCGCGGTGCGGGATCTGCCGTCCGGAATACTGGGGTTTCGCCCTCTCGCCTCCGTAATTCCCCCGGCCGTCCGAATCCGGAGCAACAGGCATCGAGTACTCTCCCATCCAGCCAGCGTGATCTCTGATCCGCTGGTTGGTTGTCGTAAGGTAAAACCTGCTGAAAATAACTTTCCCTCTGATATGTCCAATGTCCAATCGCCGGGCCGGGCGCCCGGTTTTTCGAGAGAGTCAGTAAAGGGGCTGTCTCTCTCTCCTCCCTTTGAGAAAAGGCAGCCAGGGGGATATAAAAAAAGGAGGGATTGACATGAATACGATCAAGAAATCATTGGCCGTTGCGGGGTTGCCTCTGCTGGCTGCGCCGCCGCTCCATGCCCTTCTGTCCGGCGCAGGAACAACGGATGCGCTGGTCCTTTCCTATGCGGTTCTGCTGCCGTTTATCTTCATGCTCTCGGCGATAGCAGGAACCATTGCCGCTGCTTTTGGCGACCTCCTGAGTCGCTTCCCGGTTGTTGCCTCATTCGGCTGGCGGCCCGGAAGGGCTTATTTTACGGGAGGGGACAGAAAAAAGAAGCGGCCATAGGCATCGTCCCGTGTTTGTAAGGCCGGCCGGGCGCAGGGGGTA
>Ga0224495_10002675_pt1 | contig 11458 bp, 12 predicted proteins | sample SF_Jul11_sed_USG_FD_168128 | JGI IMG/M metagenome (GOLD analysis project Ga0224495, IMG submission 168128) | Sediment microbial communities from San Francisco Bay, California, United States - SF_Jul11_sed_USGS_4_1 | ecosystem: Environmental > Aquatic > Marine > Sediment | place: USA: California...
CTAACAGTGAGTGTGCCCGATTGAATATCCAAAAGCGAAATGAAGTGCTGGTTGGCTTCAGCCGTGATGGTTTCCATTGGCATCGTCCTGACCGGACCCGGTTTCTTACAGTCAATCCGACTGAAGGCGCCTGGAATTGGGGCAACGTGCAGAGTGCGGGCGGCTGTTGTCTTGTGGTAAAGGACAAGCTGTACTTCTATGTCAGCGGCCGAATGCTTGGTGACGGCTTTTGGGACGGTAATTGCCACACTGGTTTAGCAATCATGCGCCGTGATGGGTTTGCATCTATGGATGCGGGTGAAGAATCCGGCATGTTGACTACCCGTCCGGTGAAATTCAAAGGTAAATATCTCTTCATCAACGTGGACAATCCCAATGGCCAAATGCGCGTGGAAGTACTAACTAAGGATAAGAAGCCAATTCAGGGTCTGTCTATTGAAAATTGTAATCCTATTTCCAGAGACAGCACAATCCGACAGGTTATCTGGAATGGAGGAAAAGATCTTTCGTCTGTGGTAGGTAAGCCGGTGAGGTTTAAGTTTCATTTGAAGAATGGCAGACTATATTCTTTCTGGATCAGCCCAGACAAGTCTGGAGCCAGCTATGGCTATGTAGCCGCAGGTGGTCCAGGCTTCACCGGACCCAGGGATACGGTAGGCAAAGCAGCTTATCGATAGTCAAGGCGGCAGACAAAAAGCAATAAAGCAAAACCATCCATATAATCTCTCTCTTACTTTCGAGCCAAATAGAACTCTCAGCTCGAACTTATACGCAGCTATTGCTTGCAAGATCAGGTTTTGATGCAAAGCAGGGGAATCGGCAGATGAGTATGAGATATGATTAAAGCTTGCTCCCTTGCCTGGTGCCGAGAAGAACGGTGGAAGCATCCAACGAGTATGAAAGTCATGTAGATTTTGCTTGCTTCGGTGATGTCACCAAAGTAAAATGCAGTAAATAGTCTTCGGAGACGAAAATGAAAAGACGGGAATTCATCACTGCAACAGCAGCTACAGCAATCGGACTGGCACTCGGCCAGAGAGCATTAGCTACGGACGGCCCAAAGCCAGATAGCAGGCCCAACGTTCTTTTTATTATGACCGATCAGCAGCATGCGGGTATGATGAGCTGCACGGGCAACAAATGGCTTAAAACACCTGCATTGGACCGGCTTGCTGCTTCGGGCATAAGGTTTGAACGGGCCTATGCCTGCAATCCTGTTTGTGTGCCCAGCAGATTCAGTCTGCAGACAGGCCTTATGCCCAGCGCCATAGGAATGGGCCAGAACGGTGATTCCGCACGGGCCGCCGTGACCGATATTATGCTGAGACAGTCGCTTGGATGCATTTTTCAGAAAGCGGGCTATGAAACAGTCTACGGAGGCAAGGTGCACCTGCCAAAAAAGATGAACAATGTGCAGAAAATCGGGTATCGAAATCTAACGGGCGACTCGCGCCAGGGATTGGCTGATGCCTGCGCTAAATTCATCAAGGGACAACACACAAAACCATTTTTTCTATTCGCCTCGTTTATTAATCCTCATGATATCTGCTACATGGCTATAAATGATTTTAGTCGCTCTCAGGCACAAGCACCAGCAGGTAATATAGATTCCAAAACTTGCGAAGCTGTATTGGATAGAGCGAGAAAAAGTAAAGACATCAGCGCTTTTGTGGAGAAAAACTGCCCTCCATTGCCTGCAAATCACGGCTTGCCGGAAGCTGAGCCGGAATGTATAACGCAGAAGTATGTCAATGCAAGACCTTTCCGAGCGTATATTCGCGAAAAATGGACTAAGAATCAATGGCGTCTGCACCGGTGGGTGTACTGTCGTCTGACCGAAATGGTCGATAAGGAGATCGGAATAGTACTTGATTCCCTGCGGGAAGCAGGGCTGGAAAACAATACCCTTATAATCTTTACCAGCGACCACGGCGATATGGATTCTGCGCACAAAATGGAGCATAAGTCAGTGCTTTATGAGGAATCCATACGCGTTCCGTTCATAATGAGCTACAAAGGAAGAATTCACGCCGGAGTGGTTGATGATACACATCTGGTTTCCAACGGTCTCGACCTTCTTCCTACCCTTTGTGACTACGCAGGTATCGAAACGCCTCAAGGACTGGAAGGCATAAGCTTACGACCTTTAGCGGAAAGAAAGAATACTAAACAATGGCGTGATTTCGTTATTTCAGAGAGTCAGAACGGAAGGATGCTACAGACCGGCCGATTCAAGTACTGTATTTACGACTCAGGTAGAGATCGGGAACAACTCATAGACCTGAAGCGCGATCCAGGTGAAATGAAGAACCTTGCCAAGGTCGACGACTACAAAGATATCCTACACAGGCATCGTCAGTTGTTGCGAGATTGGGTACAAAAAATCGGAGACAGGATTGCAGATGAGTACGTTGATGCCGGAACATAGAGAATCGATATTACCGGGCTAATGATGATGGTAAACCTGTTAATTAAATATTGGTAAGTATCATAGGAAGAAGTACACAGTTAAATCTTTAGAAATGAATTGAGGGAAAGATGGGTATACTTTGGGAAGTTGTGCAAACCGGCTTGATGTATGGCCAAATGCGAAAATCGGATTCAATCGATGATCGAGTTCAGTCTCTTGAAGATCAACTTTCATTGACGCAAAATACCTTGCGTGCCCTGGTAAAGAAGCTCGAGGAAATCCACGGACTTGATATCGACGGTGATGGCAAAGTCGGTTAGATATTATCCCAACTGACGTTCTTAATATCGCATTCAGCCAACGATAGGAAAGCTGCTCATGTATATATTCAAGCAGTGATAGAGATGACCATAGAACCAGTATTAAACGATAGTCAAATAGAAATATTTGTAAATCTTGCTTATGGGATATGGAATGGAGAAAGTTATTTGATAACCAAATCCGGTTAGTCCGCCTTAGTCAGGCGGCTAAGGATTCGATATTAACTATTCCAATGAGGTATTTGCGTATGAGAATTAGAGCTTTTGTTACTGTAGTGTTTTCACTCGTGGTGTTATCGACGGTTTTCGCAGAATCGCTTCCTGTCTATTTCGGGACTTACACAGGAGTAGAGAATTCCAGTAAAGGGATTTACCGCAGTGTGTTTAATCTTGAGACTGGAGAGCTATCTGATCCGATTCTTGCGGCCGAGGCCGGGAATCCGTCATTTCTCGAAATCCATCCCAACGGCAAGTTCCTATATGCCGTCAGTGAGGCAGGCGAAGCCGGCAGTGTCAGTGCGTATGCAATCGAGGCGGATACGGGGAACCTCAAGCTGCTCAATAAACAGGCATCGGGCGGTGCAGGTCCATGCCACGTCAGTATAGACCATATGGGGAAAAACCTACTCGTTGCCAACTATGGCAGCGGCAGCGCTTCGGTAATTCCGATCAAACCCGATGACAGACTCGGGGAACCGACCGGCTTTGTGCAGCATACCGGTTCCAGCGTGAACTCCAGGCGACAGAAGGGACCCCATGCACATTCGATCAATGTAAGCTCGGACAATCGCTTTGCCTTCGTTGCCGACCTCGGAATTGACAAGATAATGATTTATAAGCTCGATACTGAAAAGGGAACAATTGTTGCCAACAATCCTCCGTTTGTAAAGGTCAAGCCCGGGGCCGGACCGCGGCACTTTGCCTTCCATCCGAACGGAAAGTACGCTTACGTGATTAATGAACTTGATTGCACGGTAACTGCTTTTGCTTATGATTCGGTTGTGGGTGCTCTCAAAGAGATACAGACCATCACAACGCTGCCAGATGGATTTAATGGATCCAATACTTGTGCTGAGGTACGTGTGCATCCGAGCGGTAAGTTTCTTTACGGTTCAAACCGGGGGCATGACAGCATTGTGGTTTATCGAGTCGACTTAGCTAGCGGGACACTGACTTATGTTGAGCATGAGACCGGCAATATAAAAACTCCACGGAATTTCAACATTGACCCGACGGGCAAGTTTTGCCTTGTCGCCAATCAAGACAAAGATAGTGTCATTGTTTTTCGGATCAATAATGAAAGTGGTGCACTGGAGCCGACGAGCCATAAGGTTTCTGTCGTAAAGCCAGTCTGTGTGCGTTTTCTTAGGACTAAGCTACCCGTAAAAAGTATTAAGAGCATGTAACAAAACCGAGTTTATATGAAATTTGCACATATTAAAATACAGCCTATCGTGTGGAATGTTTCATGCACTATTTTAAATGGTATTTGCTCAAGGTCCAGCTCGTTTCGCGGTGACGGAAGCTTTCTCATCTCCGGGCTGTCCTGGTTTTTAGAGCCGCGAACTGTACCATTGACTACAGATAGAGTCAGTATCAGAAAGATAAAAACTCCGGCACTTTTTACAGGCAGCCCTGTTCTTTCAATATACGGTCTTTCGGCCATTATTTCCCTCAATGTACATTATAAGATGCGTAATCCTATTCTATTTCACCTATAACCTATACGGAGCAATCCTTTCGAATTTTCTGACAGTCATAATACCCGAAATGCCCGTGTTTTTCAAGCCCTTTTGATATCTCGTACCAATTAGGTGTTTCCAGCACTAAAAGAACTTCGACTCACGCCGTTTTTGTGCTGTATAACCTCCAGAAGGAAATTTTTGGAGTCAACGCCGCACCTTGTGCTCACCGATACTTTTTGGTGAAATTCTATCGGCCGGGTGAACGGCGTATTCTCAATATCATCGTATACAAAATGTGACTATTTTTCTTGGACGCAACGAATTAATTTTGTTAGATTGGTATTGTTAAAAGGTAAACTATGAATTTTCTCAGGAGGACAAGTAATGGCTAAAGGACATGTTTGGTTTAACACGGCTTTGTTATTATCGTTGGTAGTGTTAGCAGGCTGCGGGCCGACGGCGTTTCGAATAGAACTCGTGCCCACCCACCAGCGGCTCGAAGAGACGGAAATACAGCGTGATAAAGGTATATTTATCCGTGATAAGATAGCTGTCATTGACGTTGACGGTTTGCTTATCAACAAACGCAAAAGCGGATTTATGCGAGAGGGAGAGAATCCCGTGAGCCTTTTCGTCGAAAAGCTGGACAAGGCGGCATCGGACCGACGTGTCAAGGCGGTGGTGCTTCGTCTGAATTCACCCGGCGGGACGGTCGCGGCGAGCGATATTATGTATCATAGTCTGCGAGAGTTTAAGCGAAAGACCGGAAAGCCGGTGATAGCCTGCATACTTGGTGTGGGTTGCAGCGGAGCGTATTACCTTGCGTGCGGCAGCGACGGAATTTTGGCCCAGCCGGGCGGTGTGACAGGCAGTATCGGGACCATAATGCAGACGTTCAGCTTCGCGGGGACGATGGAAAAAATCGGAGTTAAAGCAGTGGCCATCAAGAGCGGGAACTTGAAAGATTTAGGTTCACCGCTGCACGATTTGCGTGAAGAAGAGCGGAAAGTATTAGAAGGAATTATCAACCAGTTTTTCGAGCAATTCCTGACGGTTGTGCATGAAGGCCGCAAAAAAATTGGAGAGCAAAAACTTCGGGAGCTTGCAGATGGACGAGTGTTCACGGCCGAAGAAGCTTTGCAGGAAAAACTGATAGACAAAATTGGTTATCCGGCAGATGGAATCGAATGGGCCAAAGAGACCGCCGGGATTGAGAAAGCCCGTGTGGTTATGTATCACCGCCCGTTAGGTCATAAAGCAAATGTGTATGGCTCGGCAACGAGTGTTGACGACGCTGTTGGCGCCTTGATAAATGTAGAACTACCGGACTGGTTGAGCTCAAACGGGGCGCAGTTTTTATATCTCTGGCAGCCGCTTATTGAATGAAAGCCGGGCATTGGTGATAGTATGCTTTGCCGCGGCCGGCTCACCGAGTCAGGCATTAGGTAAAACTACAGACTTGTCCGCAGCAAATTCAAATACCCGGTCAAGGGCGGTCTTCTTAAAAACACCTCTGGTGTTGACGGCAAGGCCACAAAGAACAAGCCGGCGCCCGGAATCCGTCAAAAGCTGCCTTAACTTCAGCAGCTTCGAGAGGCTTGACGCAGTTACAATATCAGCGTTAGAAAAATCAACCACTACATCACGGTCTGCCATCGGAGACATGGTCTCACTGATGGAATCCAGCTCGTCGCACATTTGTGGCTCCGGAGCCAAATCAACAAGAAGAGTGTCCTGTAAAATGTTCTCTATCATTTTTTTCGCCTTATTTACCTGAAAACCTTTAAACATTTGTTACCGGACCACCGTCAATACCAAAGTCACCTAATGGCAACTAAGAGCCGTTGCTCCTATATAAACAATAAGAAATAGAATGAGGGCTGACAACCACTTTTTGGAAGGTGCAAAAAGGGACGTTTGCCTTCAATCACGATATTTTAGCAGTTACGTTACCGAGACCTTAACATGCCTGATTATAATTACAGATCCCGGGGAATATCAATTAAAGGAGGGAGCCAGACCGCTCATCCGACTCCCTCTGCATTACAAATAAATATTAACTTTCTTCAGTCTCAGTCGGTGTTTCTTCGAAAGGTGTCTGGTCAGGAGCTTCGAAACACGGCTCTTGATTCTCTTCGGTTTCCGTCTCTTGAGTCTCTTCCAACGCTACCTGTTGAGGATCTTCAGGACTTTGAGGTCTTTCTTCTCTTACCATTTTTAATTCCTTTCAAAAGTAAATAAATTTAACTTCCGAAATCGTCCATCGACTTATTCGGACGGTAACTTTATGTAAAATAATGGTAAGCAGCCTTGAGAAAAGACGCACCATGACTCAGAGCTGACATGAGCCAAGGCGCATTGGAAAGAATAAAACTTGTGAAGTAGTGCAGGATAAATCGGCAAAAAGGCGCTCTATCTTCAGATTTTTCAGAAATTCGACAAGGTCGAGCATGTATCCGGCGATGTTATCGGCCCTATTGGCGATGTGGAAGTCTGGCAGTAAGAATTTATCTACTGCCGAAATCCGGCAACTATATCAGGATGTCACTCATTAAACCGGAGAGTAAACCAATCAAACAAAGCTCTCTCTGCTCGGCCTTGGTGCGGTGATGTTGGGACAGTGACGCTGATCCAACTATACCCAAAAGCATCCGCAGAGAGAGCTCTTTGACTTTATTATCTCGAGAAACCAACGTGGGTAATTGCACTACCCGGAGACGCCCTTAAGATTTTGCTGTATCTTGCCGTAAATAACGCGTGACCTCTCCTCGTTGCCGAAATTGCTTGTTTTAATCCTAAGCTCAGTAGCTTTGTCCGCCCCCGGTTTCATCCGTATTGCAACGGTCCTGCCATCAGCGATGTTGCCGAACACCTTGACATAAAAGACATCTTTGTTTTTTTCAGCAACGTCAATCTCCAACTGCTTGAGGGTAGTCAGTTTCTCGAAGGTCGTTCAGCAAATCTTAGCGTTACCCAGCCCCTGGGTTGTTCACAAATGTTAAGCAACCTATACCATCAGCATTCAACTCGTCTTTGATCCGAGCAGTCTTGTGACAACCTGACTAAAACGATTTCGCTGATTATGTACCCGACCTTTATAGAGATGATATTAACTATTCACCTGCCTGCCCGAGTGGCGCATAAAACAAAACGCCAACAGCCTAAGGAATCTATAAACGGATAGAAAGACAATCCAGATAACCGCCCAGGTAGCCAGGCCTCCTCCAACAGCACTTGCCGCCGCCGCTAACACGAACAACCCCACCAATTGTTCTTTTGTCAGGCTCATCCAGCGATTGTCCCGCGCTTCGTTAAAGTTTTTCAGGCATGCACTCACGGCCTCCGCGTTGCTCTTGAAATAACTGGGCTTAGTACTACGGCAGGCTTCCCAAGTTTGTAGCTCCTGTTTAGAAACGTTCAATTTGCGCTGTGCCGAGTAATACTCTCCAGCCATTAACAGGACACAGCACCATGCACAGAAAATACCAGCACATACCGCCAAAGAAAATACGGCCGAACGAATTTTGCTTTTTCGCCTCATGACATTTACACCCCCATGTATGAAATAAAACTAATCAAACTTCAATAACAAAAACCGGGTAAAGCTCTTGTTTTACCGGAGGCCGCTGTGTTCTGTGCCTGCTCCTGGCTACATATCCTCCGGGAACAACAATCACGATATCTCAGGTCTGGAACGGGTCAACAGCACCATTAATATGCTTATACTATTGAGGTTCACAGTGAACAGCGGCATGCGTAAAGCTGCCATGCAGAATAACAAGAACTTCGCTTCTGACTTCTATGGATTTCATTTATCCGTTCAGAATAAAACACCCAGCCAAACAAACTTGCATTTACTTCTCTGGACTATATAAAGTATAAAAAATGTTCAGCATAGAAGCAAAAGATCCGGATGAGACGGCATTGCAGGCATGTTGATTATCCGGCTGCGTCCGAAAAAAAACGTTTTTCTCAAGCCAAAAGTGCGGAATACACCGTCGGTCATCATATAATTTACACATATCTATTCTATTTTGTTGCGGTCTCCGGGCCAACTCAGCAGCAGTTCAAGAATTACTCCCTCAACTACCCACATTTATGGTATAATAACTTATATAAGCCTGAATCACAGGGGATTTGCTACTAACCATTTTAGGGAGGAGCCAAAGATGAAAATAATAAAGAGGCTCAAATCGTTAATAAGAGGGTGGAGAAACAAACTTATCTTTCTGCTTGTAGTGTACTTTGCGGGTTTTGCAACCGCGGTGTATTGTCTGGCACCTGTGCCACAAGACACAGGGAATCAAACCGGCGAAAAGGGTTTTGCTAATTTGACTTTCAAGTCGGAAGAGTTCGCAATGGCTTTTAATGAGGGATTGCACAAGCTTATTGATTTCAGCAAGTCGGCGGCATTGCGCACAGCAGATTTTATAAAACAAGAATACAACCAAAGAAAAGCACAAACAAACGGTTAGGAGAGTTTTGCGAGCTTTTCCAGACCACAAAATTTGATTTGCTTCTCATGGAACAGGTCTAACAATCCATCTCCACCACGGCTTTTCATATATTTTTCAGTACCCTATCCATTTCATAGCGTCGGCAGTTCGTAGCCTTTACGGTACTGTTTAGTTAGATATGTATTGGCCTCGGCATCATCGATGAATTTTTCCCTCTTAGTATCGAATTTTAGTCGCCGGCCAACGCGCATCGCGATGTTGGCCATGTGACAGAGGGCGGCTGAGTGATGGCCCACCTCAACGTCGGCGCCGAGTTTACTTGCTTTGCGGCTGCGCACCGCCTGAAGGAAATCTCCGGTGTGCGAGCCATTAAGTCGTTCACCTCCCGGGCCTTTTTTGCCGTCCTTGAAGGTCACCTGCCAGCCATCCCGGCCTATAGAAACTTTTCCATTGTCACCATAAAAAATATTGCCGTTGTCGTGCCCCTCGTGTGGATAAGGCGTCCACAGTCTCATCTCATACATCAGGTAAACATTATCGTACTCAAATGTTGCGATTTGTGTGTCCGGCGTCTCGTGGTCATCATCGTACAATAATTGTCCACCGCTGCATGAAACGGCCCCGGGCAGCTCAACACCCAGACCCCATCTGGCAATGTCAATCTGGTGTATGCCATCATTTCCCGTATCGCCTGTTCCATAGTCCCACCACCAGTGCCACTTATAGTGGTACCTGTTGATGTTGAAAGGTCTTTTCGGTGCCGGTCCGAGCCAGAGGTCGTAGTGTACGTAAGGTGGTGTCGGGCTGTCAGGTTCACGGCCGATTTCGCGCCGCCGCTGGCTGTTTATCGCCTTGGCCATTCGGATTTTTCCAAGTTCGCCTGATTTCATGTATTCAATTGCATTAACAATACCTTTTGAACTTCGTGCCTGTGTGCCGTGCTGGACTATCCTGTTGTGCTTACGGGCCAGATTCACAAGCAGGCGTCCCTCGGAGATTGTATGGCTGAGAGGCTTTTCCACGTATACATCCCTGCCGGCCACGACAGACCAGGCAGCCAAAGGTACATGCCAGTGGTCGGGCGTTGCGATGGCCACGATGTCAATCGACTTGTCCTCGAGCATCTTTCGATAGTCGACATACGGATCGACCTTTTCATTGCGGTCTTTGAATTTCCTGACCCGGCTGTCAAGAACATTTTCGTCAACATCGCAGAGCGCAACGACGCGTACTCCGGCAGCTTCATGAAAATCCCCCACAAGCCCCCAACCCCTGCCGCGAATGCCCGCTACTGCAACACGGAGGTCATCGTTTGCTCCCCGCACATGGGAAAACGGCACTGCTAAAGCAAGGCCACCAGCTATCGAACTTTTTACAAAATCCCGGCGCGTGATATTATTCATGAATCATCCTCTTATCTTAATAGTTTTTAAACCCAATCGGGTCCTCTCAGAACGACATATTATTAACAGATATAAAATCCTGTGCCAATTAATTCTTTATAAAATCTCTGAACCTTTCTTCTATTTGCTCTTTCGTTCTTATCCCTTCGTATACAATCACGAGAAATCTGAAATGCGCCGTTTCGCCCGGCCCAAGTGTCAGACGGAGCGGAATCACTTTGTTTTTTCTATATTGCCGGGATCCTTGTCTTTGAAAATCACCCTGTCCCAAGGGATTGGCTGAAAACAAGCCATAGTCCCTGACGTGCCAATAGGTCGGATAATTTATACTTGCCGGATGGTTGAGGATTGCAACACCCACTACTTTCTGCTGTCTTATTCCCTGCAAAGCGACCCATCTTGCGCGTTTGCCCCATATATTTTTTGCCGTTTCATCGCCGTTGGAACTAAAGTAGAAACCGGTTCCTGCAATCGATTCCTTTGGCAGAGGCTGTCCGGATTTAAGATTCACCTTATCACGTCCCTGCCTCAAATAATCGGAAACACGAATTGCAAACATACCTTCCTCGATATCGTCAAATACCACCTTTGCGTCTTTGGCGGTAAGGTCCATGCTGAAGTCAATAGCATATTCGTTTTCATATTCGGTGACAAGGAAAATCATACTTCTTTTTTCTTCCAACACAATGCGGCCGTTATTATCAATCCAGTGCATGATTGTTGAAAGTTTTCCCCTTCCGGGCCCGCTGGTAAGCTCCGTTATTTTGAAGTGTTTTATTTGCGGCGGCGGAGAAGAATTCCTCCAAAAGTCAGTTCCGTTTACCTTGTCAACGGCAAAGAAAATGCCTACATGATGAGAATGGTCGGCACTGGCCCCTTCTGCCTCGGTCAGCGGGTGTTTTCGATTGACCTCGACGCCTGAAGGCGTACGTACCGGAACCAAAACCGGCTTTGTCATTTTGCTTCCATACACGTAACTGGTAAACAGCTTTCCAGCTATCATTACATCAACCTTGTTGTTACCTTCTATAAGCTGTACATTCGGCTTGGTTTGTTCAGCTAACACCGGAACAACAAACATACATAGAGACAAAGCAAAAATAGTCTTTTTCATAAGCAGAAAATCCTTTATACAATCTCACTAAAATTTTGCCATTCGACGGCCCCGATTTTCTGCAAGACG
>Ga0224495_10002676_pt1 | contig 11454 bp, 7 predicted proteins | sample SF_Jul11_sed_USG_FD_168128 | JGI IMG/M metagenome (GOLD analysis project Ga0224495, IMG submission 168128) | Sediment microbial communities from San Francisco Bay, California, United States - SF_Jul11_sed_USGS_4_1 | ecosystem: Environmental > Aquatic > Marine > Sediment | place: USA: California...
CCCTTCCCAGCGCGCGGCGCAAACTGGTTTCCAGCAGCAGCCGATGTGAGGAGGTCGCGTTCATATCGGCGGTATAAAAGCGGTAGCCGCCTCCGCCATTTTCCTTGATATGGCGCGCGGCGACATTGGCGTTTCGGATCAATTCGTCGCTGTTGCCCGCATCGAACGGATAGAGGGCGATGCCGATACTCGCGGTAATAAAAATTTCCTGGCCGTCAAGATTGAAAGGCGCGGACAGTGCGTTAAGGATTTTCAGGGCCACCATCGTCGCATTTTGCTGGCTTCCTACATCGCTCAGCACGACGGCAAATTCGTCACCGCTGAAACGGGCCAGGGTATCGCTGTCGCGGATGTGTCCGGCCAGCCGTTCGGCAACCGCCCGCAGCAGTTTATCGCCGAATGCGTGCCCCAGCGTGTCAATGATAGTATTGAAGCGGTCCAGATCCAGATACTGTAACGCCATCACCCCGCCGTGGTTTTGCGCCTCTGTCAGCGCCTGTTTCAGGCGCTGTTCAAGCAGGTTGCGGTTTGGCAGTTCTGTTAGTGCATCGTAATTGGAAAGATGGTGCGCGCGCGCTTCGGACATTTTTTTCTCGGTCAGATCCGCGAATACGCCCAGATAATAAAGGGGGGTTTTCTTCTCATCGCGGATGGCAACCAGCGTCAGCCATTCCGGAAAAGCCTCGCCGTTCTTGCGCCGGTTCCAGATTTCACCCTGCCAGTAACCGTACTCGATCAACGATGCCCACATCCATTGGTAAAAAGCGGCATCGTGCCTGTCCGAGCGCAACATCTGGGGAGTCTGCCCGATGGCTTCTTCTTCGCTGTAGCCGGTGATTTCGGTAAACGCCCGGTTTACCCGCAAAATTCTGGACTGTGTGTCGGTAATCAGTATGCCTTCGGTGCTGTTCTCGAACACGGTGGCGGCAAGGCGCAGGTCTCCCTCGTTCTTCTGCAGCGTTAACTGTGCGTCGCGCAGCTTGTCCCGTTCCTCTTTCAATTCGGCGATGTGCTGTGCCTGGATGGCTTCGCGTTCCTGCCCCTGCGCAAGGAGCTTCCGGTTGGATTCATTGAGGCTGCGCTCCACCCGGCGTGTGATCAGATAAAGCAGGGCGAACAGCATTCCGGCCAGAGGCAGATAAAATGCGCTGAGGTAGAGCATGCTTTCCAGCATTTCGTCGGTGTTCGCCGTCATGTCCTGAAGGATCACCAGCCCACCCACTTTGCGCCCGGCTGCATCCTCGATTGGCATAACATCGGCGTAGTAATGCTTGTCCCCAATGTACATATCCGTGACAGTGCCGGGTAACTTTCCCGGGAGCAAAATGCTGCCCATCTGTTCCCGGGACAAATCAATTGTCTGGAGGGTAATAACCGCGCCGGGGAGCTGGTCCCAATCTACATTGCGCCCCAGCATGCGCATACCGTTTTCCCACTCCTGGCGAGCCAGGAATTGCTTGTCGATCAGCAGCAGGTTTTCAATGCCGATGACATCCTTGACGCCGTGCAACATATCTTCGATTTCCTGGCCCAATTCAGCGTAACCGATCAACCCTGTTTTGTCGTACATCGGCGCCACCGCACGCAGGGTGAAGGTGCCAAACACCCCCAACTCCACGCCGATCGCGGTTTTCCCTGTTTTTTCGGCGGTCAGCGTGGTGTGGCGGTCGACAATATCGCCAAAGCGCTCTGGCTGATGCACGCGCAGTAGGTTCGTGCGGGCCGCATCCGAGAAGTAGAAGTGGGTGATGCCATATTGTTCCAGCAATCGCTTGAACAGCGGCGCAGACTGCCTGAGCAATGCATCGCGATCCCTGGCACGCAGCGCGGCCTGAAACTGGCTGTCTTGCAGGATGGCCTCCAGCGCCGCCCCCAGCTTGTCGCTGCGCCGGGCAAGTGCGCTCAGATAATAGGCTTTTACAGACTGCGAAACGCTGTTGAAGCGAAGGCCGGCATCGGTTTTTTCATGTTGGTACAGGCTGAAGATGGTTACGCCATAAAGGATCAGCAGCACCAGGGCAATAGGCAGAAGGATGCGCGTTTTCAGGTTGATGTCCCTGGGCATTGAAATATTCCCGGCCTTTGGCACTTAAGAATCGCATTGGGTTTGTCGATAAACAATCGAATGCTAGCACAAACAAAATTAATGATGCCTCAAAATGTTTACTCAAAATAGCCGGGGTTCGCCCAATTGTATTGCGTGAAAATATTGCAATTTAATTTCGGCAATGGGCAATCCGGATTAGACATCGTTATCGCGCCTGGGCTTGATACTATCCAGAATCATCAGCAGCGCGCCACAGGTGATGGCGGAATCGGCGATATTGAAGGCCGGAAAATAATACTCTCCCCAATGGAACGATAAAAAGTCCACCACATAACCATACGCAATGCGATCGATCAGATTGCCCAGCGCTCCGCCGAGGATCAGGCTCAGCGCCAGGGAAAACAGCGTCAGCCCAGCATATTTGCGCAGCAGCCAGACTATCCACACCGAGGCAACCACAGCAATGGCGCTGAACAACCAGCGCTGCATCCCGCCCGCGTCATGCAGAAAACTGAACGCCGCTCCGGTGTTATGCGCCCGCACGACGTTGAATATGCTGAGAACGCGAAGGCTTTCCCCATAGGAAAAGTGGTTGGTGATCCACACCTTGCTGAGTTGGTCGAAAACGATAACCAACGCGCTCAGGGAGAGCCATTTGGGGAGGGACATTTTCATTTCGTCAAACCAAACCAAAGCAAAACCTAACCCGCCTCAGTCCCCCCTTGTCAGGGGGGAAGCCAACCTCCTCCCCTGACAAGGGGAGGTTGGGAGGGGTTAGGTTTTTAGGCCAGCAAAATACATCACGCATATTTTCTGGCCTCGCCGTTGCCGAACAGGTTGCTCACACACCGTCCGCACAGCGTCGGATGCTGCACATCCGACCCGACATCCTCGCGGTAGTGCCAGCAGCGTTCGCACTTGTTGTGCAGGCTTGCGGAAATATCAATGTGTTGTTCCGCTTCTGATGCAACGCGATGCACCGTGGCACGCGAGGTGATGAATACAAAACGCAAGTCATTGCCGAGGCGCGCCAGCACGTCGTAATCCTGCCCTGCGGCATACACATCGACTTCAGCGGCCAGCGCCGAGCCGATCAGCCCGGCGGTGCGCGCTTCTTCCAGTTGCTTGTTCACCCTGGCGCGCCAGGCTTTAATTTCAAGCCATGAATCTATTCCTTCACTATACAGTTGTGCGTCGGGCAAGCCATACCATTCTTCGACAAAAACACTGCGATCATCCCTGCCGTCCAGCACCTCCCATGCCTCTTCTGCCGTGAAGCTGAGTATTGGCGCGATCAGGCGCACCAGGCTGTGCGTGATGTGGTACAGCGCGTTCTGCGCGGAGCGGCGTGCAGCGGAATTTTCTCCGGCGGTGTACAGGCGGTCTTTCAGGATATCAAGATAAAAACCGCCCATATCCTCGGAACAAAATGCCTGCAATTTTTGCGCGATCAGATGGAATTCATAGTGCGCGTAATCCCGTTTCACTTCGCCCTGCAACTGCTCCACCATCGCCAGCGCATAGCGGTCGATTTCCAGCCATTGTTCGACCGGCAAAGTGTGCCGCTGCGGATCGAAATCCGAAATATTAGCCAGCAGGAAACGCAAGGTGTTGCGGATGCGCCGGTAACTTTCTACCACGCGCTTGAGGATCTCATCTGAAATAGTCAACTCGCCGGAGTAATCGGTCAAGGCCGCCCACAGGCGCAGGATGTCGGCTCCGAGCGTATCGAAAATTTTCTGCGGAGCAATCACATTCCCCTTGGACTTCGACATCTTGTGGCCGCTGCCATCCACGACGAAACCGTGGGTCAGCAAAGCCTTGAAAGGCGCGCGTCCATTGATGGCGCAGCCGGTCAGCAACGATGACTGGAACCAGCCGCGATGCTGGTCGGAGCCTTCCAGATACAAGTCTGCGGGTGAATGTAATGCAGGGCGACGCTGCAACACGGATGCATGGGTGACACCCGAATCAAACCACACATCCAGCGTGTCAGAAAGCTTCCTGTAGTGCGCCGCTTCTTCGCCAAGCAAGTCCACCGAGTTCAGGCTGAACCATGCCTCGATGCCATCGCGTTCGACGCGCTGTGCAACCTGCTCCAGCAATTCCGGCGTGCGCGGGTGAAGCTGCATGGTCTCTTTGTGCACGAAAAAAGGCATAGGCACACCCCAGTTGCGCTGGCGCGATACGCACCAGTCTGGACGGTTCTTGATCATCGCTTCGAGGCGGGCGCGCCCCCATGCAGGAAAGAATCCAGTTTGTTCGACGGCGCGATTGGCGAGGTCTCGCAGGCTTATGCCATCATGTTGTGACTGTGCCACGCCATGCTCACGTTTCTCCAGCACCAAATTATGTGCCTCAGAATGCGCCTGATTCTGCCCTCTGTTATCCATCCCGATAAACCATTGCGGCGTGGAACGGAAGATGATCGGTGTCTTGTGTCGCCAGCAATGCGGATAGCTGTGCTGCATTTTTTCAAGGTGCAATAGATGCCCGCTGGATTGCAATGCATCAATCACCACATCATTGGCTTTCCATACGAATAATCCACCGACCAATGGAAGGTTGGCAACAAACTTGCCGTCATCCCCGACCGGATTGTCGGTCGGCAAATTGTATTTCTGCCCGACAAAGTAATCGTCCAAGCCGTGCGCTGGCGCGGTGTGCACCAGTCCGGTACCCGCTTCCAGCGTGACATGCTCACCGCAGATAATGGGTACAGCGCAATCAAAGAAGGGGTGTTGCAGCAACAACCCTTCCAATGCTGCGCCCTTGCAGGTTGCCGCCATGCCATCACCCCGGTCATTGGTGCCGCCCAATTGATAACGAGCCAGGCAAGGAGAGGCCAGATCAAATGCCAGTATCAAATATCCCTTCGGGGTCTTGATCAGGTCGTATTGCAGCTCAGGGTGCACGCAGACCGCCTGGTTTGCAGGCAATGTCCATGGCGTAGTGGTCCAGATCACCGCATATACTTTTGCATCGCCCGGCAGCGACACACCAAACGCCTTGAACAAAGCGCCCTTGTCCTTCACCTCGAAGCTCACATCAATCGCGGGCGAAGTCTTGTCCTCGTATTCCACTTCCGCCTCGGCCAGCGCAGACTGGCAGTCCAGGCACCAGTTCACCGGCTTGTGCCCCTGATACAGATAGCCGCGCTCGTAGATGCTTCCGAGCGCACGGATGATATCGGCCTCGGTCTTAAAGTCCATCGTCAGATACGGATTGCCCCAATCGCCCAGCACACCAAGGCGGATGAAATCTTTCTTCTGTCGCTCGATTTGTTCTTTAGCATAGGCGCGGCACAGTTCGCGGAACTGCGACGGCGGGATTGCCTTGCCATGTTTCTTTTCCACCTGCAACTCGATAGGGAGGCCGTGGCAATCCCAGCCCGGCACATAGGGCGCGTCGAAGCCCGCCAGCGTCTTGCTCTTGACGATAATGTCCTTGAGGATTTTGTTCACTGCATGGCCGATATGGATGTCGCCATTCGCATACGGCGGGCCGTCGTGGAGGATGAATTTCGGTTTACCCTGCTTTACCGCGCGGATTTTCTGATAGCGTTGCTGCGCCTGCCAGCGCGCCACCATCTGCGGCTCGCGGCGGGCCAAGTCGCCGCGCATGGGGAACGGGGTGTCGGGGAGATTGAGCGTATCTTTATAGTCAGTCATTTTGTTTGAACCATTGCTTTGCATTTTCAACATCCAGCGCGATTTGCCGCTTCAACGTTTCCACATCGGGATATTTTTCCTCATCGCGCAGCTTGTGCAGAAAATCCAGGCGCATGTGCTTGTTGTAAATCTGCCCGGCGAAATCGAAAACATGAACTTCCAGCACCGGCTTGCCGTCGTGCCTCACCGTCGGGCGCACGCCCAGGCTCGCCACGCCCTGCATGAGCGGCAGGTCATCACCATGCACGCGCACCACAAAAATGCCGGATAGCGGCGGGCGGTTGTGTTTCAGCTGGATGTTGGCGGTCGGAAAACCGAGCTGCTTGCCCAGGCCATCGCCATGCTCCACTCGCCCGCTAATGCTGTAGGGCCGCCCCAGATAAGACTGGGCCACGCGCATGTTGCCTTCCGCCAGCGCGGCACGCACCGCCGTGCTGGAAATACGCACACCGTTATGCAGCACACTTTGTACCGCCTGCACCGTAAAGCCATGCTGCGAACCGATTTTCTCCATCAGCGCAAAATCGCCTGCCCGCCCGCTACCGAAGCGGAAATCGTCGCCGATCAGCACAAATTTGGCGGACAATTTTTCATGCAACGCATGGATGAATCCTGCCGCGCTTGTCTGCGCAAAACGCGCATTGAAGCGGCACACATGCACGCGGTCAATACCCAGGGAACCGAATAATTCCAGCTTCTCGCGCAGACTGGTCAGCCGGGTCGGCGCCTGCTGAGGCGTGAAAAATTCGCGCGGATGCGGCTCGAAGATCACCGTCGCTGTTGGTAATCCCCGTGCCTGCGCAGCAGCTTGCAATTGGCTCAGCAACGCCTGATGGCCCAGATGCACACCATCGAAATTGCCAATGGTGAGCGCAACAGACTGCGTATCGGGGGAATAAAGGCCGCGTAGAATTTTCATAGGCGCGAATTATACCGCAGGGCGGATGCAGCAAGATGATTTGGCCGGATAAAGCCTTTCGGCGTGCTCAGGACAGGCTTTGCGGAATGCGGGAAATTCGTGCCCCGATCAGCCCGGATTGCGCAAGCTCCAACAGTGCTTGTGTGGCTGGCTTTCCTGTCCTTGCCAAGCGAGTATCAGGCAACTACGACCCTGTTTTTTCCACCGGCTTTTGCCCGATAAAGGGCGGCATCTGCCTTCTGGATAAGACCTTCTTTATCTTCAGCGTCATTGGGGAATGTTGACAGTCCAAGGCTCACGGAAACAAAGCCCAGCGGCTGCCGCTCACGGTGCATGAACGGGTGATCGTGAATAGTTTTAACGAGTTTTTCGGCAATTTCTATTGCACCATGCTTCTCTGTATCAGGAAGAAGGACGACCAGTTCCTCTCCGCCGTACCTGAAAGCAATATCTGTTTGCCTGATCGATGATTTGATAAGCGACGCTATTTCTTTAAGAAGTGCGTCCCCCGCAGGATGCCCGTTAGTGTCGTTGTAATGTTTGAAGTTATCAATATCCATCATGAGATAAGACAGTTTTTTTTGGTTCCGCCCAGCCCTGGCCAACTCCATATCAAGTCTCTCCAGCAAAAACCGCTTGTTATAAAGGCCGGTAAGTCCATCAGTTATGGCCATCATCTTGGTCTCTTCAAAGAGCCTCGCATTTTCAAAGGCAATAGCCAGATGTTCGGCAACGCTGTCGAAGAGACTGACATGGTTGGATTCAAACTTGTCGGGCTCATCCTTAAACGCGCAAATTAATCCTAATACCTCTCCTCTTCTAAGGAATGGGACGACAAGGATCGCACTTATTGCAGGGCAAAACAGATCATCGGGGGTGATGCCCGGCTCTTTTGCAATATTATTTATAAGCCTGCTTTTCCCCACAGACGCAATCTGGCCGTAAAACCCTTGCCCAAATTTACGCCTCACATCATGAAAATCCACATCCTTAAAGCCGGTATGAGAAGCGACATACAGTTCATTTTTTTCCTTATCCCGGATCATGATCAGGATTTTATCGATATGAATCCCTTTGCTCATGCTCTTGACAAGGCTCAAGAGCATCTGCTCCGTTTCAAAGGTGGCATTGAGCGTCTTGCTGACATTATAAAGAGCGTAAATCTCCAACAGCCGTCTATCCAACTCATGCTTGGTATCTTCCAGCGATGTAGCCATTTTATTGAAGCCAGCAGCCAAGAGGCCGACTTCGTCACCTCCCTTGACCGGGACCCTGACCGTCAGGTCGCCATCAGACAGGCGTTTGAAGACCGTCAGCATACCGCGAAGGTCTTTGGTTATGATGAAATGAAGCAGCCAGGTGATGACAGCCAGAAGGGTTGCCAGCCTCAGTATCCAGAACAATGCCATTATAAAATTATTGTGCTTGATCTCTTTATTGATGGCCTCGACGGAGAACTCCATGCTGATGGCTCCCAGAACCTCCCCTTCCTTTGCAGACTTATGGCAGCCGCTATTTTCTGAACACCCCGATTTTTTTACGGCATAAGGAACCAAAACCCGCGCATTGTCGCCATCGAAACGGTAGACAGCTTTTCCTGATTTGAGAACCTCTTCATCCAGCGCATCTCTGGGGCGCTCATATTCTTCAATCTCTTTTACTTTGAGAGCTTCCTCAATCCTCTTTTCCAGCGCCCTGACATCTTCCTTCAGATTGTCGATCTTCTGCGTTATATCCTGCCGCTCACCCCGTTTTTTAGTGTTATCCAGTGTCTTTCCAAGCTCAGCCATTTCCTGAATGAGAGACTGTTTATTTTCCTCCAACAGCGGGACGACATTCTTTTCATTGAATTCTTTAAACAGCTCGTTTGTTCTTATGCTCCTTATGACCCGCACGTCTTTAAGCCCCTGAAGCTCCTGGGACATGGATTTGAAGAGGGAGTGACGCAACTCCATCTTCCCTTCTCTCATGAGGGTGTTCAAGGTCACACGAACATTCTCGGCAAAAAGATACGACCAATCGATGATCGCTTTCTGGGTGACCTTTTTCTCATGATTGGCATTGTAAGCAATGTCCATAATGGTCATGACGATCAGGACAATGCTGATTGCGCTGATGAATTTAAAACTGAGTTTTAAATCTCGTATTTTTTTTATCATAAGTTCATCAGGCAAAAGTAGGCTGATTAAAACAGTTCGACCTAGAATCAATCCTTGGCAGACTCTTTGATATGGTAAGTCTTCCTGTTATCTAAAGCTTTCTGGTGATCGTACTTGTACTTGCTGTCGATTTTTTCAGTAAATGGCGTATCTTTGCTGAGATGGCAGTAGGCGCAAACCGCCTCGTCTACAGAGCCGTATACTTGTCCGGCTGCTTTGGACTCTTCTCGGGTAAAGTTTTTATTCTTCGCGTGCAGCCCCCTGTATTCACTTCCAGGGCCATGGCAGCTTTCGCAACCAATCCCGGCCATTTTAGGTGTCGATGCCGCACTCTTGAAACCGCCAGGCTCAAGATAGCCTGTTGTATGACATTTTAGGCAGTCTTTATCGTTTGTATAATCTTTATTGGGGTCTAGCTTAGCCTTCAGCTTTTCCTGTTTCCCAACCCCCGGTTTCAATGCCTCAAATGCCTTTGCATGTACGCTCATCTCCCAGCTTAAGGTGGAGATCATGTGACAGAAACTGCATCCTGCAGTGCCTACATAAGCCGGTTTTGCCAGAGAGGCTTCTGAGTATGCCAAGTTGATCGATACTGCCAAAACGAATATAGCTAATGTTCTTTGAAGCATTACGCACCCCCTGAAATTAGTTTTAACTTTTTCCGCATGTTATTTTGTACCAAAATCGGATTAAACGGGGGAAAAAACCACGTTTTCGTTTTACTGATTTCCTCATGCATTCACATGCGACGCAATATCCAATAGTTATTGCGCCCGCTGAATAACCCAACCTAAGTAGGCAATTTCATAAATATGCTCATATTTTTTGACAAAATTTACTATACTATCGATCCCAGCATGGGAACAATGGAAATTTATCCGATCCTAGCCCCTTATCGCCCCACACATGCGGCGCAATGCCCGGTGGTTATTGCGCCCTACGCTGGCTAGTGTATGCCACAACAGCTTTACCAAACTCTGTCCAATAGTATGCTGGCTTACCGCTCGAGTGGTGTGGATCGCAGCGAACTACTCCAAGTGACTGTAAACGTGAAAGGGCAGCGGCCTTATTGATTGACAAAAGAGCACCACCCATATTGACAGGCTCAGGGCCGTGGAATCCCAGTTCTTTCCCCCAAGACCAGATGAACTCTAATGCATCTGCATCTAATGCGTCTACAGCCTTCTGGACTATCAACCCCTTAGCTCTATCAATCTGTCTGAGCGTATCGTTGACGAGCTGACAAAACGTTGCTCGTGCTGCCAATAAATCATTTCGATCATATTTATGTACACGAATTCCCGCGAGATCAAAGTTAATCTCTTCGTCGTCAGATCGGACGAGGAGCACCTCCGTACTCTGGCGAGCTGAATGCGCAAGGCCAACTTCGTACATGACGTTCCCGTTACGCTGGCCGACCCACCGTCCTTCTTGAGCGATCGAGATGTCCGCAAGAATAACTCGGGCGTGCGCAATCCCGTCAAGAATGTCAGTGATGATGCTTCCTGAAAGCACGGAGGCATCAACGCGCTCCGCCCGAAGCGTGGTGCGCTGATCCTGCTCAATAGCTGGGCAGGTTGCTTCCTGCCAGATGGGAGTGAACTCGGAATGGAATGGCATAGCAACAAACACGCTGTCGCGCTGTCCAGAGCGCCAGTATGAATCAAGGAAGTCGCGCGGATACATCGTGCGCTACCGAACGCAAGACAATTACCTTGTTTAACGCAAAGCCTTGCATCAAACTTAGGCTCATACAAATCAAGTAAGCCAGCATCCCACTACGCCGTCCCGCCCACCGTCAACCCATCTATCCTCACGGTCGGCTGTCCGACCCCAACCGGCACGCTCTGGCCTTCCTTGCCGCACGTCCCGACGCCAGAGTCGAGCGCCATGTCGTTGCCGATCATCGAGATGCGGGTCAGCACGTCGGGGCCGTTGCCGATCAGCGTCGCGCCCTTGACCGGATGGGTAATTTTGCCGTCTTCGATCAGGTAGGCTTCGGCGGTGGAGAACACGAATTTGCCGCTGGTGATGTCCACCTGGCCGCCACCGAAGTTGACCGCGTACAGGCCGTGTTTGACCGAGGCGATGATTTCCTGCGGGTCTTTGTCGCCGTTGAGCATATAGGTGTTGGTCATGCGCGGCATCGGCAGGTGCGCGAACGATTCACGGCGCGCGTTGCCTGTCGGCGCCACGCCCATCAAACGCGCATTCAGGCTGTCCTGCAAATAACCTTTTAGGATGCCGTTTTCGATCAGCGTGGTGCATTGGGTGGGGTTGCCTTCGTCGTCCATCTGCAGCGAGCCGCGCCGTCTTGCCAGCGTGCCGTCATCGACCACGGTGACGCCTTTGGCTGCGACGCGTTCGCCGACGAGCCCGGAGAAGGCCGAGCTGCCCTTGCGGTTGAAGTCGCCTTCCAGACCGTGGCCGATCGCTTCGTGCAGCAGGATGCCCGGCCAGCCGTTGCCCAGCACCACGGTCATGTTGCCTGCCGGAGCCGGTGCGGCATCCAGATTGACCACTGCCTGGTGCACCGCTTGCGCGGCATATTTGCGCAGCATCGCGTCGTCGAAATAGTCGTAGTCAAAACGCCCGCCGCCGCCCGCCGAGCCTTGCTCGCGTTTGCCGTTGCTCTCGATGATGACCGTTAGCGACAGG
>Ga0224495_10002677_pt1 | contig 11449 bp, 9 predicted proteins | sample SF_Jul11_sed_USG_FD_168128 | JGI IMG/M metagenome (GOLD analysis project Ga0224495, IMG submission 168128) | Sediment microbial communities from San Francisco Bay, California, United States - SF_Jul11_sed_USGS_4_1 | ecosystem: Environmental > Aquatic > Marine > Sediment | place: USA: California...
CTTCGAAGACGATTTCTGATGGACCGATGGCAGGGAAGTGTATGTCGAAATCTTTGAAATGGGTGATTTGGCGTGCATCTTCACCTTCCATGCCGATGGCCCAGATGTTGTGCCGCTGGTTCGGGCCTCTGTCAGAAAGAAAGTAGAGGGTATTGCCGTGCCACATGGGCTGAGCGTCGTTAGCAGGATTGTTGGTGATATTTTTTGCTTTTTTTTGATTCAGATCAAAGAGCCAGATATCAGGAGCCATGCCCCCGCGGTAACGCTTCCAGGTGCGGAAATCCCGGGAAATGGGCATATAGGCAAGGATTTTACCGTCGGTTGATAAAGATCCAAATTCGCCGTACGGGACAGGGAGCTTCTCAGGCAGACCTCCTTCTTTGGAGAGGCGGTAGAACTGGCTGTAGCGCTGGCGGCCGCTCGCCATTGATGAGGCATAGAGGATGGCTTCACCATCCGGATACCAGTCAATGATCCGATCGGGCATGCCGTGGTGGGTGAGGCGTTGGAGCTCGCCTCCCATGGAAGGGATGAGGTAGATGTCAGTATTCCCATCGTAGTTACCGCTAAAGGCGATTTTCGAGCCATCTGGAGAAAATCTAGGGAATGACTCCTCGCCGCGCGGAGAGCTAAGCCTGAAAGCAGTGCCTCCTTCCTTTGTCACGACCCAGATGTCACCCGCATAAACAAAGCAGATGTGAGTGGCGGAAACATCCGGGTATCGGAGCATACGGGCATTGACCTGACTATGCAGAAGTGTTGTGCTGATAAACAAAATGAGTGAAGTTAAAGACACTAAAACTGTTTTTTTCATTTTTTCCTCCATCTTGATTCATTTCTTTACAGTAGAAAGGTTAATGATAATTGAATAGACAAAATTTTCAAGACTTTCTCTTAAATATTTCTTTTATCCGAGTGAGTTCATTCTTAATCAACATATTTTAAGAAAACGGCACACACTGATTTAACTCTGAATTTGAGGAGACAAGAGAACTCGATAGGTACTGTATACCTAATTGGGAGAAAGCTGACAAAATTGAACGGCCGTTTCAAGTTTCACTTTGGGCTCTTTCAAAAGGAAAGATCTATGTCGGAAACGAAAAGAAGGGATATGAGATTTGGGTGTATGATCTAGATGAGAATCTACTGAGAAGAATAAAGAAAGAGTACAGACCTGTCGATTATCCTGAGGATGAAAAAAAAGCATTTTTGGATAAATCAATGGGAACTCCTGCAGCTCAGGGGATCATGATGAAAGTCCTTTTTCCGAAATACTATCCTGCCATTCAACACTTTTTTCTTGACGACGAGGGCAGGCTCTTTGTGATGACTCATGAGAAATGGGAAAATCCCAAGGAATTTATGTTCGATATTTTCAATCCTGAAGGCATTTTTATCGGAGGAAAGAGTCTGAGAGTTTTTCTCAGTACGGGAATATTTGAGCCAGGAGGTTCGACAGATTTCTGGGTTGTGAAGAGACATAATCGGTTCTTCTGCCTCCGAGAGAAAGAGAACGGATTCAAGGAATTCGTGGTTTATAGGGTAAGCTGGGAATAATAGAATACTAAGAAAGTGGATTCCGTTATTCGTATCTTAGACTATCCACTGGATTTGCATGGGCGGCTTTAACAATTTTTATACATATGGCTAACAACGCGACCAAAATAGCCATCATCCCCGAAACAATAAATACCCACGCAGTAATACTGGTCCTGTAGGCATAATTGTTGAGCAATTTATCCATAAAATAATAGGCAAGGGGCCATGCGATCACATTGGATATAAAAAGCAGGACTAAAAAATCTTTGGAGATGAGGGCTATTATATTTGTCATTGATGCCCCGAGAACTTTGCGAATCCCTATCTCCTTTGTCCGCTGCTCCGCGGTGAACGAAGCCATCCCGAAAAGCCCAAGACAGGAGATGAATATGGCTAAAAATGTAAAGGACTTATAAATCTCACCTCTCCGCTGGTCATTCCCATACTGTCTGTTAAATTCATCATCCAGAAATGAATATTCAAAGAGATTGTTGGGAGCAAATTCAGCCGCCTTCTTATCCAAATAGGCTATAGTTCCGGATATATCATTCGGTCTGATTTTGACAAAAATATAGCTGTGAGAGCCATGTCGCTGGGATAACGTGAAAATGACGGGTCCGATCTCATTGTGAAGCGAGATGGCGTGAAAATTCTTGACGATGCCGATGATGATTCCCTCATCCTCCCAACATGAAAACATCTTCCCGATGGGCGATTCCAATCCTGTGATCTTTGCGGCTTCTTCGTTCAGAACGTAATTCTCCGGGTCAGTTGCATATTCTTCAGAAAAACTTCTTCCCTGGATGATTTGCATACCGAGAGTTTCAAAATAGTCATAATCTATAGAAGCATCTGTCATGGTCACATAATCTTCAGGGCCTTTCCCTTCCCAATAAACGGGATTGATATGCCCAATATTTGTCGGTAATCTCCGGGCCGCCGTGACGTTTATAACATTCGGATGTTGTTTGATCTCATTTTTGAATGACCTGTAGGCTTCTCTCAACTCCCTGTTCATTGATATGGCGACCACATGATCTCTGTCTAATCCGATATCTTTATTCCTGATGTAGTTGAGCTGCTTGTACATAACGATGGTCCCGATAATCAACACGATGGTCGCGGTGAATTGACTGACGACCAAGATCTTTCTTAGTACAAAGCCACCAGAGCCCGACTGTAATTTACCTCTTTTGAGTATGTTTGTAGGTCTAAATGATGAGAGCATAAAAGCCGGATAACTGCCGGATGCCAAACCCGTAAAGAGAATGATCCCACTCAACAGGAGCAAAGTCGAAACATTGCCGGCAATGTTCAATGTCAATTGTTTTTCTGCAAGATTATTAAACGCCGGCAAAAAAAGATAAACCAAACCAAGCGCTACCAAAAGCGCCATAGCCGATAGAAGAATCGATTCTCCGATAAATTGCCTGATGATATCGGCTCTTTCCGCGCCCACGACCTTTCTCATCCCGATCTCTTTGGCCCGGGTGTTCGACCTGGCCGTGGTGAGGTTTATAAAATTAATGCACGCAATGATCAGTACGGCTATGGCGATCGTCAAGAAAATATAGACATATAGAATCGGGTCAGTGCCATTTAACGAATACAGATGGACCTTAGAGAGAGGTTGGATATGAAGAACGACTTTCTGATTTGTTCTTTTATCATGTTCCATGATAAATCCAGAGATCTTGTCTGCAAAATCCCGTATGGAGACGTTTTTCTCCAAAAGCGCGTATGTTCTGGCTTCATAGGACCAACTGGTATCTCCCCTCCCGCCCATGAGCCTCATCGAAGCAAGAAAATCAAACTGCAAGTGTGAGTTCTTAGGAACATCTTTCAACACACCTGTCACGATCAGCTCGATGTCGTTGTTACTCAATAAAGATTTGCCGATCGGATCTTGATTGCCAAAATATTTAGCGGCGGCACGTTCTGTTAAAACAATAGACTCCCGGCTTGCAAACACTGTCTCCGGGGTTCCTTTAATGAGCGGAAATGTGAACATCTTCAAAAAATCATCATCCACCAGAGCGCCGCTCTCATTATAGATTTTATCCCCATATTTCATGAGCCAGTACCTAAAGCAAAATCTCGTGATTTGTCGAACTTCCGGATATTGCTCTTTAAAAACCGCGGCCAGCGCTAAAGGATTGGAAGAAAATTTGGTATCTTGAAGTTCCGGAATAGTCCTGTAGAGGGCGCTGTAGTTTTCGTGGAACTTGTCAAAGCTGAGTTCATCCTGAATCCACAAGAGGATCAGGATGCAGCAGGCCATTCCGACGGCCAAACCCATGATGTTGATGAAAGAATAAATTTTGTTATTTCTGATATTTCTCCATGTGATTTTAATATAGTTTTTAAGCATGGCAGCTCCTATTGATGTAGATAGTTTGGAATAGGCGGCAAGCGCATATACGACCTGCCCCCAGTACCACAAGAGGGCTCGGTGCCTTCCATCCTCCTGGACACGCTCTCTATACTCCTCGCCGCAATCTCCGGAGACAGAGTATTCCGATTCGTAGTGTGCTAAAAAGGAAAGCAGTTTCTGGCCCAGCTTCGGCGGATGTAGCTTGGGTCTACCCATAATCCTTAGTTTCCATGGAATTCGGGGATACTTTCCCAGATGGCGCAATGCAGATTGTAAGAGACCCGGAGCGCGCTCATCCCGACAGAAGTCAGAGCATAATAAATCCGTGGCCTTCCCCCTCTTGCAGATGATGTGGTTCCTTTTGTCTTTGTAACATAACCTTTGCGTAAAAGCTGGTCGAGAGCATTGTATAGTGTTCCATACATCAACCGCTTTCCGGTAAGCTTTTCGACTCTTTTCCGGATGGAAACGCCGTAGGCGCCTTCTTTGAGGGCGATGATTGCGGCCAATATCATTTGCTCCAATAAAGTCAGCTCTTTCATAGTTTTAAATCCTTAGTAAATGAGGTTTTACATAAAATACACATATAGTAAGACGTAAATTACGTAAAAGGGTTGCTAAAAAATGATGTAACGTAAGTATTTTCTATTTCTCTCTCCTCGGCTGCCATCAACAGTTCCTGTCAACATCCATGTTATGTTGCAATCAATGTATTTGAGAATTTCAATAGCGTGGAGGTTTGATTGACGGAGCTCTTAACATGTCGTGAAATAATTAATTTAACGACATTTTATTCAATGGTTCTTCAACCCAGCCAGCCTCGTCTTGGCATCTTCTACCTCAGCCATCCCAGGGTCAGCGTCCTTCCAGAGGGCGAGGAATTTCTCTTAATGGTCAATGGCTTTGGTTATTCGTTCATTTCTTAAGAATAATCATGAGTGGGCCGAATTTAGCTGAAACAAAACAATCGGGATCTTTATTCCTCCTTTTTGAAAAAGGAATCCTCCAGACCCGAATTGAAATCCACATCAGTAACGGTTAATGTTCCAAATTCTGTCCCATCTCGGAGTATCGTAAGAACATGGGCCGTCATCACGCCCTCTACTTTTTTATAGTCAGACATGATGGTTTCCTCCACGATCTCTGTCATCATCTCATCAAAAGAGTCTTGTTTCGTCTTGTAAATCAGATATGTTTCAGGATCGATATAGAGGGCGATCGTGTACCCGCCTGAATGGACTCGATCAAGTACCAAATAGTCTTTACCCTCGATAGTCTCTTCTCCCTTATACGTATACTTGATGCCATACTTAGCAGGATCAAGGAGAGCGGAATTTCCAAAAGAGCTGTTCTTCACTACCTCGGCCACTTCTTCAGGCATATCCTCTGCCATCCCCGTCTGGGAACCAATCCACCAGGCAGTCTCTCCGTCAAAGGCCTGAGTGACCATCATCCCCATAAATTCAATATCTAATCGCAACCTATTCGGCTCTTTCGTATATATCGTTACGGATCCGGTTATGCCCATCTGGATTATTTCCATGTCGGCGATGGTAGTTACGTCTTTGATGCTCTCAAGGATTTTTCGCCCCCCTTGAGCTTTTATGACCCTTTCAAGGATCTCATCGGCGTTCTGAGAAGAACCCGGCACGACCAACAGACCTAGGATAAAAAGGCTTAAAAGACCGCATGATATTAGTTTTTTCATGGACTTCCCTCCTTCATTTAAGTCAATAATAAGTTTAATTGCCCTTCAACCCAACCAGCCTCTTCCTCGCATCCTCATCCTATTGGAAACCAGAGCAGGTATACCACTCTTTCAGAGAGTCAATGCTATAGTCTTAATTCCTCTCGGTCATTTGTATTTATTCCTTCTTAGAAATTGTAAAGTATACCCAATCTTCTTCAAACTTTTGTTTGTATTCCATCCCAATATGCTCAGCAGTAACAGCCCAATATTTTCCCCAGTAGCGAACATATTCCTCCACTGTCACTCCTGGTTCGGTCCAGTATTTGATAGGATAGGCTGCAGGAATGCTCATCCTTGCCTCTACAGAGTTTTCTGACTCACTCAAAATTTCTATCCTATAATCTTCTTTTTCAGAATAAAATATTTGCCCGAGCGTATTAATACCCTGAACGAATTGCTTCACGCTCTTCACTCTTGGTTTGTAAGTAGAAGCAGTCATATCCGCATAAAACTCGCCGAAGTCCTCAGGTGTCTTTCCTAAAGACTTGGCAAAGGCAATAGTTGCCATGAGTGACGCTGTCAGATTATTTCTTGTGATGTGCCACTTTTGTTCGATTTTCAATTGAGGCAGTTCAATTTTTTCGGCTTTCTTTTCTTGGGAAATAATGAAACTAGAGAGAATTAAAAACGCAAGAATTGTCCCCATTATTTTTTCATTTCTCATAAAATCCCTCCTTTTTTTATTTATAGACTTGGGGAATGAATTCTGCTCTTCTGATTTAAGCAGAAATTCTTCCCGCTTTGGTGGATTCATGGTATTCACCAACAATGGCTCTTTAACGTATATTACGAAGGCTTACGGAAGGACTCGATCAGCAAACGCACGGCGCCAAGAAGACTCATGACCCAGCCCACAGGGTAAGGCAGAGCCGTGAGCAGCCACCAGGTTGATCGCCCGGTATCACCACCTACTCCTCCAAATAGACTCCACACAATAACCACGGCCACACCAAACACTGTCAACCCGAAAGCCAAGTAGATAAATCTGCGGTGATGGCTCTTGCCTAGAAAAGCACCGAGTGCAACCAATCCGCTTCCAGGCATAATGATGAATGCCCCCTCTAGCGGATCTAAAGCTCCGATTATCATCGCCAAAAGACCGATGATATAAAGGATACGTGACCAAAGCCTGCGTTTATTCATTGACTCACCTCCCTTAACGAAAAACTTTTTTCCTGGTTCGGCAATCTGGACTTTATTACCTTATATTTCACAGGAGCTTTCCAATGCGTCCCCACCGGATTCCTCCCTCAGGATTAACGGAAAAATAGATCTGCTTGGCTCTGGATATGACATCGATGAGCGGAACCATCCCCCAATGACGTGAATCTGCACTCTTATCACGGTTGTCACCAAGGACAAAACAATAGCCTTCCGGTACAGCAACGCTCAGATTCTCTCTTGCCGTATCCTCAAGAAAAAAGACAACATAAGTCTCTGAATCGCCTTCTTCATAGAGAGCGACCGTTCCTTCCTTGATATTCTCATCTCGTTTCCCCTCTAAATACGACACCTCTTTGCCTGTTCTTCTTTCTCCGTTTACAAAAAGCTCCATCCCTTTGATTTCGATTTCATCTCCAGGCAGACCGATGACTCTTTTAATAAAATGATTTTCCTTGTTTTCGGGATACTTAAAGACCACCAGCTCCCCTCTTTTTAGGCCATGGTTTTCTGCCGAATGATCTATCCTCCTGTCTGTCATGATGAAATCTCCAGGAAGGACAGTAGGTATCATACTCCCAGTCGCCATCCGATACGGAAGAGCAAAAAAGCAAATTTTTTGCCAATCAAAAATTGGCCCAAAAGAGAAAAGGTTCAATACGATAATAAGGAGGATGTATATATAGAGTTTATTATAGGTTTTTAACGTATAATTCTTCCCTATCCTTTTGGCCCGCTTCCAAGCATCCAAAGCTGCCCAGATATATATGCCTAATGTTGCTAGAAGAGACAACAGAAGAAACACGATCAGCATTTTCCCAGGGCCAACAACACTCAATTGGAAAAGGAGAAGAGGGAAGATGATCGAGATTAAGAAAAAAAAGACCCCTTTCCTAAGCTTCCCGTTGTATACCTGACCCAAACCGATCAGAAACAAGGAAAGAGCCAGGGCAAAAAGAGGTTTTCTTTCTTTGAACTTGATTTCTTTACCTTCCATCTTTCATCCTAAAGAAACTATCATTTTATTCTTGGCCTAAACTCCAGATAGAATGTTCTTCACACATAAATAATCCGGGCTATATGAATCCATGAACTAAAAAGAATCTGAATATTTTGAACAGACCAAAAACCGATCCAACTCCCACAAGCAACCATTGAATAGCTCTCGAATAAGCTATCCTTTCCAAGAAAGGAAGCCACTGAGAATATAAATTGTCGCTCTGGCTTTCTTCTTCCCATATTTTGGCCACCACTCTGTCCGCAAAATCGAGGGGTATTTCCTGGTCAAACACCTTGCGGACAAGCGAATCCAACTCTGCGACTTTTACCGCAACATCGGAACAGGAACTGCAGGAAAGAACATGTTGATTATCCTCTTGGCCTAGTTCCCGGTTGCATGCAATATCTTCCTGTATAAGGTGACAGGGACGCTGCGAATTTCTCATAGCACATTCTCCTTCTCAAGAAGTTGTCTTAAGATCTGTTTTCCTCGAAATACACGGGATTTGACGGTGCCAACGGGGCACTCTTCGATCTGCGCTATCTCTTCAATTGAAAGTTCATCAAAATAGGAAAGGATCACTGCTGTATGAAATTTTTCCGGAAGCTGGTTTATCGCATTGTGGACTTGGGAATTCAGATTGCGTTTTTCCAGTATATCCTGGGGACTTTCTTCACTTACAGCTTGATTCATATCCATAAAACTGCTGGGATGCTCTCTCCTCCGTTTTTTTTTCGCTTTTTCATTGATGGCAAGGTTGCGGGCAATTGTAATGAGCCAAGTAGAGAATGAAGCACCCTTTTCTGCATCAAAGTCAGCAATATGTCTATATGCTTTCAAGAAAGTCTCCTGGGCAAGGTCTTCTAGGATCTGTCCTTGAAACAAAAATTTTCCCAGAAAGGAAAAAACCATTCTTTGGTAACGAAGAACCAGCAGTCTGAAGGCATTCTTGTTGCCTTTTGTGGACTGTTCGGTAAGAAACCTGTCATCCATGGATTCTGTTGTTTTCCCCTCTGTACTATTATACCTTTGAGGCAGTAAAAAGTTCCCTCTATGTTTAGCGATATAAAGATAATGATAGACAGGAAAAGTGTCAACTAGACAAAATGACAAAAATTACTTTATGAATTCTTTGAATTAATACTTAAGCAGATAAAATGGCGTTAAATGTATATATTTAACGACATTTTACTTTTAGTTGAGAGAAATAATGTTGATCTGAAGATTGACTGATTTTGGTCTCGAAATTGGTCACGAAAAGCGAGGAAAATGAAGAGGCGAAGTCTATGTTATTGAAAACTAATGGTGGGCGATACAGGATTCGAACCTGTGACTTCTACCGTGTGAAGGTTGCATCGAAAAAAATAACACCAATATAGCCAAGTAGTTAGCTATATTATTAATCACTTAAAAAAATTTTCTTTCAGTATTTTTCTGTTTGTTTTGATATTTTTCGATATTTTTGGATGCTATTTGGTCACGAATTGGTCACGGAATTTATTTTAATAGAATTTCTGATTCAAGAATAAAAATGTTGATGGTTCAAATTTCCACAGGCAGAAATTTCTTTTGTATTTTATTCATATCTAAGAGCATCAATAGGATCAATCTTTGATGTCTTTTTAGCAGGATAATATCTGAAAAATATTCCTACAGATCCGGAAAAGAAAGATGTAGAAAATTTTTAATTATTTTTATAGATTCAATGTAACTGAATGACAATTAAGCCATGAATCCGTTTTTCACTCACTCAGATTGCCTATGCATCATTGACATTGATTCTTTCAGATTATATAAACATCAGAGAATTCCAATGATAGAAATAAAGTAGAAATGAGGAAAATCGTCACACGAAAAAAACAAACTACATCCACAAACCTGTTTGCGAAAGTGAGGCTTTTTATGAAAATTATGATTAAATCTGGTGTATTTTTATTAATGCTATTCGTACTTTTTTCAACAATCATCTCTTTTGCTTTTGCACAAGAAGTTGAAAAATTATTTAAGATGGATATAGAGGATTTGATGGACATAAAGGTTGCTGTAGCCAGTCGTTCGGAAAGAAGCATTAAAGACCTGCCTTCTACAGTTCATATTATTACCAGAGAGGAAATTCTCAGCAACAGCTACTCTTCCCTAGTTGATGCTTTAAAAGATATCCCAGGAGTGAAAGTTTCTCAGCCGGGAACTGGAACTCATGGAGAAAAATATTTGATGCGCGGTTTATGGGGAAATAATTATGCAAAAATTTTAGTTAACGGAGTCCCGATCCGGCCGTCAGCCGTCGATGGAATGCCAATTGGAGAGCAAATAAACATGAAAAACGTTGAAAGGATAGAAGTTGTCTATGGACCAGCATCTGCGCTTTACGGGGCTGATGCCCTGGCTGGCATCATTAACATCGTCACATATAATCCAGAGGAAAATACGGTGTTGCTTGAAACTTCGGTTGGCACTTCTGGCTATGAAAGCTCAAAGTTTTTTATGAATCACACAAATAAGGATCTGAAACTTAATATTTACGGCGGGTATAACAATAGAGATGATCTAAATATTGACAAAGATGGAGGAGCATTCAGTCAAACGAATTTATTTGGCGGTGTGGTAAAGATAGGCAAGCTACCGAGTGAGAGCAGGAATATCGGAATGGAAATACTGTTTAAAGATTTTCATTTGAGTTTTAATCATATGTATAGAAGTGACCCTAGCTCTTTAGAACAGGATTCCAGGTATTATCTTTGGAATAATCCGGATTTGATATATGGAGAGACAATTCAGAAAGCAACAATAAATCACAATTTTAATATTAATAAGTTGAGATTAAACAGCTTTGTCTCTTACTTGAAGTATCGTTTGGACACAGATTCCGCATTTGGAATGATTTATTATCCTACACCTCTTTATAAATTTACAGCATCGGATGACATATTGCTCGAGGAGAGTGCCATTTATGATTATAATGAAAATTTGGAGTTTGTTGGGGGATTGAGTTATCAATATTCTGGTGCAATGCCGAAATCTAATGATTTAATAAAGCCCTTTGATGAAGAACTTTATAAGCCATTTAGCAAAGATGTTCCAGAGCAAGGAATATATCAAAGTTTATTGCTTGGAGATTTTGGATTTAATCCTCTGACATACAGTAATTTCGCAGGATTTCTACAGGGCACGTATTCAACCAAAATATTCACGCTAATGTTGGGTATCCGTTATGATAACCATTCAGAATATGAAAGTAAGATCAATCCTCGTATAGCCGGACTTTATAATATCAATAGAAACACATCTATACGAGCATCCTATAACAAGGCATTCAGGGCTCCTCCACCATATAAAGTATACAATTCGATTGCTGTGGATAATGGAGATGGATCCATATTTTATATACAGGTTCCAAATGAGGATCTGGAGCCAGAACGATTTTCAGCTGTTGAGGTTGGATTAAGACACATATTCAATAAAAATACTTCTCTAGAGCTTATTGGTTATCATAATGAAATCTCAAGCTTGATCACGAGCGGACGCAAAGAATTAGATCCTTCTCAATATCCTTATGCTGATGGAACGCATGCCAACACAGACATAAATAGTTTATCTGCCAAATCTATTCTAGATGGAGTAGATA
>Ga0224495_10002678_pt1 | contig 11440 bp, 18 predicted proteins | sample SF_Jul11_sed_USG_FD_168128 | JGI IMG/M metagenome (GOLD analysis project Ga0224495, IMG submission 168128) | Sediment microbial communities from San Francisco Bay, California, United States - SF_Jul11_sed_USGS_4_1 | ecosystem: Environmental > Aquatic > Marine > Sediment | place: USA: California...
GCCAGGATCTGATCGTGGAAGACCTCGCCCCAGTCCGCAAAACTCTTGTTGCTGGTCACGATGAGGCTCCCCCGTTCGTACCGACGGACCAGCAGCCGGAAGAATAGGCTCGCCTCTTCCCGCGACAGCGGCAGATAGCCTAACTCATCCAGAGTCAGCAGGCGCGGGTAGGTGAACTGCTGCAGGGTCCGATCGTCCCACAGCGCGTCATGAAAGGAACCGTATGAAGACCACCTGGTTGACCGTCCCTGAACTCGCCGCGGTGTTGAAACTCAGTGCGGTGTCCGTCCGTCGCGCGTATTGGAAAGGGCATCTCCCCGTGATCCGGCTCGGGGGCATGGCCCGCTTCGACCTTGACCAGGTGCGAGCCGCGAGCCAACGGAACGGACATCATGAAGGTCAGACAGTCGATACCCAGGAGAGAGCGACCCGCCGCGCGCGCGGCGGCGCCAGCCGACGGCGCGACGTGCAGGAGAGCCCCCGTTTAGTCAACAGGTGCAACTATAAATTAAGGTTCAAGAAGGGGACGGTGTAGTACCTTACGAAGACCGGTCGCGCTCCGACGAACGAGTCTTCGGGATCTCCCGCGACCGCTCACTCAAGTAACGGACCAGGTCTGCGGCCAGTTGCCGATCCTCTCCACGATCCGACCGGGCTAACGCCCGCATCACCTGCTCATAATTCCGCATGACTTCCTGGGCTCGTCCATGACGGCGCGTGGTGCGCTTCAGCCGCTCCAGCGCCTCCCCTATTTTGCTCGGTGCATGCAGATGCCGCACCGTCCAGCGCTCCTGAGTCGTGCGATGAATCCGGCTCGTGGTCGTCGCCTCAATGCCATGCTCGCGTAAGGCCTCCGCAAACCCCTCTCGCCAGCGCTGCAGATCCGCCTTTCTCGGATTCAAGCGGACCCCGTCAAGGCCCGCCGCTTTGACCGTCAGATGGACATGCGGATGTGGAGAGGGGTTCGGATCGGGATCGGTCTCGAAGGTGTGGAGGACCATCGCGTACTGAAACCCTGCGAACTCCCGCGTCGCAAAATCCCGGGTTGCGCGCTGCACCGATAACGGATCGGTCCTGGTCGGCATGGAGAGGACGAGATGAAAGGCATCGCGCATCGTGGAGTCTGCGAGGATCGGTCTCCCCCCCATCGCGCCATTCGGCTTTCAGATCGGCCACAGCATCCTTCCCAAAAATCACCTGACCGTCCTGATCCTCGATCTCGAGTTGGCCATCCCGCGAAATGTACGTGAGGTTGTTCGCGATGCCCTTCATCCCCTTCGGCGCCCTGACGAGTTTGACCACGACTTGCGGCGCGCGGCGGACCATGGCGTGTAATTTCCGCCGCACATAGGTCGCGCGAGCCTGTGACGTGCTGAGCCGTCCGCCGGTACTCAGAGGCTTGGCTAAGCCAAGAGGACTGCGCGTGCTGCGACGCGGCCGTGGCAGGGTCTCCGTTGAGACATTGAAGAGCCGACTCCCCCACTCATCCAATTTGTCATCGATCTGGCTCATGGCAGGACTCATTGGAGAGACCAGCGTGCCACCGTCCCGCGCAAAACATCGGAGACCTTCTTCGTATGGGCCTGGATCACCCGAGAGAGTTCGGTGATGACCTCCACCCGCAACGCAGTTCGGTTCTGAGGGGTGCTATTCAAGACTTTTGCGATCTGGTTCAGGTTCCTCCCCAAGGCGAGCAGTTGTTGATTCGAGCGGGCCAATGTCTCCAATTCCGGCTGTCCGACCTGCGGCTGCCCGGTCAACTTCGCGCGCACCATCGCCACCACCCATTTCGTCGGCACGTAGCCTTCGTGACCGGCCATCTTCTTCAGGGCAGCGAGCTCTGATGCCGTGAGATGCACTTCCATGCGGACGGTGGCTCGTTCTCGCTTCGGGGTGACGCGACTCCTAGGCGCAGGGGCCCGCGTGGCTCTCCGGTCCATGGCCTGTCGAAGGGCGTTCCGCAAGGCATGGCTCGGCGTAAGCTTGCGCTCGTCACACCAAGCCCGCCAGGGCCCGTTCAGCTCACCCAGATCCACCGTGATGGTCGTCGTCCGTTTCGCTCGCTGCCCCATCAGCTCACCTACCCCAACCCAATTTACGACACCCCACTCCCCTCACCGACCGGGGTCTGATTCCAGTCATCGGAGATCATCCCGGGGGTCGTGATCGGAGGGTCAACAAACATGGGCACAACGATATAATAAACCCATAATGTAAGACAACTACGGGCGAAAGCCATATCCTGCAACATCTCAAACATCACCTACTCCATGCAACATCTCAAACATCACCTACTCCATGCAACCTCTTAAACATCACCTACTCCATGCCTCTACCGTCATCTCGGACACAGGCCCGAGACCCTATCAGCCACACCGCTGATCCACCAGGATGAGGCCATCCCTGGTACCGTCTGGGAGACTGGCAAAGGCGCCATGTTTGACCTTGCCGCCTCCCCGCATCCTGGTCAGTCAAAGGAGGACGCATGCCGGTACTGTCACGGTCGGTAAGAAGCCTGCTCACACCGAGGGTGTTCACCTGTCCGCGCAACATGAGGGCTTCAGGATCCAGATGGGCCTGACCATGAAAGGGGCATGATCTGATCACATCATGCGCCTTGAATGGATCGATGAGATTACGGGGACAGGATCTCTCGAACCGCGGTGGGTGCAAAGAATCCCTGATCTTTCAGATTGGCAAACCAGTTCAGGGCAAACTCTTTCAAGTCTTGTTTCAGCGTGGGAAACACGTGGGTGCGCCTGCCCGCCTCGTCATACCGATAGACATCTTGAACGATCCCCAGATAGTCGTTCCGGAAGGACACCGGCTCCGCTGCCGCGCCGTCGGGTACGTTGTGAAACTGGAACACCATGTCGGGATCTCGCATGAGGTCGCCGTTTTGCTCGCCGTAGTGACACAACGATACCAACCGGTGTCCGTCTTCACTGGATCCAATCTCCTCGACCGACAGCGGCATGTAGCCAGGCTACTGTGATGCGGACGGCATGGACGCCGCCACGCAGCTGATCGAGATGCGTCGCAAACTCCTGATAGATGTTCATCGTCTTATTTCCTTTCTTCGGGTGCAGGAAGCCTCCGGCGTGAGAGCCGGAGGCTTCCCATGACGGTCAGCGTCCCGACCGCTCGGTGACCCAGCGTGTCGCCTGTTGAGCGACCGCCACGAGCGCGTCCAGGTCCGCCAGGCCGAAGGAGTCGGAATTCTTCCAGACTCCATCCTGGCCCTTGTACGAGCGGGCCACGGTCACGTTGTAAAACGGACCGTTCACGCCCTCGTTCTTCCAGATGCTGGCTTTGATGCGGCTGCATCGCAGCGTGGTGACCGGCTTGGGTTTCTTGTCTTGAGGTGCCATGTTGTTGTCTCCTTTAGTTAGAGTTGATGTGTTGGCCTCTCACCAGGCGTGGAGGCCACACAGCGACGACAAAGGAGACAGAGAGGCCGCCGCACCCTGGCGGGCCGGCGGGCGCGATGCGGAGGAATGAGCGCGCAAAGAAGCCGCCTCAGAGGCGGCCCACGGGCATGATCGACGCAGCCCGCCGGTGGAAAGCCAGGGCGGCGGCTGGATGCGCACAGGCACCGGACCACCAGCCGGGCCACACGCACCGAGAGCACCGCACGATCAGAAGGAAGATACGAGGCGAGAAGGTCCCGTTCTCATAGGACAACGAAAATGGGTACGCTCGTCAACGCGGAAGACGGCCAAAAGCTCGGCTTCGACTCAGGCTTGATGCGGCTGTCGGCCAGCAGGCGACCGACTACGCGTCACATGGTTGCTGAATGCAGTGGAATACCGAACGGCAGACGAGATGAGCAACCGACCCAGTCATTGAAAGGTTCTGAACAGGTCGTGCAGACGGGTCCGATCTTGGACGGCGTGCGGACCAGTTTTAAACCAGTCGATGCGGAGGTTGATGTCAAGAATAATGTGTACAACTTCAGACCTGATCTAACAGACACTGTCTGAGCCCGACCCAAAGCAGAAGTACCCGGCGTCATTTGCCCTCATCTGATCGAATATTCCGTTCTCCCGGCTTCTCCCCAATCCGCTGCCGCTGCCGGTCTCACTGTCGTCAGTGACATCCGGAATTGTTTGGGGCGTTGATGGGGCAGGCTTGGGCGGAGATTCAAGTAGACCTGAGTGTAAGGGTTAAGATATGCCTTGTTCGACCAACCCATTCTCGATCGTGAAGCCCATTCGTTCTATAAGCCGAGTGAGTAATGTGAAATGGGCACGCGAGTCAGTCGCAACGGCCAGCTGTTCAGCCGTCGCCAGTTGGATGGTATACACCAGTGAGGCGGAGGTTTTCAGGAGGGCAAGGCCATAGTCGAAGAGATCCGCTTCTCTCCCGATGAGCCGTCGCCGGCTGAGTTGACGGATACCGGCCACCGTAAAGGGCGTCGTCTCGAACGAAACATCCTTCAGACGAACCATCAAGGTCTGCTCGGCATGGCCATCGTTGTGACGCCCAGTGATGTCTGTGCCGGCGAACAGACCGCGTTGGAATCGGCGATTCTCCACCAGCGCGCGATGAAAGAGCCCACGCCACGTTGAATCTGTGAGATCACGATCCACAGCGATGCAGGTGTCCGGCTTGAGCGGGCCGCTGACGTTGTACCCCTGCACCAGTCGCTTGCTGGCCAGGAGGTCGGGGAAGGCATCGCCCATACGTTCGGGAAAGGCCGTTGTCCCGCAGAAAGGACTAACTTGGATGGCCATATAGTCCCGGAAATGCACCTGCTGATACCGCTCCAGCAGCGACTGCAAGGTGCGCTCGTGGCACAGATGGAACGGATAAAATAGGACGCCGGATCGTGTCATGCCAGTGATTCAGAATAGCTACTCTGCAACAGTATCGGCAAGCTGTCGTCCCAGGGGCGATGGAACGGAAGCTGTTCTATTGCGCCACAGCGATTCTCACCGTTTGAACATACTGCGCTGATGATCCCTGGAGACAACACGTACGTTGCGTAGCGGAAGCATGCTCAGTGACTGACTGATAGCCCGTGGGCACGTGGGAATGCTTCATGCCTGTTGCGTGGGTTCAGCATGTCCCGCGCCGTTCGTTCCTGATCACCATTGAACCTATGGCGGTGTATCGCACCGTCCGTTCCATTGCCACTCGTAGGAAGGACTCCTGGCTGCTGAGGTGAACCTGAGCGCGGCAGGATAACAGGTGTATGTGGCAGGCACGACGCCGATGCTATTTAGCGCTGAGGCTGACACCTGAGAAGCACGGTTCCAGATCTGGTCAATAGGAGGAGAGGCGTGGGGTGGGAGATGACAGCTTCCGTTCTATTGGCCCAGTTATGGCGAACGTTAATACGACAGGGCAGAGGACCGCCTTATGGCGAGGTGATCTCGGCACCGAACTTCCGCTTCTGGCCGACTGCCATCGCATACAGGGTAGGTTGTGGAACAGGCGCGGAATCAGCGTCAATGCTGACGATCTCGTATTGCAAAGCTGTGCTTCATCATCTTTCGGACCGTGCAACAATGGGAGCAAGGGCGAGCCATTCCCAGCGGGGCGACCCGCGCCTATCTTCTGGTGATTGACCGTGAACCAGAAGCGGTACGGCGGGCGCTCGTGAATGATTGAGTACGTCGAACACACATCCCTCCATGTGGTCGCGTTTGAAGGGATGTTCACCTGGTGGGTTGTCGGAATGGCCCACGCTCCGCACGAGCACGCCGGGCGCATGATTCCCGTCGTCTGCCGTCAAAGCACAATCCGCTCGACTTCATCCAACAACACCTGATCCGCGCGCCCGGCGGTCAGGATTGCGCAGCGTCATCGCCTTCCCGTTCTTTCACGTGATCGGCCAACATCGATGGAGCTGACGAGACCGCTCTCGACGTGTGTTCCGATCCCTTCCTTACGACACATGTAGCGCCGCCGCGTAGGTTTTGGCGCGGTGGGGGCGCACGACAATGTCCACATCGTGATCGAGCTTGACGAGGAAGCGGAGGAGCCGCTCCACCGAAAACTGGCGGAATGCGCCGCGCAGCATCTTCGAGATGTCCGGCTGCCGCACACCAAACAATGCGGCCGCCTCTCGTTGGGTCAGGTGACGTCGTTTCATGATCGTCTCGATCTTGAAAACCAGTTGCGCTTTGATCACATGCTCGTCCGCATTGGGCATGCCAAGGTCCTCAAAGACGTTGCGTCCCCCCAGTTCGTATCCTTTCTTCCTCATGACCGTGCTCCTTGTGCGATCTGCTCCGCGACGCGGAGCCGTTGTGTGATCACGTCCATCTCGTGCTTCGGTGTCGCCCGACCAGACGTGGATTTCTTCTGAAAGGCATGCAGCACATACACCGTGCCCCTATACCGCACCGTATAGACGGCGCGGAATGTGTCGCCACGATGGTCCGCGAGGATTTCCACCACCCCGGCCCCGCCGAACCCAGTCAACGTCTTGGTCTCGCGATGCCGCCCCCCTTGTTGCGCGACATACAGCGCGTATCCCATGAGATCCTGCACGGCATCGGGAAACGCGCGGAGGTCCTTGCGGCTCGATCCGACCCAGATCACCGGCTTCAGAGACGGAACCATCGGCATTCTGATAATATAGTGATATCACTATATTATGTCAAGGAGGAGGCCAGAATCACGGACTATTCGGTCACATGAGCAGATTCGCATGACTTTTCGGGGTAACGGGCGAGAAGCGGCGATGGAGCACAAGAAAGGACTGATTCTATACCACAGGAACTTTCTTGTATGCTCTTCAAATCACACTCCGCTCCACCTCATCCAGCAACACCTGATCGGTGCGCCGATCATAGAGGCCCGTCGTGCGGGCACTTTCATGGTTCGCCATCTGCTGGGCAATTTTCAGCTTCCCGCCGTTGGGGAGATATTCCGTAATGCCGGTCGCACGGAACGAATGGTTGCCGATCTTGCAAGGGGGTCACCTCGGTAGCGTGCGTTATCGTCCGAATCTTGTGAGCACCCCTATTTGATCGGGGAGGTCGTGTCAGAACATAGGCCCGGTGACTGGCAGGTTTCGACCCAAAGCCGACCTATACGACCGACCGCTACCAGAATAGGGGCTTACGCCGATCCGCGTAAGAATCCGTGATGAATGGTCCTGCCGTCCCAACTCATTGAAACGACACTGAACATGGCGTATTCTTCCCGAACTGTTGTGGCGTGTTATGTGGACAAATGGTAGATCCGGCTCTTCTGCGGATCCGCCTAAACAAAGTTAGGTGCTCAACGAAATGGACATATTATGGGCATATCAATGGCATTTGAGCGGCTGATGACTCGTATACTTGGCCAGGAGGCCTACCAGAGCGCTGGGCAGTTTGCGAATCCAGCAACGCGCAATGACTGGTTTCGAAAGACGTTTAAACTCATGCTGAAAGAAGTTGACGAAATCGACACAACCTCGCGGCAGAAGCAGATGCTTATGCGCGACTTGCAGGCGGCAAATGACAGCCTGTCCGACTCGCGCGATCCGAGTTGGGATATGATGTTCTCGTTAGTCTCTGCTTGCGCAGGATTTCTTGGTCACGACTATAGCGGCGCGAGAGTTAACACGCCGTCTTACTGGCAATCACCCAAGCAACGGTTTACTCAGGCCATCTTTGAACAAGCCGAGCATGAGCTTGATCACACAAAGCAGGACGCGGTTACGATTCGTGCAAGAATATGTCACGAACTTCGCGCCAATGGAACGGACACGTTTACAATTGCCCTGGTACTAAATACATCGGAGTATCAAGTAAAGAAGCTGATCCGTGAGAACGCCTAACGGCGCGATCGACAGCGACGCGACCCAAACGGGTGCGCGTCATCGTGGACGTTAGGCGCCATAGGCCGTCGCGGAGCAGGAAGTGCCGACACTTTGGACGCTGGATGAGTTTGGCATGCAGGATCCGGAGCGAGCGCTTCATCTGCGCCACGCCCCACCCACCACGCATGGCGTATCCTTCCCGAACTGTTGTGGCGCGTCATACGGATAGAAATGGTCGGATCCAGCTCTTACGGGATCCGTCTAAACATTGTTAGCTTGACGGAGAACCGATATGGATTGGCTGACATTCATCTCCAGCGTCGTCGCATCAGTAGCATGGCCTGGCGTTCTAGTCGGCATTCTGATTTGGCTCCGGAAACCGCTTGCAACGCTCGTGACAGCTTTGCGAAGTGCCAGGTTCAAGGATCTCGAATTGAGTTTCAGTAAGAAGCTTGACGAGTTAGAAGGCAAGGCGGAGCAGGCGAAACTCCCGGCCCCGGGCACACGCCCTGCATGGGTGTACGAGAATCCCGACGACTGGACGTTCGGTGACTACATTGAGCGATTGGCGCCAATCTCGCCTCGGGCCGCAATCTCTGAAGCGTGGCGGCATGTCGAACTGGCATTGAAGGCTGCAGCGACGCGAAGCGGCGGTAAGCCACCAACCAGAACAACCGACTCAGCTCAGTCGCTCCAGCAGGAGGGCCTGCTGCCCCGGGACGCCGCTTCCTTGGTCGAAGACTTGAGAGCCCTGCGGAACCGAGCGGTACACGCGGATGACTTCGACATCGATCCGGAGCGGGCAATCGAGTTCGCCCGGTTGGCGGAGCGAGTAATCGCGTCAATAAGACCCCCTGGCGCAGCCGCTGCGACCGCTTCCCAAGGGACGGGGGGCTAACAACCGAATAAAGCCGTCGCGCCGGCTCCCCTGCACAATCGTCGCCGTGGCGCACGGCTCTTGCGGAAGCGTTAATGCGACAGGGTTGAGGACCGCTTTATGGCGGTGCGATCTGGGTGACGAACTTCCGCTCGTGGCCGGATGCCGACGGTCGCACAATCTCCCTCTACCGTCTGCTTTGGGGAAAGCGAATGACCACTCTCACTGGGCTCATTCTTCAAGCGTGGAAGGGGGGAGGCAATCCTTACGGTTTTGTGGACAGCCGGACATGCTGCGCCATGACCGTCCGGTCGTTCCACCTCAATCGGGCGTGGCCTCGCTTCTTGAGTATCCGTCCCCATCCCCATGATTGTCCATGTAGTATCGCCACGTACAATTACTCAAGTCATTGATTGTGTTACTATATTTATTCTGTTTTCGGGAGAAAGTTCATGCTAAGATTCCCCCGCTGCTTTCTTTACGCTATGGAGTCTCTCCTGGTGCTAAGAAAGTGGGGAGGTGATGCGGACATCACCTCCCCTTTTTTTTGCCTTGCCGCTTCTTCGTGGTCGTGATCTCAGCCTGCCGGTCGTGCCGTCCTCTTGTGCCATATTCTTCAGCTCATGAGGTACGCGTCGTCGATTCCATCCCGTTAGAGGACAGCTCAGTGAAGGGGAGCGCTCGTCGGTGACGTGGGTACTCTCAGGTGGTCGAGTTTCTCGGGAGCGTTGCCGAGGCAATGTGCGATCAAACAACGACTCGTGCGATGCGGGATGGGGGTGCGGAAGATCGAGGACACGAGATGGTGAGGAGGCGACGTGATCGACGCCTCCTCACGGGACGACGACTACTTCTTCTTGGCCGCCTTCTTGGCAGGCTTCTTTGCTGCTTTCTTCGTTGCCATGAGTACCCCACCTCCCTTCGATGTCAAAATGGTGAGCGTCTAGGTGTGATATAGCAGAGTTTGTGCTGCGAGTAAAATTCTCTCGACACAATTTTTATTCCGGTCGACGAAAATAGGGATCCCCCCGTGTTCTGTGCATCCCCGCTTTCTGGGAATTCAGGATGTGAATCCTTATCGCGGGGCTCTGCCTGCTGCTCGACGAATCTCGGACACGCGGCGTGCGTCTGCTCGGTGATCGCACTTGGCCGGGAACTGCCACTGCCTATCAGATCAAGTTCCGGCTTTACAGATGAGGCGCCACATCTCAGCGAAAGACTTTTTGTAGCTGCATGCGTCCCTTCACCCGCTTCAAGGGTTGGTCGAGCATGTGCTCCTCCACTACCAGCGCGAGGGCGCGTTCGATGGCGTCGGTCTCCATTTTGGCACCCAGCACGGTCTTCGCGCGCGTAAGCTTTGCTTGATTGAGTTGGAGATGTGTGTGTCGGATCGTGGCGCGGTGTCTCATGTTCTCTCCTTTGGTCGCTGAGAATGGAGAGAATCCTATCGGGTATGAACATGTTCAATCAATGCAGCAAGTGCTGTCTCCGGATGCCACGCGAATGCGCCCACCGAACACGCCGGATCATACAACTTCACGTGTAACGATGTGTCCAACACAATAAGCCTATGAGAGAACCTCCTTTCTCCTCCTCGATCCTCCGCGGAAGAGATGAACCGATCATGGACGGACTCAGACACCGGACTCGCACACCGACCTCTTCTCAACATCGTGTTGCGCCTCTCACCGATGCCAGGGGCGCAACACATCTTCCGAATCTGGGGCCACGCACGACTGCAGGCGTGACACCGTCCGCGGTGGCGCGGTTGCTACGGGCGTGCCACACCCCTTGATGAGCGACGGATGTTCTCTCCGCACGGTCGGGCCGCGTTGCGCGGAGCGACGGTGCCTGCCTCCATGTGGCACGACGTCTCTGGACGCGGTGCCTCAGATGCGTCACTGACAAAGCCCCTCGCCCAGCGCAGGCCAGCGACGCCTCAGCAGAAACTGGTCCGATACTCTGCGGACCTAGGTGAGTGACCCCTCGGGACGCGAGCGCACCCGAAATCACGGTTCCTTCCTTTGAGCGGTCTCCCCTACCTTTTCGGTATAGTTAAAAATTCTGGACCCTCTCATAAGTGCCGACGTGCTACGTCTTTCTGCGTCTCTTGTCTTAGGCATTGCCACGCGACTGAGGTAAAGGGGAAGCGAGATCATGACACCACCGAGCCTTGATCAATTGATCCAGGACCCCGCAAAGGCGGCGATCCTGTCACCGAAGATCGCGCAGGCGCTGTTGATCGGACTCGCGTCGCTTCAGCCGTTGCTGGTTCAGCGGGCGCTGATGGGCCCACCAGACAACGCAGGCGAGGAGGATCTGCTCACGATCGGCCAAGTCGCAGCAAGACTGAAGCTCAGTCAATATCGCGCTTATGAATTGTGCCGTCAAGGAGAGCTGAAGGCCATCCGACTGGGAAAATCGGTGAGGGTGAAACCGTCCGATTTGCACGCGTATGTGGCGCAACATGGCGGTTGAAACTAGCCGTATACGAATCGTATCCTCTCCCCATGAAGGGGACGACCTTGCAACTATTCCAAAACGCTTGGGCCTCATGCAAGACACGATGGCTCGGCGAATCGGTGTCGCCAAGGATCCCGTGGCCCGATGGGAACGCCATGACTTGGCGATTCGAGAGCCGATCACATGATTGATTCAGTTGCTTGAGAAAAAGGGTGTACGCCATGGCCTGTGTGCGAAAACGGCGCGGCAAATATGTGGTGGACTGGCGCGATGGGGCCGGAGTCCGACATTGGAAATCGTTCGACAAGAAAGGCGATGCCGACGCCTTCCGCGATCAA
>Ga0224495_10002679_pt1 | contig 11438 bp, 14 predicted proteins | sample SF_Jul11_sed_USG_FD_168128 | JGI IMG/M metagenome (GOLD analysis project Ga0224495, IMG submission 168128) | Sediment microbial communities from San Francisco Bay, California, United States - SF_Jul11_sed_USGS_4_1 | ecosystem: Environmental > Aquatic > Marine > Sediment | place: USA: California...
ACGAACCGTGTAGAACAAAATTATAGTAATTTTAATAAAGGAATAAAGTATCTATGTAGCCCAAAGGCGCAATTAATAGCCGCACACACAGCATCTTCCTTCTTTTCCTGTTTTTCCTATACGATCTCATTTTCTCATAAAAGCGCCTGAGGCCAAGCCCGAGGCGGTGCGACGCCGCATGGACGCTGAAAAGGTTTCTCCAGGGTTTATCCGCAGGATCACCAGCGTTTGTGAAATATTTGGAAAATGACAATCAACCATAATCAGGAGGTGGACCATGAACCTAAGAGGCACGATACTGCAACCTTGGACTTATCACACGCCTATCCGGGATGGAGACGGCAAGAACCTCTGGCAACGCCTGATCCGGGATGCAAAAAAAATTCAAAAGGACGGTTATACCGCGGTCTGGCTGCCGCCGGCCAGCAAGGCAGCGGGTTTGACATGGGCTCGCTCCTCGATCATACTCTGACAAAGGACCAGCCGATGCTTGCAGTTTCCTATGTCCACAGCCACGACGACTGCCCGCCCATTCACGGTCAAAATCACCGTGGCCATTATGTTGGCGACTGGTTCATCTCTCAGGCCTATGCCCTCATCCTGTTGCGTGATCAGGGTTACCCCATGGTTGCCGATGTGGACTGCCTGTGTCACCCTGACATGATCCGGCGCTATATGCTCCTTCGGCAAAACTGCACCTACGGACACCGCGAGGACCGCTTCGACCACCGCAACACCGTGGGTTGGTCCTTTTCCGGTGGCCATGGTTTTGACAACAGCATGGCCGTTGTCATTACCAATGGTGATCATGGTCGCAAGTGGTTGCCCACCCACCGGCCTTACACCCGTTACCGAGACTTCACCGATGCCTTCGGCCATTCTATCGACACCAATGAAAATGGCTGGGCCGAATTCGAGTGCCCCGCCGGTGGAACGTCGGTGTGGGTTGAGGAGACCAAGTATCAGTGGTTGAAGCATCAGATGAGCGACAGGCCATGAATCAATGATTGCGATAAGTGGTGATTTGCAGCGGCTAAAAGGATCGCCAAAGACTTTCGGTGTATGAAGGAGGGGATTTCCGATACGCTCTTCAAATTATAAGTCTATCTTTTATCTGAAATTATTTCCCTCAAGTCGAGAGTGCAGCGCATCTCGCGCCCGTTCAGCCAAAAAATATCGCTGAATCCCCAATATGTATATTGAAAAAAGAACCCGACCCTGTTAGACTAGTCTAAAACCAGTCTTAGGAGCAAATTATGGAAACAGTGGGCGCATATGAAGCCAAAACGCATCTACCCAAATTGCTTGAACGGGTATCGAAAGGCGAACGTATCACAATCACAAAACACGGTGTCCCTATTGCGGTATTGCAACCCCCTGATCCCGAAAAAGCTGTGGATACTAAATCAGTTATCGCTGAACTTCGCAAATTGCGAAACAAGCACAGCCTGGGTGGACTCTCAATCCGTGAGATGATCGAAGAAGGAAGGCGATAAATGAGCGAATATTTTGTTGTTGACAATTCCGTCGTGATGTCATGGTGTTTTAAAGATGAAACAAATCAATATGCTGATTCCGTATTGGATTGTCTTTCCGAGGGAACCGCCTTTGTACCATCGATCTGGCCCCTTGAGGTTGTGAATGTTTTATTGGAGGCGGAACGTAAAAAGCGTCTGAGCGAAGCAGACAGTGTTCGGTTCATCACATTAATATCTCAACTTCCGATAATTGTAGAGCATGAGAGACCAGAAAGAATAATGAAGGATCTATTGGCCTTTGCCAGATCAAATGACCTTTCAAGCTATGATGCTTCTTATCTCGACCTATCAATGAGGAAAGGCATTCCCATAGCCACACTAGACACTCGGCTGATAGAGGCTGCAAAAAAGACCGATATTCCAATTTTAATGGGTGAAAAAAATAGTAGATAGACAACCGAACAATAGTTTGAAATTTCCAGGTCGCCATTCAAATTATAAGTTTTTAGTTTATCGAGAATTATTTCACCCAAGTCTGGGGTATAGCTCATCTCGCGACCGTTAAGCATCTTTAAAACATGAATCGAAAACTAACGACAAAAACCGGCATTGCTAGAATTTGGGCCGCCTTCTTCTATTCCCTGAATGGACTACGTTTCGCAATTTCTAATGAAGCAGCATTTCGTCAAGAGGTATGCATAGTAGTTGTTCTTTTGGTTGTTCTCCTGTTTTTACCGCTATCTCTTTTTTGGAAAGGGCTCCTCTTTTTTGCAACGACATCTGTACTTGTCGTAGAGCTTTTGAATTCGGCAATTGAGTCGGTTGTAGATATAGCATCTCCAGAATATCATGACCTTGCTAAGCGGGCGAAAGATCTTGGTAGTGCCGCGGTATTGGTCAGCATTGTTTTTGCCATAGTATTGTGGGGTGTTGCCATTTTCATAATTCTTCAGGGTGAGCCGAAGTAACAAAAGGGAATGGTTGTTGAAAACCGTTTTAATATGGGTTTCCTTGGAATCGTGTAATGCATAACAGCATAATGAGCTCGGACATCCTATTATAAGTTTCAATTTTATCCGGAATTATTTCCCCCAAATCGGAAGTGCAGTTCATCTCACACCCGTTATGATAGGAGTGAATTGAAATGAAAGTTACCGAAGGTGATCTGATCAAAAAAGCAAAGGAAGGAGAATTCGATCTGATCGTTCATGGTTGCAACTGCTTTTGCACCATGGGTGCCGGGATCGCAAAGGGAATCAAAAGTGAATTTCCAGAGGCCTTTGATGCAGACCAAGCGACTCCCAAGGGATCAAAAGAAAAGTTAGGCACCTGCTCATTCGCAAAGATAAAACGGGAAGGAATCAATCTCATTGTCGTCAATGGCTACACCCAATTCGATTATCGTGGTCCCGGAGTAAAAGTTGACTACGATGCCGTAAGGTCTTGCATGAAATGGATCAAAGAAAATTTTGAAGGAAAAAGAATAGGACTCCCCAAAATTGGAGCCGGTCTGGCTGGAGGTGACTGGGAGAGAATCTCGCAAATCATTGATAAGGAGCTGGCTGGAGAGGACGTTACGCTCGTAGAATATAAACCATGACGCATAGGGGATGATGGTGAAATATTGACATTTAACTTTTTCACAATTTTTACATATGATTTAAATGAATATAATCGAAACCGGTAAAAAGACCAGATGGTTATGAGCAATTATTTTTAAATCAAAAGGTAGAATGATTGTGTTTACAATACAAAAATAACAGATATTTCCCGGGGTAAAGGAAAAAACATGTTTGTAAAAGTATGTGGGTTAAAAACGAAAGAACAGATAGATAAAGCCATAGAGTATGGATATGACGCAATCGGAATTGTAACCTATTCAAAAAGCAAACGATATTGTTCTACTCAGAACGCAATCGAACTCGCAGAATATGCAAAAGGAAGAATAAAAAGTTTCGTCGTAGGACTCACCTATAGTGATGTGCAAGAAGTTGCAGATGTGTTCGATTATACACAAATATATGAAGCAAGGCAGGTCCCAAACCTGGTATTGGCATCAAAGGAAAAACCTCCCCTGGACCTCAATTATGAATATTTTATTTATGACGCCAGTATAGGTAGTGGTGTTTTTCAGCAATTCCCTACATGGGTAAAAGACATGGCGGGGAAAGTTATTATTGCCGGCGGTCTCAACAAAGAAAATGTCTGTTCTGTAATCAAAGATATAAAACCCTTTGGGGTTGATGTATCCAGTGGTGTTGAAAAAGACGGAATTAAAGATTTTAGGATGATGAAGGAATTCATAGATGCCGTAAAAAACTGCTAACAACTGAATTGCAAGTTGCGACATCAAGTTCGGATTGGAGCGGTCGGCGGGCCGGCGGAAACCACCTTTGGTTTTTACCGATAATACATGTTCTACCCAAGAGAGATGATAATGAAAAAGTGCCCCTTCTGCGCGGAAGAAATTCAAGACGACGCGATAAAGTGTAAACATTGCGGTAAATTTCTGGATGCCTCCAACGACCCACACGTTGCAGAGGAAAAGATTCAATGGTATTTCCGAAAATCCTTTATTGTCATCGCAATCTGTTTTGTGGGGCCGCTGGCATTGCCCCTGATTTGGTGGCGTCCACAAACGACACGGGCATGGAAAATCGGGCTCACAATAGCAATACTTGTTCTCAGTTGGATCTTGTTCCAAACCACAATGGAATCCATTCGTACGCTCAAGGAGTATTACAAGCTACTTGAAGGACTGTGAAATGATCGACAGGTAGCAGTGGATTGGGACATCTGTTGCCACCCCTATTTACTATTAGCATAGTCAGGAGATCAAACGATGAAGTATTCCCGTTCTGTCATATTTTTGATATTTTGGCTCACTGCATCTTTTGGTCCAGCACATGCAGATGAAACCGTTCGGTCTGTTACACTAGAACAAATTTACACGAAGATGAATTCAATCAAGACGCTGAGCTACCAGAGCAAAATAAGATCACCTGCCGGTAATATGGCCAGAACGAAAATTTGGATTAAAGGAAATAAAGTTAGAGCCCAAGGGGACAGGATAAAGGCCGGGCAGATCGGAAAAAGAGGTTATCAATATTTTGGCGATAGATGGATAGAATCGCCTGGTTTTTCCATAAACACAGTAATTACCTTTTTGAAAGAAGCCCATGAAGCTGACGATACAAAGATAATAGGAGAACAGATCATAAATGGCGAAGATACGACTATAATCGAGTACACCCGGCCCAGATGGGATAACTTTTCTAATGTAATAAAAGTAAAATTGTGGGTTTCAAACAAGAATTTTGTCCCGATAAAAATTCAAGCTGTAAATATTACGGAGAATAAGATCCAAACTGAAGAGATAAGTAACATCTCTTTTGAAAAAATTGATGAAACGGTCTTTGATGACATTCTGAAGAAGGACGAACAGGTGAAACGCCAGGCCAAAGAGAAGTGGATATCCTGGATGGAGGCCAAAGAAAAAGGATACCAAGGGGCTCTAAAAATGGATGAGGACCTACGATATACACCAAAACAAAAGGAAATTTACTGGGAAAGTATTCTCTCATCTATATGCAAGGACAACCCTTACAGTGTCAAAGACGATGAGATGCGCGCCTATGCTCGTTCTCGTTTATTATACTGGATGGATAAAGAATCTGCATCCTCGCCCACGCCTCCTTCCGGATCACCGAGTGCTGAGAATGTAGAAATAGGTCGTGACAGCACGTATATTGCCTATGCCAACGGTGTGGTGGAAGACACCATGACCGGGCTTGAATGGATTGCAGGCCTCGACGCGGATACGAACTGGAACGACGCTCAAAACTGGGTGCAAAGTCTGACTGTTGATGGCGGAGGTTGGCGGATGCCAACAAGAGATGAGTTGAAAACGCTTTATAAAAAGGGTGCTGGTAAGAGCAATATGACTCCTTTGTTGAAGATTAGCGGATTTAGTGTATGGTCGGGAGAAAAAAAGGATTCGTCAACAGCTTGGAAGGTCGACTTTTTCGGTGGTAGAACAAGTTATAGAGTAATACCAATTGACTGTGACCGATGCATGTTAACACGGGCATTTGCGGTACGTTCCAAACATAATAAATGATTAAAGGATGTGGCAGAGGATTTGAATGTACACGATCCTTGATTATTTCTTCAACGTATTCCATGGCAGCTTTGTTCTATTTAATCTAACCGGTTGGGCGTGGAAAAGGACACGACGCATACATTTGATAACGATTGGCCTAACTATTTTGTCTTGGTTTGGTTTAGGAATATTTTACGGTTGGGGCTACTGCCCTTCTACGGACTGGCATTGGGAGGTCAAGCGTAAACTCGGAAAGATGAACTTGCCGAATTCCTACGTCAAATACTATGTAGATAAACTAACCGGGTTTACATGGGACCCTTTGGTAGTGGACTCGGCAGTCTTGATTCTGGGTCTCTTGGCATTTGCTCTGTCATGTTGGCTCAACTGGAAGGACTATACTTCTCGTCGGTATGCACGGCACTATGATTCATCGTTGAGGTGACATCGCAAGATTTCGTATAACCAATCGCTGATTCTGATAGGAAAAACTATGCGGTTTTTTTTAAAAGCAGTTGCAGGCATGAAAGTTCGGTGGCCGGCAGAATATAAGGGACGATAGCGAAAAATAGCCGAAGCGGCCCTTGGTGTCTGGTGAGTTTTTCGTTTAAAGGAATAAAAATATTTAAGGAAGCATGAGGATATCATGGAATTTAACATTATCCCGGATGAAGATGCGCTGAGTAAATGTGCTTGGTGCCAAAACCATATCAGCGACGACATGGAAGTTTTTGGTGTTGGCACAAAGCTAAAACCAGATGTTGATTTATCTGAATACGAAAGCCATTGTATTCAGATAAGTCTGGTTTCTGAAGAAAAGCCTATTTATATGATGGTAACAGCTCAGGGTTCAGAAGCCAAAAAGGAAGGTAAAGACGGTCTATTTTTACTTTGTTCTATAGAATGTAGCAAAAAACTAAAAAATGTTTTGGCAAAAGAAATTTCTATAGGAAAAATGTTTGGAACAGTTCACTTTGAATAAACACTGCTGCTTCCAACAAATCGTTTGAGGGAGATTTGTGGATGTCTATTGCGGGAATGGGGTCAAATCCTTAATATTGTTTTGAATAGTGCTTTTGTTTTTGGGTCATTGGACACCTACTTGAATCTGGTTCTTATAATATGCTTTTTAAGATGTCCGCCATAACTATACCACTTCATACAATGCAGCAGGCCGGGAAAAGAAAGAAATAGATGCCTTCAAACGTACTGATAAGCACCCATTTTATAAGCAAATTTTATGGGGCACAGCCCCTGTTTACCGATATTTCTCTACAAGTTTTCGACAATGAGCGCCTGGGCTTGATCGGTCCCAATGGTGCCGGGAAATCCACGTTCTTGAAAATCCTCGCCGATATGGAGCCTGCCGATTCCGGAGAGATTTCGCGAAAAAGAAACTTAAGCATGATTTACCTCCCGCAGGAGGACGTTCTCGATCCGGAAAAAACCATAGAGGAAACCTTGTTCCACGCCATTCCCAAAGAACTTGAGGCATGGCAAGTCAGTAAGCGACGTCAGGAAATCATGAGCCTCATTCAAGTGGATAACACGAACCAGAAGGTAAAAACACTCTCCGGCGGGTGGCGCAAAAGGCTGGCCATTGGTCAAGCCCTGTTTCAAAAACCGGATTTACTCCTCATGGATGAACCTACCAATCATCTGGATCTGGAAGGAATTTTGTGGTTGGAAACACTGTTAAAAGATGCCTCCTTCGCTTTTGTCCTGGTGAGCCACGATCGGTTCTTTCTGGAAAATACGACAAACCGGATTGTTGAGCTGAACCGGCGATATCCGGATGGGTTCATCAAAGTGGAGGGCAATTACAGCGCATTTGTCGAAAAGCGGGAGAAGTATGTCCATGAACAGGCAAAACTTGAAACCGTCCTTTCCAACAAAGTCCGCCGTGAGATAGAATGGCTCCGTCGCGGTCCCAAGGCGAGAACCTCAAAGGCGCGATACCGAATCGACAAGGCTTACCGGCTTCAGGAAGATCTTGAGACGGTGAAGGGCCGTAGCGCCCAAAACAGGAGCGTTGACATCGCCTTTGATACCACCCACCGAAAAACGAAAAAGCTCTTGGATGCGAAAAAACTGGGAAAAACCCTGGGTGGAAAACGCCTTTTTGACAATCTCAGCTTGACACTCACACCAGGCATGGGCTTGGGGGTCATGGGACGAAACGGAACGGGAAAAAGTACCCTCATCCATATTCTTAATGGCAAGCTGGCTCCCGATGCCGGTTCTGTAAAAGTGGCGGAGGGTTTACAGATCGTGACGTTTGATCAAAATAGGGAGCTATCGGACGGGAGCCGTACATTGCGGCAAGCCCTGTCTCCGGAAGGAGACACGGTCATATATCAAGGGCGGCCTTTCCATGTGACCGCTTGGGCCAAGCGATTCCTCTTTCAAAAAGAGCAGCTGGGCATGCCGGTTTCCGGGCTCTCCGGCGGAGAAAAGGCCCGCGTTCTTATCGCGAACTTGATGTTGCAACCGGCGGATGTCCTCCTATTGGACGAGCCCACCAACGATTTGGATATTCCCACACTTGAGGTGCTCGAAGAGAGTCTGGATGAATTTCCCGGCGCCATCGTCCTCATTACCCACGACCGGTTCCTCATGGAGCGTCTTTGTGATCTGTTGCTTTATCTCGATGGGGATGGCGGTACGGAATATTTTGCAGATTATGACCAATGGCTTCAATACAATAAGGACAGGCTGTCCGCCACACCTCAATCCGGTGAAACCTCACAAAGCCTCCCGAAAAAGAAACCTCAGAAGATGGCCTACGAAGAACGTAAGGAGCTAAACCGGATTGAAAGACAGATAGAAAAGGCAGAAGGTATTGCGGACAACTTACAACGACAGCTTCATGATCCTGAAATCACGTGTGATGCCCATCGATTGGCGGAAATATATACCAAACATCAAGAGGCCAAAAAGAAAGTTGAGCAGCTGTATCAACGTTGGGAGGAATTAGAGTCCTCTGGGGTCGGACCCAGATAAAAGGAGTGATAAACCATGAATAAAATCAAAATTGACAGTAGCGCGGCTTTTTTATACCCGATGCCGATGGTATTGGTAGGCTCTGTTTTCGAGGGGAGAGCAAATTTCATGGCTGTAGGCTGGGTTTCAAGGGTTAATTTCAAGCCCCCTTTATTTGCAATAGCATTGGGTCCCCACCATACCAATAAAGGCATTGACGAAAACAGAGAATTCAGCATTAATATTCCGGATGGCTCACTCATCGAGAAAACGGATTATTGCGGACTGGTTTCAGGCAGCAAAACCGATAAATCCGAACTTTTTAATGTTTTCTATGGGGAATCGGACAAAGTTCCGCTGATTGAGGAGTGTCCGGTTTGTATGTCGTGTTCAGTTTATGATGCTGTTAAACTGCCGTCTAATACGCTTTACATCGGAGAGCCGAAAGAGGTTTTTACGGAAGAAAAATATATGACCGATAATCAGTTGGATATAAAAAAAATAAATCCATTCACATTAACCATGCCTGACAATCACTATTGGTCTGTTGGTGAAAATCTCGGCAAGGCATGGAACATCGGCAAAAACTTAAAGAAAAGCTGAATGGAACATCCTTATGCAACAGACCCGAATTACCGCATACTTGGCTCCAAAGGGTTTTGTCAATCAGGCTGCAGCGGAACTGAAGGGAGTGCAAGCCGTTCACGGCCGACTGATCATCGCAGGCGGACCGCCGCAAACTTCCTACTGGGCCCAGAACACCTGGCTGGAGCCTCGCACACTCCGGATACGTTCCATTACGGACGGCGCCAAAGCCCTGCGTGCCATCCAGCGCAACTGGATCATGTATTCGTTTCGGTGGCATCGTCGATCCACGTTAATCCAGGAGAAGCTTCCGCACGTTTCCGCACGGCCATTGCGATTCCCGGAACCTGTCCCTCAAAGCCCCCTGGGATCCTGGACCTTGTTGGCGCCCGACCTCGTTCTGTCGTCGGCACGATGTTCAAGCGCCTTTCCTCACGGAGAGGTTCGGTTTGTGGAAATCAAACAGGGACCGCCGTGCCGGGCCTACCTGAAACTCTGGGAGGTGTTTTCCCGCATTCAAAAGATGCCGGCACCGGGGGATGCGTGTCTGGATGCAGGGGCAAGTCCGGGAGGATGGACATGGGTATTGCAGCAGCTCGGGGCCCGTGTGCTGGCCGTTGATCGCACTGATCCGACCCCTGAAATTATGCGAATGCCGGGCGTGACATTTCGAAAGGGAAACGCGTTTTCAATTCTACCGGATCAGGATAGCCGCTTCGACTGGATATTTTGCGATGTGGCCTGTTATCCGGAAAAGCTCCTGGAATGGGTTTCTATTTGGCTGAATTCGGGAAAATGTCGCAATTTCGTATGCACGGTAAAGTTCCAGGGAAATTCCCATTATGGCGTTATCAAGAAATTTGCCGCTCTTCCGCATACTGCATTTCTTCATCTATCACACAACAAACACGAATTGACCTGGATTTCTCTGAATGTTTCTTCCCACAACTAAAAATGAGCTGAAGGCTCTTGGCTGGAAATCTCCGGACGTCATACTGGTAACAGGAGATACCTATGTGGATTCACCGTTTATCGGCGTCGCGGTCATTGGAAAGGTACTGATAGATGCCGGTTATACGGTAGGCATAATAGCGCAGCCCGATATCTCCAGTGGAAAAGATATCGGCCGGCTGGGGGAGCCGAATCTTTTCTGGGGAATTACTTCGGGATGCATGGACTCCATGATATCCAATTATACGCCGACGAATAAACGTCGAAAGCGAGATGATCTGACCGGCGGCGGTCTAAATATCAGACGACCGGACATGGCGGTTATCGCATATACCAATCTTGTTCGCCGATATTTCAAAAAGACGAGACCGATTGTTATCGGAGGGATTGAAGCGAGCCTGAGACGCATCTCCCATTATCATTACGGGTCCGACAGTATACGGCGGTCCATTCTTTTTGACGCCAAGGCCGATATTCTGGTCTATGGAATGGGGGAAAAAACGACGCTTGAACTGGCAAAAAACATCCGGCGCCGCCAACCGGTAACGGATGTCCGTGGAATCTGCTATATTGCCCCAGAAAAAAAAGAAGGTTACATAGAACTCCCATCCCATGCGGAAGTTGCGGTGGACAGCGCCAAGTTCATTGAAATGTTTAAGATTTTTTATAAAAACAACGATCCGATAACCGGAAAAGGTCTTTGCCAGAAACAGGACAGCCGTTATCTGGTCCAGAATCCTCCTCAGTTTCCGCCAACGAGCGAGGAACTGGACCATATTCATGAACTGGACTATGAACGGGACGTCCATCCGTATTATTCAGCATGGGGGCCGGTGCGGGCACTTGAAACCATCCGGTTTGCCATCACGACTCACAGAGGATGTTATGGCGACTGTAACTTCTGCGCCATATCCGTACATCAGGGGCAAAGGATTGTGGATCGGAGTGAAGCGTCCATTCTGAAGGAAGCGTCAGTTTTAACCAAACATACCGAATTTAAAGGATACATTCACGATGTCGGAGGCCCCACCGCCAATATGTACGGCATCGAATGCGAGCGAAGAAAAACCAAAGGCACATGCCGCAACAAGCGCTGCCTGACACCGGTGGTCTGCAATAAGCTGGAAATCAGCCATCTTCCCCAGATTGACCTACTGAAAAAAATCAGGCAGATGCCAAAGGTTAAAAAGGTTTTCATCGCTTCCGGAATACGCCATGATCTGGTGCTGAAAGATGAAACATACGGCCTTCAATATCTTGAAGAGATTATCCGGCATCATATTTCCGGACAACTGAAAGTCGCACCCGAGCATTCCGAAGATCATATTCTTGCGCTCATG
>Ga0224495_10002681_pt1 | contig 11430 bp, 13 predicted proteins | sample SF_Jul11_sed_USG_FD_168128 | JGI IMG/M metagenome (GOLD analysis project Ga0224495, IMG submission 168128) | Sediment microbial communities from San Francisco Bay, California, United States - SF_Jul11_sed_USGS_4_1 | ecosystem: Environmental > Aquatic > Marine > Sediment | place: USA: California...
TTACTCACAAGCACAGCTAAATGCAGTGGCGAGGAAATTAAATACTCGTCCCAGGAAGACGTTAAACTATGAAACACCGGCTGAGAGGTTTAACCAATGTGTTGCATTGACCGGTTGAAACCGCAGCCGATAGCTGCCAGCCGCAATTTTCAGTTTTCCCGATTCAGCGTATACGTTACAGAATATTCCTAACGTACGTACGTTAGCCAATGCCCTTGTGACCTCTGATTTCCTACGTACGTTCGTACGTTACGTTATTCCTAGCTCCCCAACCTCCCAAAATATTTTTTGTTTTTTTCCTCGTTTTCCTAACGTACGTACGTATACGTTCGTGGGTAGACGTAATTTTTGGATTCCCGTTAAATATCACTCGGCAATGCATGGAAACATACAACGTCGTTACATCATTAAAAATAACAATAAGAAGGGTAAACCTAAATGAAACAGCCATCGGATAACAACGTTACGCCGCACCCCCGCCCTTGCCATCAACGGCAATCTACCAACAATCAATGTGTGGCCGCCCTACCAGTTGGCACCCACTACCCTGAGGATTTCGATAATGGAAACACTTGATCTTGAACAAGCTGCCGAGTACCTCAAAATGCACCCCGTCACTGTTCAAGCCAAGGCGCGTTCTGGGGCGATTCCAGCCGCTAAGCCGGGCAAGTGCTGGGTATTCATCCAAGATGACCTTGTGCACTACCTACGTTCGCTCTATGCTCCTCAGTGGCGAGCGCTGGAAGGTGACAATCAGGAGAAATCACTATGTCACTCTACAAGCGTAAGGACTCATCACTCTGGTGGGTTCGTTTCACCCACAGGGGAAGCCGAATACAGCAAAGCTCTGGCACTTCCGAGCGCATCCGCGCGGAGGAGTACGAAGCCAAGCTGATTTCATCCTTTTGGGAGCAGGAAAGGCTTGGGGTTAAGCCGACCTACAAGTGGAACGATGCTGTTGTACGGTATCTGAACGAGACGCAGTATAAGGCGTCACGAGACAGCGACATCTCACGATTGCGCTGGCTGGATCAGTACCTGAACGGCGTTGAGTTGCAGACGATCAAGCGGGATATGCTGGACAAGATTCTGACCGCGAAGAAAGCCGAAGGGGTAGAGAATGCCACGGCGAATCGGGTAGTGGAAATTGTTCGTGCCATCCTGATGAAAGCCTGCAACGAATGGGAATGGATTGATCGTGTGCCGATGGTGCGTAAGCTGCCGGAACCGACCAAGCGAGTGCGCTGGTTAACGCGGAATGAAGCCGAGAGGCTGATTGCCGAATTGCCACCGCATTTAGCCGACATGGTGCGCTTCAGTCTGGAAACAGGCTTGCGACGTGCCAATGTCACTGGCCTGCAATGGTCTCAGGTGGATTTAGTGCGCAGGATGGCATGGATACACTCCGATCAAGCCAAGGCCAGAAAGGCGATTCCCGTTCCACTGTCGAGCGCAGCGGTTACAGTGCTGCGCAAGCAGATCGGCAAGCATCAGGCCAATGTGTTCAGCTTTAGGGGTCTGCCTGTGCATCAGGTGAACACCAAGGCATGGCACAAAGCGTTAAAGCGGGTAGGCATCGAGAATTTCCGCTGGCATGACCTCAGACACACGTGGGCAAGCTGGCACATTCAAGAAGGCACCCCGCAGCATGTTTTGCAGGAATTGGGCGGATGGTCAGGGCCGGAGATGGTGCAGCGGTATGCACATTTATCCAGCGAACATCTTGCGCAATGGGTTGATCGCAGAAATGATACGTTTTTAGCTACAGGAGATAAGTTGGCAGGCAGGGTATCAGCCTAACCGACTGTTTATATGGCGCGCTCGGCGGGAGTCGAACCCACGACCCTTGGCTTCGGAAACCAATACTCTATCCAGCTGAGCTACGAGCGCTTAAATGAAACGTTTGAGGCGCGCATTCTACCTCAGATTGTGGGTGGTCATTCACGACAACTATCTCTTCTTCCCGCTGGCTGAGAACGGGTGGGCATGACGGCTAATAATGAAATCGGTCATAAGCTTTAGCCAGATCGTAATGCCGGCAGCGGAACTCCAGGTTGCGTAATCGTAATAAGCCATTAATACACCGATGATGAGGCTGAGCACAATCATTCCAGCCAGCAGATTTGTGCCCGCAACATAAGGCGCGTACTTGCGGGGATTTTCGGGCGACAGTCCCCGCTTTAATGCGACCTCGGAAAAATCCCGCTTTACTGCGATGCGCCAAGCACGCCGCAGCCAAAAAAACGAGAGCGGAAATAGCGCGATGAACAACACCCAAGTCATCGCCACACTGACATCCAACACCATAATCTCTCCAATAAAAAACCCCGCCGGGACGCGGCGGGGTCAATATTACATGCAATTCAAACGGCTTTAAGCATGTGCGCCGTCTACTGCTTTGGATCCCCTTGGGGTACGAACATTTTCCACCAGATGCTGGATATGCTCGGGTGGTTCAGGGGTAAACTTATCCACTACAAAAGCCGCAATGAAGTTGAACATCGCCCCTACCGCACCAAAGGCTTCCGGCGTAATGCCGAAGAAGCTGTTAGCACCGCCGATTACTCCCAGATATTCTGTCCCTTTGACAAAGAAGATTCCCTTGTGAGCGAACACGTAAAACAGGGTTATGCTCAAACCGACCAACATACCGGCAATCGCGCCTTCCTTGTTCATCTTCTTACTGAAAATACCCATCATGATGGCCGGAAACAATGAACTTGCCGCGATACCGAAGGCCAGCGCTACCGTTCCCGCTGCGAAGCCAGGCGGATTCAGCCCCAGATATCCCGCGACCACGATAGAACACGCCATGGCGACCTTGCCGGCCATGAGCTCACCTTTCTCGCTGATATCGGGTTTAAATACATTCTTAACCAAGTCATGCGAAATGGCAGAAGAAATGGCCAGCAACAGCCCGGCCGCAGTGGACAATGCAGCCGCCAAACCACCCGCGGCTACCAGCGCTATCACCCAGTTTGGCAGCAGGGCGATTTCGGGATTCGCGAGTACGATGATGTCGGCATTCACTGTCAGCTCGTTTCCCTTCCAGCCCGCCGCATCTATCTTGGCCTTGGTTACTTCGTTACCGGTCTTATCGTTATAGTACTGTATACGACCATCGCCATTTTTATCTTCAAACTTCAGCAGGCCGGTCTTTTCCCAGCGTTTCATCCAGTCGGGGCGCTGCTCGTATTCAATGGCACTATCCTTGCTGTATACATCAGCATTTTCCATCACCACGCCCGGCGTGATGGTGCGGATCAGGTTGGTCTTGGCCATGGCTGCCACTGCTGGCGCAGTTGTATACAGGATCGCAATAAAAACCAACGCCCATCCAGCGGAAGAACGGGCTGCGGCAACGGTAGGCACTGTGAAGAATCTCATTATGACGTGCGGTAGGCCGGCCGTACCGATCATCAATGAAAGTGTGTACACGAACATGTTTAGCGTACTACCTGCGGTAGTAGTGGTGTACTGACCAAACCCCAGATCCGTTACCACGCTATCCAGTTTGGCCAGCAGCGTTATGTCCTGCCCCACCAGATTGGAACCCAAACCCAGCTGCGGGATGGGATTGCCGGTCAATTGCATGGAAATAAAGATTGCCGGTATGGTGTAGGCAAAAATCAACACCACATATTGTGCAACCTGCGTATAGGTGATGCCTTTCATTCCGCCCATCACCGCATACATAAACACGATGCCCATACCGACGTACACGCCAGTCTCGTTAGATACACCGAGGAAACGCGAAAAGGCAACGCCGACACCCGTCATCTGGCCGATCACGTAAGTCAGTGATGCTGTCAGAAGACAGAATACTGCCACTACTGATGCTGACTTAGAATAGTAACGGTCCCCGACGAACTGCGGCACAGTGAATTTGCCAAACTTGCGCAGATATGGTGCCAACAGCAGGGCCAACAACACATAACCACCCGTCCATCCCATCAAGAATAAACCGCCGCCGTAGCCCATATTAGAGATCAAGCCCGCCATTGAAATAAACGAAGCTGCGGACATCCAGTCGGCAGCTGTGGCCATACCGTTCAATCGCGGACCGACCCCTCCCCCGGCAACATAAAACTCGCTGGTGCTACCCGCACGTGCCCAAATTGCAATACCGATGTAAAGCGAAAAACTCGCGCCCACCACCAGATAGATAGTTGTTTGCAGATCCATGATGTCCCCCGGGGTTATTCGTGAACGTCGAATTTGCGATCGATCTCACCCATCTTCTTGGCATAGATAAAAATGAGCGCCACAAAAATATAGATGGATCCTTGCTGGGCAAACCAGAAGCCCAGCGGATAGCCACCCAGATGAATGTTGTTGAGCAAATCGGCAAACAAAATTCCCGCACCGAAAGAGACTAAAAACCAGACCGCCAGTATCTTGGTCAGCAAACCCAACGTTGCCTTCCAGTATGCTTCACCGCTTTTATCCATTACCGTTCTCCCTACGTTGATAATGCACTCAGATTGAAAGCTTGTATCCCGACCAACCCGGCTCAGGTGCACGTAATTGTATATAGAACCCAACCAATTACAAGCGGAGTGCATTATCCCCTTCAAGGCAATGGTGAATGTTTTCAGCTTCCTCTGGCGTTTCTGTAGGCACGCTCTATGTTGCGCATCTCGCTGTAACTGGAGTTGCCGGTTTGTCGTGAGGTGTTTATGGCTATCAGCAACAGTTGTGCGGTAACCAGCGCGTCCGCCATCGCATTGTGTCTATCTTCATTGCGAATACCGAAATGTGCCGACCAATCGTCCAACCCGGGATGGCTATACATCAAATCGGGAAATAGCGCGGGCATGATAAACGCCATATCTAGCCATAAATGTTTGAATGAAATTCCCAAGTATTGGCGCATGGCGCGCCGAATCATGGTTTCATCGAAGGCTGCATGAAAAGCGACCAGCGGGTCTTTGCCCAGATACTCGAGAAACTCCAGCAATGCATCGGCAGGTGAGTCTCCTTTGCGTTGCGCGGAGCCGGAGATGCCATGCACCAGAATATTCTTTTTGCCGCTGCTCTTGCTCTGTCGCAACACGACATAAAAGCTGTCGTCCAAAGCAATGCGTCCTTTCACCACCGCGACAGCTCCAATGGAAATAAGCGCATCGGTCATCAAGTTCAAACCGGTTGTCTCAACATCCAGCACGACGCAACGAGAATGCTCAAAATCGGCCTTTCGCGAAAATTCGGGAAGTGACTGCCATGCACTCACTCTCGCCTCCTGACGTGCGTCAAGTCGCGGATTGGGAGCAAACCAGCTTCGCAAAAGATTTATCAAAGCTGGTAATCCAGCGCCAACTTGGCCTGCACCTTGCGTGCCTGACGAAATGCTTCCTTAAGTATGCGGCGATCAAGGTCGTTCAATTGCCCCGGCTCTATCAGATTATCCAAAGGCCGAGCTTCGCTATCGCCGTGATGTGGACGCGCCTCGTGATGATGACGCAGCCGCAACATCTGTATGAACAGGAGTGCGTTGATCCATGCCTCTACTTCTATAGTCGGAATATGCAATCCGGGCGCGCTTAACCGCAAACGCTGAATGGTGCTGGTGTGCGTTACGCCCGCCGCCAAACTGTAGATGCGCGCGGCATCCACAAAAGGGGCGAGTCCATTCAGTTTCAAATCGAGTCGGTTCGAATCATTCACCACAAAATCACGCACAAAACCCAGCGGGGGCCGGTTTCGCAGCGCATTGGCTGCCATCATATGCAGAAAACCCGTGTTGGCGGCAGCAGTCCTCGAAAGCCAGCCCCTCAGATCTTCGGCTAGTGCATTCGTGCCATACACAGGACGAAAATCAAAAAAGATTGCGGCATGCAACAGCTCCTCCGGCGTGCCATGGGAGACCCAAGTAAAAAATGTACGCTTCCATTCTTCCAAAGACAAACACCATTTGGGATTACTCGCCATAATCTCTCCTTTGCAAAGTGGAAATCCGCACATTGCTAAAGTTTCATTGACACGTTTGGCGACTGGCAGCAGGCGTTCCCTTACACCGTCGGCCGTCATGCCCACCGGCACGCCAAAAACCAGCGCATTGTCCTGATCCGTATTCAATGTCTGCTCAAAGCGCCCTTCCGAACCCAAGGCCATCCAGCATACTTGGTCCGCCACAGCGGTCCCTGAAAGTCCGCTGCCTGCATATTCCAGTTCGACCACTCGTGCGGTCAGCAAATCATTAAACGTCGAAATAAACTGCGTCAACTGTTCCGCCGCCACCCCTTGCGCCATCATGTTATGAGCCACGCGACGAATGTCAGCCGCAGCCTGCTGAAATTCATCAATGTTCCTCGCATGACGGATGGCAACGCCGATCTGACGCAGTCCGACGCGCTGCAAAGCAAACAAGTCTTTTTCCGTCACCAAACCAACCAGCCTCCGATTTTCAACCACGAGGACGTGGCGAAATCCGTGTCTGGCCATGAGCAACGCAGCCTCGTATGCCGGTGCCTGCGGCGGCAGGAAGGTCAGATTCCCTGTCATAAACTCGATCACAGGCTTCGCTAGGTCTATCTGCGGCAAGGCGATACGTTCCAGCACGTCGGGCAATGTCAAAATTCCCAACGGCTGCCCGTCTTCATCCACAGCAATCATCGATCCGATACGCAATTCATGCATCAATTTCAGTGCTTCGCGCACACTGGTATGCGGCATGCAAGTCACCGGAGACCGGCTGATAATAGCCGAGAGCGGGCTGCCCAATGATTGTTGCTCGGCGCTCAATTGCGTATATTGAGCCTGAATAATTTGTCTGGAATGCTCCAGCAGATTGGCTATACGACGCGTGCAAAAATCTCGAAAAGGCTCACTGAATCCGAGCGCAGTATGAAAATCCGCCTTGGGTAGTTCATAACAGAACGTGTCTTTACCGGCCCGATAGACGGTTGCAACCGGACGATTCGCCAACAAGGCACCCAATGGAAAGCATTCGCCTTCTGAAAGTTCCAGCCACGTCTCAACCTCGTTTACATCCGTAATCCTCTGCCCGCCGTACACTTTGCCTTGCTTGATAACCAGAAAGGATGCTGCCGCCCCCTGTTCAGGGGAGATGATCATCTCCCCTTCTGCGTAATATGCCAGATTCATTCTTTCCAACATCCATTGCACATGCACAGCCTCCATGCTGTCAAACGGCGCATGCGCAGAAAAGGAGGTTAATTGAGAAGCCTGTATCGTACCCAAAGCACGCCCTCTCTATTTGAGTCGCTATGGTTTATTATAGCCCCACTTAAATCTCGCAATTTCGCCATGCCATTCGTTAACCCAACCCCCGATGAACTCAACCGGCTACTTCGAAAAGTTCATAGCATTGCGATAGTAGGGTTGTCGCCCAACCCGGTACGGCCCAGTTTTCGCGTTGCCCAGGGTTTGCAGGGCTTCGGCTATCGCATTATTCCTGTCCGCCCTATGGTCTCCGAGGTGCTCGGCGAAAAAGCGTACCCTGACATCAAAAGCCTGCCCGCATTACCGGATATAGTGGACGTATTTCGCGCGCCTGAATTCGTTCCCGCAATTGTGGACGACTGCATTAAACTCGGCATTAAAAACATCTGGCTGCAGAAAGGTGTCATCCATGAAGAGGCGGCGCAACGAGCCCGTGCGGCCGGCCTCACAGTAGTCATGGATCGCTGCATGTGGCGTGATGCGGTTAAATTCGGTGCCCGTCCCTCATGATCTGCGTCTCATGAAAATACAGCGTTGCGCCTGGCCCGGAGATGACCCGCTGTATTGCGCCTACCACGATAATGAGTGGGGCGTACCGTTGCACGATGACCGTCGCCTGTTTGAATTCCTGATTTTGGAGGGTGCGCAAGCGGGGTTGAGCTGGCTCACAATTCTGCGCAAGCGCGAAAACTATCGCGCCGCCTTCGATGATTTCGATGCCAACCTCGTTGCCCGTTATGATGCAAATAAAATAGAATCGTTACTGCAGGATGCGGGTATCGTCCGCAATCGATTGAAGATTGAAGCTGCAGTGAACAACGCGCGAAAATTCCTGGACACACAGGACAAGTTTGGCAGCTTTGATGCCTTCATTTGGCGATTCGTGAATGGCAAGCCCAAGAGAAACAAATGGCGCAGTCTGGCAGAAGTACCGGCGAGCACCCAGGAGTCTGACGCGATGAGTAAAGAGCTGAAACAGCGCGGATTCAAATTCGTCGGCTCGACGATCTGTTATGCGCACATGCAGGCCACCGGCATGGTGAACGATCACATAACAAGTTGCTTCAGACATAGAGAATTATTATAGGGATGCATTGCTTGTCAAAATATTCGGATTGCGCGGCAGGCTGGGGGAGTTATCGTGTTACTTAAATTTACCAAAATGCACGGCGCAGGAAATGATTTTGTGGTGCTGGACGGTATTCGCCAGAATATCGAGCTTACACCGGAACAATTGCGTCTATTAGCTGACCGGCATTTTGGCGTGGGTTGCGACCAGATTCTAATCGTCGAAAAGCCTGAAACAAAAGAAGCGGATTTTCGTTATCGTATCTTTAACTCGGATGGCGGCGAGGTTGAACAATGCGGCAATGGTGCGCGTTGCTTCATGCGTTTTGTGCACGAACAAAAACTTACCGACAAGCGTGAAATCATCGTCGAAACACACGGCGGCCTGATCAGGCCGCGCCTCGAACCGGATGGCCGTGTGGCCGTAAACATGGGGGCGCCGATCTTCGAGGCAGCGCGCATTCCTTTCGAGGGTGGCACCGGCGCGATCAGCGAACCACTCGATGTTTCCGGTGAAACCTTGCGCATCAGTGCACTATCGATGGGTAACCCGCATGCAGTTCAGGTGGTAGAGGATGTTGAAAAGGCGCCGGTAATGAATATCGGCCCCTTGATCGAGCGGCATCCACGTTTTCCGAAGCGGGTCAACGCGGGTTTCATGCAAGTGATGGACAGACATAACTTGCGTTTGCGTGTGTATGAACGCGGCGCAGGTGAAACATTATCGTGCGGCACCGGGGCTTGTGCCGCAGTTGTGACCGGCATACGCCGCGAACTCGTCGAAAGTCCGGTAAACGTGGCGACACGCGGCGGAGTATTAACCATCACATGGGAAGGTGACGAAACATTAGTAGAGATGACCGGCCCCGCAATCACAGTATTTACCGGCAAAATTAACCTATAGGAAACGAACTGATGAAAGCAGAAGAGGTCGCACAATATTTGCTGGACAACCCGTTGTTCTTCGAAAAACATCTCGACACGCTTGAGCAGCTCAACCTGCCACACCCCCACGGCGGGCGCACTGTTTCATTAAGCGAAAGGCAATTGGTCGCGCTACGTGATAAAAACAAAGAATTGGATAAAACCCTACGCAATATGATCGTGACCGCACAAGAAAATGACGCGCTTCAAATCAAGGTGCATGAATTCGTAAACTCTCTGTTTGCCGGTCGCGATCTGGAAACCTTGCATGGAATGATCCCCCATTTGTTGCGCGACATTTTTGCTGTTCCTCACGTTTCTCTGCGCATGTGGCAAACCGATCCACCCAGCGCCGAGATTCTCGCCTTTGCAGATACACAGCTGCAACCTGTCTGCCTGCACAATGCGATACATGACACTGCAAACTGGTTTGGCGAACATGCCAACCAACTCCATTCTTTCGCCTATCTTCCGTTGCATGCGGGTATCGAAACAATCGGTATGCTGGTTCTCGCCAGTGAAGACAAACAACGTTTCTATCCAGGCATGGGAACTGTGTTTCTGAAGCGGATCGCAGAGACCGTCAGCAGTGCTCTGCATCCGTATCTTACACGTTAATACTTCCCCAATGAAATGACCGCTGCCAGTACGCCATTTCTGAAGAACAACCAAATATTTCTTCAAGGCTATCTGGCATGGCTGCGTAATGAGAAACAGTATTCTGAACTTACCGTGGAGAATTACACGCGCGATCTGGGCCGCCTGTTTGTAATGGCCGGCGATATACCGCTAGCCAATATCAGGACACACCTCATCCGCCGCTATATAGCTCAATTGCACGGCACAGGTTTGAGCGGGCGCTCACTGGCACGCATGCTCTCTGCCTGGCGAGGTTTCTACACTTATCTGATGCGCGATCACGGCCTTACAGATAATCCATGTGTGGGGCTGCGCGCACCCAAGTCACCCAAAACCTTGCCCCAGGCACTATCTCCCGACGAAGCCGCACGATTGGTCGATCTCCCGACCGGATCGCCTGAAGCTTTTCGCGACAAGGCGATGTTCGAATTGTTTTATTCCTCCGGTTTGCGTCTGGCCGAACTTGTCATGCTCGACCCGGCGCACCTCGACATGCAGGCTTGCGAAGTGCGCGTAACCGGCAAGGGCAGCAAGACTCGCATCGTACCGATCGGCCACCATGCCATTGCCGCATTACATGCATGGCTGGCAGTGCGTGGCCAACTCGCCAAAGCTGGCGAGAACGCCTTGTTCGTCGGAGCGCGCGGCGATCGAATCACACCTCGCGTAGTGCAACTTCGCATGAAACAGTGGGGAATCAAACAGGGCATCTCCAGCAACGTACACCCGCATCTGCTACGCCACTCCTTCGCCACCCACGTACTACAGTCATCCGGCGATTTGCGCGCGGTTCAGGAAATGCTTGGACACGCCAGCATCTCCACCACACAGGTTTATACCCATCTCGACTTTCAGTATCTGAGCAAAATTTATGACGCTGCACATCCTCGCGCCAGAAAGAAATAATAAGCAGACAAACCCGTATCCGGAATTTTACAATGTGATCAATCGCGCCTTATTAAACACAGACGCGGTAAGACGAGGGTATCGCGGCATTGTTGGTAATCCATGATACAGATGCATGATTGCGACTAAACACTATGCGTAAATCTGCTAAATAATTATTCCGAGATTTCAACAACAGCAGGTTTTTACTGAAGTGTTTTGCTCTGCTAAACTGGCACTCATGGATGCCCGCACTATAAAAAGATTATTGTTCATTATCGTGATTAGCATCATCGCTATCATGATGATCAAGATGTCATTAACCAAAAGCTATAGCGCTCGCCACAAAGCTATTCTTGAAAAAAAACAGTCTGCAACTGGAAAACCCAAAGAAACACAACAAACTCCAATGCCCCCAAACACAGTTGAAGGAGTTGAATCAGCTTTACCAGAAAATGGCCAAAACGCTGCCACATTGATCAACTCCACCCCGTCGAATGCAAAAAGAACCCCCTAATGGTAGGGTAGAATTCGCGTGGAACAATGCAATCAGCAAGTTACCCAAGCAAAAAGGCTCGCATTTCTGCAAGCCTTTGTTTTAATGGTGGGTCGTCAGGGACTTGAACCCCGGACCAAAGGATTATGAGTCCTCTGCTCTAACCAGCTGAGCTAACGACCCGAAAAACTTAGTTGTTTTCGCTATCAAGGAAACTTTTCAATTTCTCGGAG
>Ga0224495_10002683_pt1 | contig 11428 bp, 12 predicted proteins | sample SF_Jul11_sed_USG_FD_168128 | JGI IMG/M metagenome (GOLD analysis project Ga0224495, IMG submission 168128) | Sediment microbial communities from San Francisco Bay, California, United States - SF_Jul11_sed_USGS_4_1 | ecosystem: Environmental > Aquatic > Marine > Sediment | place: USA: California...
TCCCGCCAAGCTCCTCGGCCAAGCGTGAGTATGCCTCGGGCGGCCGCGACTGCGTTTCGTTCTTGCCGGAAGGGACGATGTGACCGCGGTGTCGACTCAGCCGGTCTTTGAGGGCGTCATTCTTCATTTTTCAAGGATTTGAGGGCGGACTGCATCTTGAGACGCGCCAGGCGGTCTGACTCGCGATCAACGAGCAGTTGGTGCCAGCCACACAGGTCGTCGGGATCGGCCTTGATTATGCCCACGGCCGCGTGGGCCCGCCGCCGGGCATTAGATGATGCACTCTGGCTGTAAAGAAGGTTAAGGGCTTGATCGTCACCGGTGTATTCGGAAAGAATAAAGCATCCCAGATCGCCCACAAAATGATTAGCCGAGCCGAGAGAATCAGCCAGCACCGCCTTGACTGTCACCGTATCGAGACTCAACAGCGAGTGCGCGGCCGACATCCGGGCGCCGTAGAAGTCGTCACCGAGAACATGTACGAGCTTGCGGGCAGAAGCGCCGATGGTGAGCATGCCGGAAGATACGGCGGCCGCTTTGCGAACCTCTCCGATCGCGTCGTCCAGGGCCGCCATGACAACACTGTCAGCCCGGCGGTCACCTATTTTGCCCAGCGCCCCGACGGCCTGGTCGCGCACCTGCCAGCGTGAATGTCCCGTGACAGCCATCAGGGGGCCGACAGCGGCAGTATCCCCGATATCGCCCAGCACCGCACACACCCGCTGCACAATTTGGCCGTCCGAACGACTCAGCGCTTCGACCAGCAGCGGCACTGCCGGTACACCTATCTTTTTGAGAATATTCGTAATTGTCAGTCTTTCCCGGGCCGACCTGGTGGCGAATTTGTCTATCAACACAGGGACGGCGTCGACTCCCATCGCAGCGATCGCCTCAATGGCCGGCTCGACCATGTCCCGGTATTTGACCTCTCCGGAAGACGCTATCACAAACAGTGAATCCACCCGCTGCTCGAGCCCCGCTTGAGCCGCGGCACCGACGGCCAGCATCGACCCGAATAATATAAACAAGCCAAAACTTGCAGCTATCACATATTGCCGTCTCACGGTTTTTCTTCCAGGCTGTCTTTTGGATTCAGTTCAATATCCATACCCCCGCCCCATTTGGAATCGGTTCGCCAGAAATAGTTGTCACGGCCATTGCCATCGTATTGGTCACTGCCGGACAGGTCGATGAACAAGCCAATGGAACCGAAATCCCGCCGGGGATTACCGTATCCCTGGCTGTTCCCGGGGTTTTTGACAAAATAGCGGTCATCGCCTTCGTTATCGATTAGGACCCCGGCTCCGTTGGCCGAGCCCGCGGCCTGAGACAGATCGTAGGCGGTGTAAGTGTCGTGGCCGTGACGGTCAAGCAAAAGACCACAGGCATAATCGTGCCCGCAACCCTGCATCAGGCCTTTACCGAAATACACATCGTTGCCGAAATCGTCGATGAGCAGACCCAGTGTCATGTGAGTCGCGGCACCCTGACCGTACTGGAAGCACTGGTAGTTGTCGTTGCCGGCTGAGTCATAAATCAGACCGAGAGACCACCAGTAGCTGGCCGCCTGGGCGAAGATGTCCGAATAGTAACTGTCATTGCCCTCCACATCCACGATGGCGCCGATGCCGCCGGACATCCAAGGCCGCAGGCCGTAGCCGAACCCCTGGGACAGCGACAGGTAATGATCTTCATAGCGGAGGATGTCCTTGTACTTTCCCCCTGCATAGTAGCTGTCGGAACCCGCGCCGTCGTATACCACGCCGGCTCCCTGCACGAAACCGAATCCCTGCGAGTACACCGCCGCGTTATAGATGTCCCGCCCGGCCTCGTCTATCAGGAGTCCGAGGCCGAAACTGCCGGCCCCCTGGACATGGGTATCGCCGTCATAGCGGTCATCACCCGCCGCGTCGTACAACAAGCCCATGCCGAAGTAGCCTGACCCCAGCGAGAAGGAGCCACCGTCGTAGCGGTCGTCGCCTTCAAAATCCAGCAGCAAACCTACCGAGAAGAAACCGGAGCCGAAGACAAAATCGGACTGACCCCGATAAGAATCATTACCGCTCAAGTCAATTATGATGCTGCTGTGAGGATGATCCGGGTCCGACGACAGATCGTAGACGTCATCGCCGCCGAAATCAAAAATGAACTTGTACTCGCCGGTGTAGTAGTCGCTGCCGGTGCCTCCGATTCTCCATCCGGCCTGCCTGCCCAGATAGGAATTCTGGTCGGCATTATCCGGGAGATATCCGACCCCTTCAAGAACTTGGGCGGGGCTCATCTGCCCGGACGCCAGAAGGCGCCTGATGTTTTTGATTTCGGCCATCAATTCCCGCAGGCAGTCAATCCCGGCGGCTACAATCGGGTCTTTGTCGATCCTCGTCCCGAATTTAACGAACTCTTCGCAGTAACCCTCTTCTACCTTCTCCAGGGAATCAATCGCTTCCACCGACAGAAACTCCTCGTCCTCGCCGATGACGATCAGTTCCTTGAACTGCTTCTTGAGAAAAGTCCGTTGTTCGGTCGATAGCAGCGCCATCGCCTTGTCAAGGGAGCGGGGAAATGTGATGTCGATATAAACGGCGGCGCGGGTCAGAAGCTGGTTCAGGTTTATGTCATTGTAGTAGAGGTTGTACAGTCGCCGGATCTCGGAGATATCGGCCGTGTATGGCCGGGAACGCTGCTTCTGGTATTCGCTTCTGAGGTCCTGGAAAAGCACGCCGGTCAGGATCTCCGGCTGGGCCTTTACGTGAGCGTTCTTCAGTGAGGCGGCGTAGTCGATCATGTCCAGCGGGGCCTGCATGAGCCTGGCGACTATCTCCAGGCGAAATGAATCCGGCTCGGTGTAATCCGATCGGTAGGAGATGTCATCCGGTTTGAGCCCGAGATATTCGGTCAGATAAGCCAGCCCGAATGCCTCCGGAGCCAGGGAGCTGTCGGGTGCCTGGCCCGCCAGGGATAGCGGCAGGGCCAGCAGACTGACTGTAACCAGAACTCGGATCATAACAATATTAAATAGCCCTCTTGCCAATCCTAAGCAACCATAAATATGGGGCGGATTTTCCTTCCCGCTAGTATATCGGCGGCCCCGAGCCCGAATATTCGATTTATTTAATAAAAAAAGGCGCCTTGGCAAAGGCGCCTTGAAGATTCGCAGATGCGCTTTAGTTCGTAACGTCGTCCAGGGTTACCTGGAGGTTACCGGCCTGGTCAATCTGCCAGGTGTCTATCGTGGCATCGTCATCGAGGTTAGCGGTGGCCACGCAGGTGAAAGTATTCTGGGCGGCGGTCATCGCATAGCTGTAGACGGCTGACGCCATAATCTCAACACCTATTTGAGGGAAATTACCGGCGGCCGCGGCGACGACGCCGTTGTCACCATAGGTTCCCTGCGCCTGACGGAACGTGCGCTGCATAGTGTAGACCTGCTTCAGAAGCTGCTTGGCTTCTGACTGCTTCGATTTGGTCGTCGCCTGCATGAACCGCGGAATGGCCAGAGCGGCCAGAATACCAATGATCACGACCACGATCATCAACTCGATAAGGGTGAAACCCCGCTCACGATTGTGGAACTTCGAAAACATAGCTACCTCCTACAGGTTTTGTTATTGGTTTCAGTCTTTTCTATCCATCCGTTGCTTGGTATATCGGCAAAGTATATGCCCTCATTCGCTACTTTTTTTGAACACTTGCGGCGGCGGCTAATCCCTTTGCGGGCAGGACGATATCACCCCCATGGTTCTGTCTATGGCTTCTTCCCCCCACCTTTGTGGAAGCGACCCCGGATTCTCGAATCGCAAAATGCCACGTTTCTGGCAATCTGCGAGGTTCGACGGCCGATTCCGTCCACAAAAAAGCCCGCTTTCATGAAAGCGGGCTCAATGTCCACGGGGACCTCAATTTCTCTAATTGACAACCGTGACATCGTCGATCGTATTGACCAGCGCCCCGGTATGGTCGATCACCCAGGTATCGATAGCGGGATCGTCGTCGATATTCCCGGTAGCCGTGGCTGTAAAGGCGTTGGCACCTCCCGCGATCGTATAGGTGTACTTGGCGTTCTGCATTATCTCAATCCAGATTTCATTGAGAGCATTGGGGCTGGCCGCTGAGGCCGGGCCGGCCGGTATGTAGTAGGCATTGGCCAGTGACTGCTGGCGATAGGTGCGCTCGTTGACATAAATCTGCTTGAGCACGAGCTTCGCCTCTGACTGCTTTGTCTTGGTTGTGGATTGCATAAATCGCGGTATGGCTAAAGCGGCGAGAATACCAATGATGACGACCACGATCATCAGTTCTATCAGGGTGAAACCCCTTTCGCTCGACGGCTTTGGTCTCATTATTCTTACCTCGGCTTGTTCTACAGGGTTATTTATGGCGAAAGGCCGCAACTGGCGTTCCGCCCCGATGTTCAAAAACTGACTAGTTTTCCTTTTTCTTCTTTATCGGTTTCTCTGTCGGAGAATCTGACTGCTCGTTGAGCCGGTAGCGATCGATTTTCCGGTAAAGTGTCGAAGCATCGATCCCCAGGATTCGCGCTGCCTCTGACTTTTTGCCTCGTGTTTGACTCATTACGTAGTGGATGTAGGCTTTTTCGATGGATTCGAGAGTCGGCGTGGCCGGCTCGGTCTCTCTGACAACCAGCCCCTCCGGCTGCGGGTGGGACAGTTTTTCCGGAAGATCCGCCACCTCCAGGACCTCCGTTCGGTTCAGCAATATCGCTCTTTCGATGGTGTTCTCCAACTCACGGACGTTACCAGGCCACGTATATGAAACTAGCAGGTCGAGGGCCTCGTCGGAGATTTTCTTGAGCGGCGCATTCACCTTGGAGCAGTACTTCGCCATAAAATGCTCCACCAGCAGTTTTATGTCTTCCTTGCGCTCCCTCAGGGGCGGGATATCTATCGGGATTACGTTCAGGCGGTAGAACAGGTCCGCCCTGAAACGCCCGGCTTTGACGTCGGCTTCCAAATCGGAGTTGGTGGCCGCTATCAGGCGCACATCCACATCGATCGGTTTCGTGTCTCCAACCGGAGTGATCTTCTTGTCTTCGAGCACCCGGAGCAGCTTTACCTGGATCGCCAGGGACGTGTTACCGACCTCGTCGAGGAAAAAGGTGCCTCCGTCCGCTACCTTGAACAGCCCGTCCTTGTCCTTGATAGCGCCCGTGAAGCCGCCTTTCTTGTAACCGAAAAGTTCGGACTCCAGAAGGTTCTCCGGGAGGGCGGCGCAGTTGATGGTGACGAACGGCCCGCCGCACCGGGGCGAATGGTGGTGAATGGCTTTGGCTATCAGGTCCTTGCCGACGCCCGACTCCCCTCTGATCAGTACGGTCGAATCGCTCGACGCAATCCGACGGGCCACTTTCTTAAGGCCGGCAACAACATCGGATACTCCCACGAAATGGTCGAACGAATTATCCTTCTGAAGGCGTTTTTTCAAGCTGTCGTTTTCCGCCTCGAGCCGCTTGCGGTTGATGGTTTTCTCGATGATGATCTTTATTTCATCCACCTTGAACGGCTTGGTGATATAGTCCGTCGCCCCCTGTTTCATAGCCTCGATAGCGGTATCCACCGAGGCGTAAGCCGTCATCATGATGAGGTCCTGCTCCTTTTTAAAGGACTTCACCTCTTTCAATACCTCGATCCCCGTCATCTCCGGCATGTTCAAATCCGCAATGACCAGATCGTAATTCTTCTGTTTCAGGAGGGCAATCCCCTCCGGTCCGGAATTCACCGAGTTGACCTGGTAACCTTCCTTGGAGAGCATAATCTCCATGAAGTTGCACATCGAGTCTTCGTCGTCAATTACCAGAATTTTGGCGGACATACAGGTCCCTCGGCAAAATGTTTTCCAGTTCGTTGTGGTGTCAGTATGTTTTTCGGCAATGGCCATAACCGCTGAATAATCCGCCGTTATATTGCTCATAGATTAAACAGAAAAACGCCCATCTGCCCGTTTCGGGCAATTGCGGAGCCGGACGATTATCTCCTGCCGTTGACCGTGTTGGCCGGTCCGGGTGAAGCCGTGCCGATGAACCGGCCAACCTACATTTTGTTTTACTTTGGACAGGAAACGCTTATCATGGAGCCAGCTGAAACGAGGTAAACGCGAGACCACACCACTTATGGAAAAACTGTCTCACCGGGAACGCCTGCAGACTATCCTCGCCGGCGAAAAACCTGACCGCTACGCGGCCTCGCTGTGGCGCCACTTCTTCCATATGGAACATGACGCCGACGGTACCGCCGAGGCCATGCTCTATTTCCAGAGGGAATTCGATTGGGATTTCATGAAAATCAATCCCCGCGCCGACTACCATGTCGAGGACTGGGGCAAGAAACTGATACTCTCCCGCGACGAGTTCAAAAATCACATCAAAGTCGATTTCCCCGTAAAGGACCCGGATGACTGGCTGAGAATCAGGCCGCTGCCGGCCAGCGCCCCGGCCCTCGCCGAGCATCTGAAAGTGGTCTCGATATTAAGAAAGAGGTCGGACCGGGAACTGCCCATACTGATGACGGTATTCTCTCCCCTGGCGGTAGCCGGCCGAATGGTTCCCGAGCGCAGCACCCTGGCCGAACACCTGAGAGAATATCCCGAAAACGTCCTGAGTGCCCTGCGGGCCATTACGGCCACGTATACGGCCTTTGTTTCGGAGTTACGTAATGCCGGCGCCGACGGTATCTTCTTTGCCACTCTCCAGTGGGCCTCCCGCGACGTGGTCACCTGGGAAGAGTATCAGCACTTCGGGGTCCCCTTCGACCTCCAGGTAATCAAGGCCGCCGAGGACAGTGCTATCAACCTTCTCCATGTGTGTTCGTCCAACAACTTTCTGCAACAGTTGTTCGAGGCGGCTTACTCGCCGCCTATGTATAACTGGGACAGTCACGACCCGACGAATTTGCCCATCGATCGCAGCTACGATGTGCTCGACGGGAAGACTATCGTTGGCGGCATTGACCAGGAAGGCTGGCTGCTGCACGCAAACCCGCAGGAGATCGGCTACCAGATGGACCGCCTCAAAAGCGAGAACGACCCGGCCAGGCTCATAATCGGACCCGGTTGCGTCGTCCCGCCGCAGGTAAGAAAAGAGAACCTTAAAGCTGTCAGGAAAAAGCTATGATGGACGACACGCGCAAGCAACTGATCGACAACATTCGCATCGCCATCGCCGACAAAAGCGATGAGAAAGAGATTTTCCAAGCCGCCGTCGAATTGATCGACGGTTTCAACGAAGACTTCAACTGGACGGGCTTTTACGTGCGAAAAGGCCGGTTACTTGAAGTCGGCCCTTACATAGGCCCCGAAACACCCCACAAGACGATAGAACTGAACCGAGGCATCTGTGGCGCGGCCGCCGTCACCGGCCGGACAATTATCGTCGACGACGTCAACTCAGACGCCCGCTTTCTGGCCTGTTCGATTACGACCAAATCCGAAATCGTGGTGCCCCTTATGGACGGTGACAACTGTCTCGGCGAAATCGACATAGACTCCGATAAACCCGGCCGATTCACTACCCAGGACAAGGCGATGCTGGAGGCCATCGCGGAAACCGTCGTGACCCGCCTCAAACAGATCCGGTAGAGACAGCCGTCGCCTGATCGGTTCCAGCTCATCCGCGGCTGTTCAGGCCGCGGCGCACCGGGACCGGGGCTGTTCACGGCCCGTCAAAGCGTAATTTTTTGCTTTCCAGGGCCGTCACGACCATTATCTTGGTTGAAACCTATTCCGGTGGAGGTAGCCATGCTTTTGGGTTTCCTGCTCCTGCTTTTCGGCGTCCTTATGCTTCTTGACCGCATGCACATCATCTATGGTGACGTGTGGGATTATTTCTGGCCGATCGTCGTTATCGCCTTTGGCTTGAGTCTGGTGTTCAAGAGTAGAAAACAGTCAGGACGGTGATGGGCAAAAAGTCGTTCTATTTTGACCCGTACGCCGGTGGAACGGCTGTCTTCATGGGGCCGACCGAGGCCAGGCTGATGGACCTGGCCTGGGAGAAAAAGTCGCTCACGGTCAAGGAAGCGCTCTTTTATCTGGGTCGCAAAAGCGACCTGGCTTATACCACGGTGATGACTATCCTGGGGCGTCTGGCCGATAAAGGACTGCTGAAAAAAACGCGGGACGGCCGACAGTTCGTGTACACACCGGCCATCGATAAAGCCGAATTCCTAAAGCAGCGCATTAGAATTGTCAACACCTGCCTCAGGAACAACTTCCCGAAATAACCGGGCCGCTGGACTCTGCTGACCTTGAGCACGGCGGCCCGGTATAATTTCCCCTGAGTTCTGCCGACATACTCTTTATGAGGCTGTTCAACACGGTACCGGGCGTAATCCTGGTCGTGACGTCGCTTCTGGTTGGCAGCGTTTCCCCGACGAGTCCGGTTGATCCGGGCAAGGAATTCAACCTGCCGGTAATCGAAGGCTGGACACACGTTACGCCGGGCGACGATTACCCCTATCAACTGGTTAACCTGACCCTGGGTGCGGAAATTCTGCTGTTCAAATCTGAAATCCCCAAAGAGAGTGTCATCGGCAGCGAGGAAGAACTGCGGGAGTCGGTCAGGAACGTCACCAACGACGTCGTACTGGGATTTCCCGATGCACAGCTACTGACCAGCGCCGGCTATTTCGAGAACAGCCGGGTGCGCTTTGTAATCGAGTTTCTCTCGATCGACACGACCTCCAACCTTTCCATATGGCACCGCCTAGCAGGTTACGTGTACCGCCATCCAGCCGGGCATCAACTCCTTTTCACCGTATGGGGCAAGTGCGCCGCCGAGGATACTGCCCTGGTCACGGATGACATCAAATACGCCCAATCCGGCTTCGTCTACACCGGGCCGGCCGAAGAGGCGGTATTCGCCAAAGAAGGCAGCGACCTCTGGTGGAGTCTCGGGGCGCTGTTTCTTGTTCTCCTGGCCCTGTTTTTCATCCTGAAACGTTACCAGCGTAACGGCAAGATCAGGTTTTCGGAGGACGGCCATTTCTGGCGGTGCCCCTGCGGACGCCTCAACCACGACAGCCTGGACTGTTGCCGGCGGTGCGGAACACCGAACCGGCAGAAAATACTCACTTAGATTCTTCTTCGAGTTCTATCAGCACGCCGTTCATGCCCGACGGATGCACGAAAGCAATCCTGTTACCTTCGGCACCGACGCGCGGCGTTTCATCGATGAGTTGAACACCCGCCTCTTTCAACGACGCCAGTGTCTTTTCGATGTCACTGACACCGATACAGATATGGTGCAGGCCTTCGCCCCTTTTTTTGATGAATCGGGCGATGGGGCTGTCGGCTGACGTTGCCGCCAGGAGTTCTATGCGGCCTCTGCCGACAACCGAATTCCCACTGAAAATGGCCACCTTGACTCCCTGGTCCGGCACCTCGGTAACCGTGGGAGAGCTGTCACCGAGCAGCGGCCCGTATGCGTCGATGGCCTGTTGGAGATTGGCAACGGCGATGCCGACGTGTGACACCAGCGGTTTGCTCATACACGATTACTCCCAATCCGCCTCTGCTTCAGCCGCCGAGTCCGCCTGCCTCAGGATGTTTTCATATTCTAACTGGTGAGTCAATTTGGATACCGTTGGTTTGATCCAGCGGTCTTTGTGGCGGAACATCCGAACTCTGTCGGGGAAGTCCGTTCTCACGCCGGTCGGCCCGAGGAAATGCACGATTACATCAACCATTATGGAGTTGTACTCGCGCGGTTCATAACCCGTCACTTCTATAAAGTCAATGGAGTCGGCGCGGGCATAGCGCACCGGCTCGTATTCCAGGTATTCATCGAAATTCTTCTCGTCGGTGAGGTATTCAAACTCGTTTTCATATAGACCGCTCTTGTCGCCATACTTCAGACGGACTATGGCGCTGTTGAGAGCTTCCTGGATCTCCCTCGCTTCCGGAGACAGCACGCTGCCGGGCGCGGATTCCGCGTTTGCGGCCTCAGTGGCTGAGTCAAGAACCGCCGTGTCTGCCTCGGAGGGATCCGGGGCGTCTTCCGTGCCGCTGCCGCATCCCAGAATAGCCGCTATCAGAAGTGTTCCGGTCACGACAGCCCACAGTTTATGTCTTTTCATGATACTCCCCCCAAGCGTTGCGGAACACGTCTGCGATTTCTCCGACCGTCGCGTAAGTTTCAGCCGCCTCCATGACCGGTTCGACAACGTTGTCACCGCCCCGGACGGCTTTCGCCAGTCGTTCCAGGCTGTCGGTGACGGCTCCCTTGTCGCGCTGGCTCTTCATTCGCTGCAGTGACGCCACCTGGGCGTTCTCGAGTCCCGGATCGACCTTGAGCACTGACGGTATGCTGACCGAATCGGATCGAAAACGATTGACACCGACCACGACCTTCTTGTCGGCTTCCACGCTCGTCTGAAATTCATACGCCGAACGGGCAATAGCGTTCTGGAAATACCCCGTCTCGATACAGCGCACCGACCCGCCCAACCGCTCAATCTCCTCTATTAACGCCCGGCCCTTCTCCTCGATAGCATCGGTCAGGTACTCGACATAGTACGACCCGCCCAGGGGATCCGCGGTGTCGGCCGCGCCCGATTCATATGCCAGAATCTGCTGGGTCCGCAGGGCAATCTCGGCTGATTTCTCGGTCGGCAGGCCCAGCGCCTCGTCGAAGGAGTTCGTGTGCAGCGACTGCGTGCCGCCCAGTACGGCGGCCAGGGCCTGGACCGTCGTTCGGACGATATTGTTCTCCGGGGACTGCGCCGTCAGGGTCGAGCCGCCGGTCTGTGTGTGAAAGCGCAACAGCATCGATTTGGCGTTTTTCGCGCGGAATCTGTCCTTGATTATCCGGGCCCAGAGGCGTCGCGCCGCTCGGAACTTGGCCACCTCCTCGAACAACTCGTTGTGGGCGGCAAAGAAAAACGACAGCCGCGGCGCGAACCGGTCGATGTCCAGCCCGGCCTTCAACGCCGCCTCGACGTAGGCAATCCCGTTGGCCAGTGTAAAAGCCACCTCCTGGGAGGCGGTGGCGCCCGCCTCGCGGATGTGGTAGCCGGAAATGGAGATGGTGTTGTACCGGGGCAGGTGCTTGTCGGCATAAGCAAAAATGTCGGTGATAATCTTCATCGAGTGGGCCGGGGCGTATATGTAGGTGCCACGCGCGATATACTCTTTCAGGATATCGTTCTGGACGGTGCCCACAAGCCTGTCGGAAGCTACGCCCTGCCTTCTCCCCACGATGATATACAGGGCCAGAAGAATCACGGCGGTGGCGTTGATCGTCATCGATGTCGACACCTCGTCCAGGGGAATACCGTGGAACACCGTTTCCATGTCCTCGAGGGAATCGATGGCCACTCCGGTGCGGCCGACTTCCCCCCGTGCCATGGGATGGTCCGAATCGTAGCCTATCTGTGTGGCCAGGTCAAAAGCCACGGACAGGCCTGTCTGACCTCGCTCG
>Ga0224495_10002684_pt1 | contig 11427 bp, 11 predicted proteins | sample SF_Jul11_sed_USG_FD_168128 | JGI IMG/M metagenome (GOLD analysis project Ga0224495, IMG submission 168128) | Sediment microbial communities from San Francisco Bay, California, United States - SF_Jul11_sed_USGS_4_1 | ecosystem: Environmental > Aquatic > Marine > Sediment | place: USA: California...
CTGATCTGGAAGAGATCGGCCTGGTCAGCAGCCCGCACACCTCGGCAGGCAGAGTCCCGACAGGATTGGCCTATCGCCTGTTCATCGACACCATGCTGGTTACCAAGCCGCTGGACAGCGCACGCCTGCAGCAGATGGAAAACCAGTTGCAACCAGACAATCCATCACGCCTGATCGCACAAGCATCTAACATCCTCTCCGATCTTACTCAGTTCACCGGCGTGGTAGCAACGGCCAAGCGCAGTGCAATCACCGTGCGCCAGATCGAGTTCCTGCGCCTTGGCGAAAAGCGGGTGTTGCTGATCATCGTCATGCCGGATGGGGAAGTCGAGAACCGAGTGTTGCTGATGGCGCGCGATTACTCCCAATCCCAGCTCACTGAAGCAGGAAATTTTCTTAACCAGAATTATATCGGTTGCAGCTTTTCGCAAATACGCGACCGGCTGCGCGGAGAGTTACAGCAACTGCATCAGGACATGAGCGCATTGATGGCGGCAGCCATGGAAGCCGGAGATGCCGCCGAAGCCAAAAAATCCGAAGATTACGTCATCAGCGGCGAGCACAATCTGCTGCATGTGCAGGATTTTTCCTCCGACATGAACCGGCTGCGCAGCCTTTTCACTTTGTTCGAGCAGAAAACCGACTTGCTGCATCTGCTCGACGCCAGCCGCCGGGGACAGGGAATACATATCTTTATCGGCAGCGAATCAGGTCTGGCTTCACTGGACGAGTGCAGCGTAATCACCGCACCCTATTCCGCCGATGGGCAGATAGTCGGAACGCTTGCCGTGGTTGGACCGAAACGCATGGACTACGAGCGCGTCATTCCCATCGTGGACATTACCGCGCGCCTGCTCGGCAACGCGCTGTCGCAAAACTGAAGCTCCATATAACAACGCACAGGAATACACGAATGACCTATCAAATTGAACCCGAATTCGCGCATGGCACCCCTGCCAGAACCGGCATCCTGCTGATCAATCTCGGCACGCCCGATGCGCCCACTGCCAAAGCGGTGCGCCCGTACCTGAAGGAATTTCTGGGTGATCCGCGTGTGGTGGAAATTCCAAAATTGATCTGGTGGCTGATCCTGAATGTCATCATCCTCAATGTGCGCCCGAAGAAATCCGCAGCAAAATACGCCACCATCTGGACCAGCGAAGGCTCACCGCTGCGCGTGCATACCGAGAAGCAGGCTGCATTGCTGCAGGGTTATCTAGGCGAACGCAGCAAGGCACCGTTCGTGGTGGAGTACGCGATGCGCTACGGCAATCCCGGAATTTCCCAAGTGCTGCGAAAACTCAGGGAGCAGAATTGCCAGCGCATCCTGATCGTGCCGATGTACCCCCAATATGCCGCCAGCAGCACCGCCACCGCCTTTGACATCGTGTTCGATGAGTTTCGCCAGATGCGCAACACCCCGGCGCTGCGCACCATTAAGAATTTTCACGATCACCCCGGTTATATCAAGTCGCTCGCGAGCAATATCACCGATTACTGGATGAAAAACGGCCGACCGGACAAGCTGGTGATGAGCTTTCACGGCGTACCGCAATACACACTGGAAAAAGGCGACCCCTACCACTGCGAATGCCAGAAAACCGGTCGCTTGCTCGCGCAGGAACTGGGTTTGAAGCCCGGGCAATACCAGCTCAGTTTCCAGTCGCGCTTCGGCAAGGCGGAATGGATCAAACCTTACACCACTGCCACGCTTATAGAACTTGGCAAGCAAAAAACCCGGCGCGTGGATGTGGTGTGTCCGGGCTTCGTCGCCGACTGCCTGGAGACGCTGGAAGAGATTGCCCAGGAAGGCAAGGAAGATTTTCAGCATGCGGGAGGCGGTGAGTACCACTATATTCCCTGCCTTAACGAACGCGACGACTGGATGCACGCACTGACCGACCTGGTTATGGACAACCTGCATGGCTGGATGGTCGAGCCGGACAAGGCGAAGCTGGAACAAGGCAGGTTGCGCGCGCTGGAAATGGGGTCGTCGAAATAGTCAAGCTGTGTCTGGGCCGGAGGTTTAACCGGAAATGCGGCTAACTGTCGTCGTTGAGCCGTGTTGAAGAACCTTCTGCCGGCTCGCCGGTATCTGGATCTATCCAGTTTGCCATGCCGATTTCTGCCTCAGCATCTTCAAGCGTCTCCCCTTCCTCGAAATCGCTGTCGCTTTGCTCTTGCATGTCTTGTACCGCTTCAAGCAGGGTGGGAAAAGGGCCAAAGAATTTATCGGTGAGCTCGTCTTGCCAGTAAAAACCATCTGGTCGCTCAATCACCCGTGCTTGATCATAGTCTGGAAGAGTGTGAGTGGTGTAAGTAGTAGTCATGGTTATCTCCGGCTGATGCATATAATTCAGTATACGCCTGCCAGACAAATAGCGCTCAAAGCTTGATGAAATTTTCCCGGTAAAATTTCATCTCGCTGATGGATTCGTAGATATCGGCCAGCGCCTCGTGCTTGCCATGTTTTTTTACTCCCTGCGCCATTTCCGGCTTCCAACGCTTGGCCAACTCCTTAAGCGTGCTCACGTCGAGATTGCGGTAATGAAAATACTCTTCTAATTTCGGCATCCAGCGTGCCAGAAAGCGGCGATCCTGACAGATAGAATTGCCGCACATAGGTGAAGTTCGGGCCGGCACATATTCCTTGAGAAATTCAATCATTTGCGCTTCGACCATCGCCTCATCCAGCGTGGAGGCTTTTACCTTGTCGACCAACCCAGATTTGCCGTGCGTGGATTTATTCCATGCATCCATGCCGTCCAGCACACTGTCCGGCTGATGCAACACCAACACCGGGGCTTCTGCCACCGTTTCAAGATCGTTGTCGGTAATCACCAGCGCAACTTCAATCACGCGGTCTGTATCCGGGTTCAAGCCGGTCATTTCCATATCTATCCAGATAAGATAATTCTGATTTTGTGCCATAATTCGGATGCAACATTTTGAACGCCAAGACCCGTATTGTGTCACAAGCCCGTTGCTTGAACAGCCACAAATTGGTCTGACCTTCTGAATTCAACCGGTACTTGAATAATCGCTAAATGACTGCTACAGAATTCACCTATATTTTTATTGCCACATTGGCACTCAACTCACTCGCCAAGCTATGGCTGGCTCGCAGGCACCTTGCGCATATCGCCGCGCATCGAGCAGCCGTACCCGAAGCGTTTTGTGAAAAAATCCAGCTGGCGGACCACCAAAAAGCCGCCGATTACACCTCTGCCAAAACCCGTTTCACTATGTTCAGCATGCTGTTCGATATAGTGCTGTTGCTGTCTTTCACGCTGGCCGGAGGAATACAATTCGTAGCTGAAGTTTGCCAAGGCTGGTTCAATGCCCCGCTTGCCCAGGGTGTCGCAACCATCGTTATCGTGTTGCTGCTCTCGTCGCTGCTGGAAGCTCCGTTAAACCTTTATCGCACCTTTGTCATCGAAGCGCGCTTTGGCTTCAACAAAACGACCTTGAGGTTATATCTGATAGACGCAGTAAAAGGCCTGCTGCTAGCCGCGATCCTTGGACTGCCGCTGCTGTCCGGCGTACTGTGGCTGATGGAACGCATGGGTACATACTGGTGGCTGTATGTATGGCTGGTATGGGTAGTATTCAACTTGCTAATCCTGTTCATCTACCCGACTTTCATCGCGCCGCTGTTCAACAAATTCACCCCATTGCAGGATGAAGCAATGGAGGCGCGCATCGAAGCATTGCTCTCTCGCTGCGGATTTGCCACGCAAGGCTTGTTCGTAATGGATGGCTCGAAGCGCAGCGCTCACGGCAACGCCTATTTCACCGGATTCGGCAAGACCAAGCGTATCGTGTTTTTCGACACACTGCTGGAACGCTTGAGCGGCAATGAAGTCGAGGCAGTTCTGGCGCATGAACTGGGGCATTTCAAGCGCCGCCATGTAATGAAGCGTATTGCGATTACTTTCGCGATGAGCCTGGCATTTTTATGGTTGCTCGGCCTGCTGATGCAGACCGGCTGGTTCTATCAGGGTCTTGGCGTCACCACACCCACCACAGCACTAGCACTGCTGCTTTTTTTCATGGTATTGCCAACCTTCAGCTTTTTGCTACACCCGCTGCTGTCGGCCTATTCGCGCAAGCATGAGTTCGAGGCCGATAACTACGCCGCCAGCCAGACTGCGCCTGCCGATTTGGTCAATGCGCTGGTCAAGATGTATCAGGACAATGCGGCAACGCTGACGCCCGATCCGCTGTATTCCAGTTTTTACGATTCGCATCCGCCAGCAGTGGTACGTATTGCACATTTACAAGCTCAATAGGGAGAACTCCATGAAACTGTTAACCACCTTTATTTTATTACTTGCTGCAACAACTGTGTCGGCCAACCCTTTCCCCGACGGCGACGCACTGACCGGGCAGAAATTGTTCGAGCAGCACAAATGCAACAGCTGTCATGACTCCATGATGGGGGGTGATGGCAACAAGATTTTTACCCGATTCAATCGGAAGGTGAATAGCCCCGCCGATCTGGTTGCGCAAATCACCCGCTGCAGCGGCAATGTCGGCGCCAGTTTTACCCCGAAGGACAAACAACATATAGGCGCATATCTGAACCGTTATTACAAACTGAAGTAAAACCAACCTTGAAACATGCGAACAATCTTGGCAACAAGCGGTGTAAACCCTGTGTAACCGGGATGACACCCCTGTCGCAATCTGAAATCGACAGCCTGTTGCTGCAGCTGGAAGGCTGGATCCAATACGATCGTCTTATCAGCAAAACTTACCGCTTCAAGGATTATTACCAGACTATCGCGTTCGTGAACACAATCGCATGGATTTCTCATCGCGAAGATCACCACCCCGAGCTGACCGTCAACTACAACAGTTGTCATGTGGAATACACCACCCATGCCATCCACGGCCTCTCTGAAAATGATTTCATCTGTGCGGCCAAAGTGGATGCGCTTATTGGGATCCCTGATTGAACATATTCTTCGACACAGATCAGGATAAACCGCTCCGCCAGGCTCAGAACATTCTTCTCAGCGCGCAAGTCGTTGCCGCATTCGGCCGACAATATTTGGTGCGCCTGGCTGACGGCAGTGAAATGACCTGCCTGACTCGCGGGAAAAAAAGCGAAGTTGCGTGCGGCGATATTGTTGAACTTAGGCGCACCAACTCTCCAGCAACCGAATTGTCGTCAGGCGCTCAAGGGGTGATCGAAAATATCGCGCCACGCCGATCGCTGCTGCACCGCTCCGATGCCTTCAGAGAAAAGATCATCGCCGCGAATGTCACGCAAATCATCATCGTGGCCGCCGCCGAGCCTTCATTCAGCGACGAGCTGCTGGCGCGATGCCTGGTCGCCGCATTCGACCAGAATCTAGAAGTGCTGATCGTATTGAATAAGTGCGATTTACATGAAGCCGCAGCGGCCGCGCGCAAGCGTCTCGAGCCCTATTCCGCAATCGGTTACCGCGTGCTGGAACTAAGCGCCAAACAGGATATAACGCAATTAAGCCCGTTCCTGGCCGGCCACAGCAGCGTGCTGGTCGGGCAATCCGGCATGGGCAAATCCACGCTGATCAATGCGCTGCTGCCGGACGCACAAGCCACCACCCGCGAGATATCCTCTGCATTGGATTCCGGCAAGCACACCACCACTCATGCGCGGCTTTATCGCCTGGATAATTCCAGCGATCTGATCGATTGCCCGGGTGTGCAGGCGTTCGGCCTGCACCACCTGAGCTTCGGCAGGATAGAACAAGGATTTGTGGAATTCGCGCTATATCTGGGTAAGTGCCGTTTTCACAACTGCCGCCACCTGCATGAGCCGGGCTGCGCATTGCGCAGTGCGGCCGAGGCAGGAAAGATCGATGCACGCAGGCTGGCCTTGTTCCAGCACATTACTGCCACGCAACATTGACAGTTAATCCGTGAACAGGCTGTATGAAGCAAAAAGGCCGTCCAGAGGACGGCCTTTTTGTCGATCTATGCGGAACTTATTTGTTGTGGCAGGTCAGGCAGGTAGCGCTACCTTGGGAGTTGTCTACCCGCAAGAAGGTCGGCTTGAACACGCCACCAGCACCAGGTACGCCATGCGGGTCGTGGCAGGAAGCGCACTCGACCCGGCCTTCATAGGTGCGTATCTCGGATTTATCCATTCTGCCGTTCACTCCAGTAGGATCTGTATCGAAATATTGCGATGTGCCCTTCACGCCGGCAGGAGTATTCCAGTCTGTGCCTGCACCATTAAGCGCAGGGAAGACAATCCCGATCGGGTGATCGTTCCTCAAGTCGGTGCCGAGATTGGCCATACGCATATCATGACCCACTTGAGTCCCATACAACTGAGATATCGCTCCGTCAGGGGAGTGGCAGGTCAAGCAGCCGAGATTATCGCTACCCGTACCATTACCGTATACATTGTTAGTGCTGTTCATACCACGGTGATTAGTGGTTTCGGGACCGGCAGCTCCGGGCGGAGGGTTATCCCACAAATTCAGGAACGCGGTATCTTGGACAGTTTGAGCTGCCTGGATCTGCGCGCCTGTAGCCAAGGCAGAACCAGAGCCCGGCATGTTGATGATCGCGTCGACCGCAGTCTGTCCGTCGTGACAGGACAGGCAGGTCAGCGAAGCGGGGCCGGGAGTGGGCAATATATTCCCGGTCAGCGAAGTAGTCCCGAGCTCGTCGTAAGTCTGGTAATTGGTGACCTTGATGGTGCGGTTCCACAACGGCGCAGCGATTGTATTGTTGGCTCCGTGCGGGGTGTGGCAGTAAACGCAGACCTCGCCGTAACTATTACGGGAGGCTTTATGCTGCTGATCAAGAGCCGCCAATGGCGGGGTGAAGGTCAAATTGTGCCTAGTATTTTTAATGCTGCCGGTGTTCGAAAACTGGGTTGGGTATGGATCCACGTATGATGCAGCCCAAGCAGACAGGGAAATCGCGCTGCAGGCGGTGGCTACAATAAGCGCATGTCTTTTGCGGTTGGAATTGAATTTCAAAATATTCATAAAGTTTTACCCCCATTTAAATAAAACATAAAGTTATTGCGCTTAAACCTACCAGCGTCAGTTGCAAACCATCCACTCTTAAATTTTTAGCCTGCACTTACGCGTTGTATTTAGCACATTACATGCCAATGTTTAACTAATTGATTTATTTGATGGGCGGTACCTTCCTGACAAAGCCGTTTTCCCATATCGAAGAATTGCCGCCTAGGTCTTCCCAAGTCCGGGATTTTTAGAATAACCGAAGTATCCGGCTCGATACACCTTTTGGAGAAAAGGAATGGCCGACAAACAGCTCACTTGGGGGGCTCTTTCAGGAGCATCTGCTGCCCTTCGCTGTCGCTCAGGCGCCGGATCACCTCCACCTTATTGAACAATTGATCCACCACATAGACGCGCCCGGTTTCATCTACGGTAATGCCGCTCAACATGCCATACCGCCCCGGATTGCTTTCCTTGTCTCCCTGACCGATCGCCAGTAGCAACTCTCCGTTCGGGTTGAAAATCTGGAAATTATTGAAGCCGCCATCGGTGACGTAAATATTTCCCTCGTCGTCGACAGAAATGCCGCGCGGACGCGCAAAGTGGCCGAACTCCTTGCCCGGACCACCAAAGCTGCGCAGGAATTTGCCGTCCTGGTCAAACGCCTGCACCCGGAAGTTGCCCGCATCCAGCACATACAGTATTCCGTCCGCGCTCACTGTGGCTTGGGTCGGAACGTTGAACTGCCCCTCTTCGCCGCCACGGCTTCCGATTATCTGCAGCTTTTTGCCCTCCTTGTTATAGACGACAACGCGGTGCTGTTCGCTTTCGTTGCGGGAACGATCGATGACATAGATGCGCTCGCCATCGCGGCTCACCCCCACACCGGTCGGCCGCTCCAGATCTTCCGGCCCTCCCACTGCACGCTGGAAAAGTCCGAGACTGTCGTACACCAACACCTGGCGCAAACTGGAATCGGACACATAAACGTTCATCTCAGCATCCAGCGCAAGTCCAGCCGGTTTGCTCAGGTTGCCGGGGGTGCGCTTGCCGAAGCGGAAAGCCTTGCGGCGAGGCACGTCGAATACGACGATGGAATGCGAACCGGTATCGGCCACGAATATGCGCCCCCTCCGGGCCACGATGGCGGACGGCTTATCCAATATCGGTTTGTTGGATACAGCCTCCTCCCCGGTCAACATTTCGCGCATGCTGGCTTCCTCCGATACTGAGGCGATATCCGCAGACGAACGCAATACGGTTTGATAGGCAAAGCGGGGCTGATCGGGCGGCTGCGGCCAGAACAAGGGGCCGTCGAAGGGCTTTTTCTCCTTTACATCGGTAGAAGCACAAGCCGCCAGCAGCGAAGCAAAGACCAGCAAAACCAAACGCAAGATACGGTACATATGGATGATTTTCCTATTGCATAATGATCGGGAATGCAGGCTGATCCGAACAACAATGTCGGAACGGAATTATAGCGGCTCTTGGCCTAAGCTGCGATGGTTATCAGACGCAAATTGCGACAGACTGGCATTAATCAGCAAGGGTATGAGCCATACGCCCCTACAAACCAGGCAAGCTGGCCAGCGTCAGCAGCAACAGCAGAATCATCCAGAACACCACTGAACGCCACACCAGCCCGATGGTGCTTTGCATGAAGTCGGCATCGGCATCTTCACCGGCGCCCAGTTCCGGCCTGTCCAGCGGCAAGCCACCTAGCGGTATCGGCATGCCCAGACGCACGCCCAATGCGCCGGCGCCGCTGGCCAGCACTATCCCTGCTTCGGGCTCCGGCCAGCTTGCTGCCTGGGTGCGCCAGCAATAAACCGTATCCTCGAAGTTGCCGACGATCGCAAAGGTCATTGCAGTCAGCCGCACCGGCAACCAGTCCAGATAATAAAACGCCCATCGCGCAAACCTGCCGAAGGGATGCCCGGACATAACCAGCGACTTGACTATCGGTTTTTGATAGCTGGGTCGGATGGCTTGCGGGCTTATCAAATGATCTTCGCATTCGCCGCCGTCCCATTCCCGGCCCTCCATGCTATCCGGTTCTGCTTTATTTTCGCATCCCCATTGTTTGCATAAAAATTGGCTGAGGCGATACAGCAATGCGCCCGCCGCGCCACCCAAACCGGCCGCGCTGAACAGAACGAACCACACGATCACGCCGAACACATGGCGATGCGATGCAATCAGGGCTTGTTCTATCGTCACGCGCGCCACCTCCTCGGCATTCAATTCGTGCGAGGGCATGCCGCACCAGACGGACAATATCCTGCGCGCCTCGTCCAGCCGGTTGTCACGCAGCGCCTGATGGATATCGGTAAAGTAATGGCTGAACTGGCGAAATCCCATTGTGAGATACAACACCAGCACGTTGAATGCCCATGCAAAAATTGGATGCGCTTGGCAAAGTAACTGATAAAGCACCATCGCTCCCGCCAGCAGCGGCAACACAGCCAGCAACCATGCAATCCTGCCCTGATGCTGCTGCCCGCCATTGAAGTGATGCTGAAAATATTTGACGTAACCAGACACCCAGCCAAACAGGTATTTGCGCGATGAAAGCGGACGAAGCTGCTCCAGCAGTAGCGCGGTGATCAGGGCGAACAGGCTCATGTCATCTGGAAAACATCAACAGTCAGGTGACGCGAAAGATAGCACACAACCAAGAGCCGCTCTATCAATTCCAAAGCCATCATTCCGGCACAAGCCGGAATCCGGCAATTGAATAACCCCCTGCAACGCGGGTACAAAATGAGAAAGCGTGTTCGATAAGAACACGGATTTCAGCCAGCGCCAGAATGACGAACTTTTATTGGAATGGCATCAAGCAATCATCCCTGCCGCAACCGTGTTGTTGGTCGCTTCATCGATCACGATGAAGCTGCCGGTCGCACGGTCCGTATCATAGCTGTCAAACACCAGTGACTGTTGCACCTTGATCGCCACGTGCGCGATGTCGTTCATGTTGAGCTTGTCGGCGGCGTGCTGTTCCAGCGTGTTCACATCCACGCGGTAGTCGAGGCGCGAGAACAGGCTCTTGGTCACGCGTGTGGTGTGCTTGACCAGGTATTTGCGGTTCTTGTCCAGCGGCGACTCGGAAAGCCAGCACAGCATCGCTTCGAATTCCTTTTCCACCATAGGTGGATGATTGCTGGATTTAACGAACATGTCACCGCGTGAGATGTCGATCTCATCTTCCAGCGTGAGTGTGACGGACTGCGGCGCGTAGGCGGTTTGCAGTTTGCCGTCATAAGTAACGATCTCTTTCACTTTACTGCTGCGGCCCGATGGCAGTACGGTGATCTCGTCGCCCACCGACACCTCGCCCGCTTCGATGCGCCCGGCGAAACCTCTGAAATCATGATACTCCTGTGTCTGAGGGCGGCACACCCATTGCACCGGGAAACGGAAATCGCTGGTGTTCACATCGCGGTCGATGACGATGCTCTCCAACAGCTCCAGCAGCGTCGGTCCGATATACCAGTCCATGCTGTCGCTGCGATCCACCACGTTGTTGCCGTTCAGCGCAGAAAGCGGAATGCAATGCACATCGTGCAGGTTGAGTTGCGCGGCGAATCGCTTGTACTCTCCGACGATCTCCTCGAAGCGCTGCTTGCTGTACTCCACCATGTCCATCTTGTTCACCGCGAGCACTACGTGCGGCACTCCGAGCAGGCTGGCAAGGTAAGAGTGGCGCCGGGTCTGCGTCAGAACACCCTTGCGCGCATCAATCAGGATGATCGCGAGGTTGGCAGTGGAAGCGGCGGTCACCATGTTGCGCGTGTACTGTTCGTGACCGGGCGTGTCACCGATGATGAATTTTCTCTTCGGGGTAGCGAAGTAGCGGTAGGCCACATCAATGGTGATGCCCTGCTCGCGCTCAGCCTGCAGGCCATCGGTCAGCAGCGACAGATCCACCTCCCCCATGCCACGCTTCTCGCTGGTTCTGGAAATAGACGAAAGCTGATCCTCGAAAATGGACTTCGAGTCGTGCAGCAGACGTCCGATCAGCGTGCTCTTGCCATCGTCCACGGAACCGGCAGTGATGAATCTCAGCAGTTGTGTAGTATTGCTCATGATTAGAAATATCCTTCTTTTTTCCTCAGTTCCATGGACGCATCCGAGGTCTGGTCGTCCATCCTCGTCGCACCCCGTTCTGTGATACGCGTGGTCGCAGTCTCCTCGATGATCTCCCTGACGCAGCAGGCCGTGGAGGCCACCGGCGCGGTACAGGTCATGTCGCCGACGGTGCGGAAACGCACCGATACGCGCTCCACCTGTTCGCCCGGCTTGGGTTGCACCAGGTGCGACACCGGCACCAGCTGTCCGTTGCGGCGGATGATCTCGCGCTCGTGAGCGTAGTAGATGCTGGGGATGTGCAGCCGCTCGCGCTCTATGTATTGCCAGATATCCATCTCGGTCCAGTTGCTGATCGGGAACA
>Ga0224495_10002685_pt1 | contig 11422 bp, 12 predicted proteins | sample SF_Jul11_sed_USG_FD_168128 | JGI IMG/M metagenome (GOLD analysis project Ga0224495, IMG submission 168128) | Sediment microbial communities from San Francisco Bay, California, United States - SF_Jul11_sed_USGS_4_1 | ecosystem: Environmental > Aquatic > Marine > Sediment | place: USA: California...
CGCGAGCGCGGACTGCAGGTCAAGCAATTTTCCATGCCGGTCGGTGATGAACTCTGGCTGGATTTTGCAGCAACGCCCGACCGCACCGAGGACGACAAACTTGCACGCATGGCGCGCTGGGTGCTCGATGCCGAGACGCAGGGTTTGCGCTACGGGCTGCGCCTGCCAGATGCCGAACTGCCTTCCAGCAACGGACTCGCCCATCGTGATGAATGCCTGCGCAGGATTGCGCTGTTCAATTTGCCGCAACAGGACATATCGAATTCTCTCGCGGGCGAAAATTCGGAAGCGGGTAAATAATGGACAAGCATCTCATATACGGCCTGCTGCTCTGCATCCTGATGGTGATTGCACCACACGCAGATCACTTGCCGGTTTGGGTCAGTGCCATGAGCGTGACACTGCTTTTCTGGCGCGGGTATGTCGCATACAGCGGCAAGCCATTACCCAGGCGCTGGCTGTTGATGCTGATCACCTTTGCGGGTGTGGCAGGGATCGTCTTCAGTTTCCGCACCCTGTTTGGCCGTGAAGTGGGCGTCACATTACTGATGCTGCTTTCCGCGCTGAAACTGATGGAGATGCACAAAGCGCGTGATGCGATGGTGCTGATTTACCTGTCCTGCTTCATCATCATCACCAATTTCTTTTACTCGCAGAGCATCCCGACCGCACTGTACCTGCTCGTCACCCTGATGGTGATCATGACGACCTGGGTACATCTGCAAGCGCAAAACATGCCGCTCAGGCCCCGCCTGCGGGTTGCCGGAATATTATTGCTGCAAGCCATTCCGCTGATGCTGATCCTGTTCATCCTGTTCCCGCGTGTGCAAGGCCCGCTGTGGGGCTTGCCTCAGGATGCGTACTCCAGCAGCGGGCTGGACGACAAGATGTCTCCGGGCAGCCTGAGTCGCCTGAGCCTGTCCGAAGACATTGCATTCCGTGTCAGTTATCCCGGCAAGATTCCATTGCGCAACCAGATGTATTGGCGTGGTCCTGTGTTATGGGAATTTGACGGGCGCAGCTGGACAATGGGTAAAAGTTTCAGCGTGGATGCCCCTATATTCTCCGAACTCGGCGATGGGGTTGATTACACCGTCACGCTGGAGCCGCACAATAAATACTGGCTGTTTGCACTGGATGTCCCAGACAAAATTTCCATTCCAGCCAGGCTGACCTTCGACTTCCAGTTGTTTCGCAAGGAACCGGTTCGGGCAAGGCTGCGTTATAACGCACGCTCCAGTTTGGCTTATCGGGCCAACATCGAGGAATCCGAACGGCAAATAGAACGTGGTCTGCAATTTCCGCGGCAGTTCAATCCGCGCTCGCAACAACTCGCCGCAGAATGGCGCGCCGGTAAAAAGAGCGATGCCGCGATCGTTCAGGCGGCGTTATCCCATTTCAACCGTGAAGGTTTTTCATACACACTCGAACCACCGCTGCTTGGCAGCAACAGCATAGACGAATTCATGTTCATCACAAAGCAGGGGTTTTGCGAGCACTACGCTTCTGCCTTTGTTTTCCTCATGCGCGCAGCCAACATTCCGGCGCGAGTGGTGACAGGCTATCTTGGCGGGGAATTCAACGAGGTCGGCAACTACTACATCGTGCGCCAATCGGATGCCCACGCCTGGGCGGAAGTCTGGCTCGACAGGCAGGGCTGGGTGCGTGTTGACCCGACCGGCGCCATAGCACCGGATCGCGTTGAGCGCAACCTGTCTTCCGCTGTATCAAACAACGCCGCCCTGCCCTTCATGGCCCGCAACCCGCCTGAATGGATGCGCAACTTGCGCCTGAACTGGGACACGCTGGCCAACCAGTGGAACCAATGGGTGCTGGGCTACGACAACGAAACGCAATTCGCCTTCCTTACCCGCATGGGTATGGAGTCCGTTACCTGGCAAAATATCGCGACCAACATGATTGCCTCAATCGCTCTGGTTATCGGATTATTCGCGCTGTATATGTTGCGCCACCTGTTTGCGCGGCAGCCGGACAAGGCGCAGGCAGCATGGCTCAAACTGTGCCACAAACTGGCCAAGGCAGGCCTGCCGCGTTCAGCACATGAAGGCGCCCTGGACTACGCCGCACGCATTGCAGCGGCACGTCCGGATCTTGCCGGGAATATCGTTGATCTTGCCAACCGCTACAGCACGCTGCGCTATGGCACCGCCCATGATGAACAGGCACAACGCGAGTTCGTGCAGCGTGCCGCGACCTTCAAAGCCTGACAGGGTATAATCCGCGCCTGTTTAAACATGCCGCAATCATCATGCTGATCACCCGCCGTCTGGAATTCGATGCTGGACACCGCATCCCCAACCACAACAGCCAGTGCAAACACCTGCACGGGCATCGCTACGCGATCGAAATCACCCTGTCCGGCGACATCATTAATGCGGAAGGCCGCTCCGAGCAGGGTATGGTGATGGATTTCTCCGATGTGAAGCGCATCGCAAAAGAAAAGGTCGTGGATGCCTGGGATCACGCATTCCTGGTATATCACGGCGACAAAGCAGTATGCGATTTTCTCGCGGCCCTGCCCGATCACAAGACAGTTATCCTCGATGCTGTGCCAACTGCCGAAAACCTCGCACAGGCAGCATTCAGGATACTCAACCTCGCCTATAAGGATACCTACGGAAACCACCTTCGCCTTGAGCAAGTGCGCCTGTATGAAACCCCTAATAACTGGGCAGATTGCGTGCGCGAGTAGGTTTTTTTCTGGACACGGAGGGTTTGATGCTTCAAAATGCGCGCCCTTGAAACATCCTCAGTGTTTCAAAACAAAATTTTCCAGGAGGGCTGGCCGAGCGGTTGAAGGCACCAGTCTTGAAAACTGGCAAGGGTTAACGCCCTTCGTGAGTTCGAATCTCACGCCCTCCGCCAAAAAACCCCCTGTTTCACATATGTTTGAAACTTTTTTGCCATTTCTGTAGTCTTATACTCGTCTTTGTATAACGTTTAACCTTTTGGAGGTAACCCATGCAATTCCCAACTACAGCACCAGTCGGCACGCTTTCGTCCGAACAGAACAAAGTACTGCGCAACACCTATATGATGCTGGCGCTGACGATGATCCCTACGGTCATCGGCGCATTCGTCGGCATGTCGATCGATTTCTCGTTCATGGCGGAACACCCGATCATGGGCGTGCTGCTGATGTTTGGCGCGATGATGGGTCTGATGTTCGCCGTAGCTGCACTGCGTAACAGTGTCTGGGGCGTGGTCGCCTTGCTCGGCTTCACCTTTGTCGCTGGCGTACTGCTCGGCCCCATCCTGCAGGTTGCGTTGCATTTCAAGAACGGCGCTGAACTGGTCGGCTTGGCTGCAGGCGGAACCGGCATCATCTTCTTCAGCCTGGCAACCGTCGCCACGGTGACCAAGAAAGATTTCAGCTTTATGGGCAAATTCCTGTTCATCGGCCTGATCCTGATCATCGTCGCCTCGTTTGCGAACATGTTCTTCCAGATTCCTGCTCTGTCGCTGACCATCTCCGCGATTGCCGTGATGATCTTTTCGGCTTACATCCTGTTCGATGTCAGCCGTATCGTGAACGGCGGCGAGACCAACTACGTGATGGCAACACTGGGGCTGTACATGAGCATCTACAACCTGTTCATCAACCTGTTGCACCTGTTGATGGCATTCAGCGGCGAGCGGGACTAAGCACCCGGCGTATCTATCAAAAGGCGGCGAAAGCCGCCTTTTTGTTGTGTATTTTTCGCAGGAAATTAATCATGGAACTAAGCGCTTTTTTGGAACGACTGAACGCATCTCCCAACAGCGTGACTTTTGACGACACCATGGCCGTGATAGAATCACTGTATGAATTTATCCCCACCTCATTCACAAATGGGGCGTTATTCAACGAAGCAGGCAAGAACAATGGATCATGCAAGCTGTTCTCGTTTGCCAAGGCACAGGGACTGACCGAACAGCAGGCCCTGGCCTGCTTTGGCGCCTATTATCGCGACGATGTGCTGAAGCACCCGAATGGCACCGACCACCAGAACATCCGCAACTTCATCAAGATTGGCTGGGCAGGTATAAAATTTGACGGCATAGCCTTAACACCAATTAATCGCAGTTAATTAATTTCTAAATTTGCAAAACAAAAAAGGCGACCAAAAGGTCGCCTTTTTTCATAGCGGCGCGATATTGAAGCACAGTTGAAATTATTTGCCTGCGGGTACCGGCTTAGGCTGCGGTTTTTTTCCCTTCGATTCTTTCCGCTTGTCTTTGCTTCCCATGACGATTCCTCCAGAATTATTGATTTGCCCGAGTGACAGTGTATCTGAAATTCCAGGTTCTTCAATAAGGTAGATTAATAAAGCATGCTTCCCTAGGTTTCCGGATTAATTCTGGACCAACATAGTCGTAGGACTATGAACGATTTGTATCCTCTCTGCTGTATATATTTTGCTGTTGCCCCAATTAAATCGAATCTCATTCAGGTGAATTTTCGGCTCGTCAGCTATGGCTTCGGCCTGCGCTGCTCGTTCCTGAGTCGCGGTGCCAGCAACGCGTCGGCTGAATCCGCATCGATCAAGATCCCTGCATCGTTTTCCAGCGGCTGCTCGAAATCATTCCAGCCGCGTACACCAGTCCTGAGCGACGCCACGTTGGTATAGCCCATGCTCCACATAATGTCTGCGGCAAGCACAGATCTCTTGCCGGAACGGCAGATCAAGACGATCTCCAGATTGTGTCCATTGACCAGCATCGGCACGGTCTCGTCGTAATCCCATTCGCAGGATTGTTCCAGCACCCCGCGCGGCACATTGATCGATCCGGGAATACGCAATACTGCGAACTCGGCTGGTTCGCGCACATCCAGCAATACCGGTTTATTTCCTGATGCCAGCGATCTGCTCAAGTCCCATGGCATGATTTCTTTCACTCGGGAAAGGGCTTCTGCGACCAAGTCATCGTAACGTTTCATGTCAGTTCAAATACTCCAATTGATTCCACATGCGAAGTATGCGGGAACATGTTCATCACGCCCGCGGATTTGAGCACGTAACCATGAACATGCACAAGAACCTCCGCATCCCTCGCCAGCGTGGCAGGATTACACGAAACGTACACGATACGCCTGGGTGCGGTTAAGGGTGTAATTGCTTTCACGAGTTCATGCGCACCGTCGCGTGGCGGATCAACCAGCCACTTGTCGAACTTGCCCAGCTTGGCAAGTTCCGCTTCGCTCATTTCAAACAGGTTCATAGCGATGTATTCAGTGTTCTTCGATAATCTGTTCGAGGCCGCATTCTGTCTGGCGCGTGCAACCAAAGCAGCGCTCCCCTCGACACCGACAACTTGCGCGCCGCTACGCGCGATCGGCAAAGTGAAATTACCCAGTCCGCAGAAGAAATCCGCGATGCGTTCACCCGGCTGCGGAGCAAGCAATCTCATCGCACGGCTGATCATCACGCGATTCAGCGCGCTGTTCACCTGGGTAAATTCGCTCGGTGCAAACGGCATGACGATGCCGAACTCGGGCAGGCTGTACGATAATGCCGGCGCATCCAGCGGATGAAAAGGAACGATGGTTTCCGGCCCCTTGGATTGCAGCCAGAACTGTATCTGGTGCTCGTCGGCGAAAGTGCGCAAGGCAGCTTCATCCGCACTTGTGGGCGACTCCATCACGCGCAGCACCAGCGCATCGACATGCTCGCCGATTGCCACCTCGATCTGCGGCAATTTATCGCGTATCGACAGGCCGCCGACTAATTCGGCCAGTGGCAATAACAGCTTGGCGATCTTCGGGGCGAGCATCTCGCAGTGGCTCATGTCTGCGACAAAACTGCTGCGCTTCTCGTGGAACCCGACCAGAGTCTTGCCCTTCTTGATGACGTGCTTGACCGACAGGCGCGCGCGTTCGCGGTAGCCCCAAGTCTGTCCATAGATTGGCCGCAAAATGATTTCGGCCTTCACCTTGCCGATGTGCTTCAGCACATCCTCAAGGATGCGTTGCTTGACGGCAACCTGCGCCCTGGCTTCAAGATGCTGCATCGAGCACCCGCCACACACACCAAAATGCGCACACTTTGGCTGTACACGGAGTGGTGACGATTTATATATCTGCGTCACCTGAGCCATCTCAAAAGCTGGTTTCTTGCGGTAGGAAGTGTAGCCGACTACCTCGCCGGTCAGCGCCCCCTCGATAAAGATCACCTTGCCTTCGAAGTGCGCAACGCCGCGCCCTTCCTGGTCCAACGATTCGATTGTTACTCTGTTTTCTGTAGCCATAATAAAAATCACCCTTCGCCAAGCTCAGGGCAAACGATAATTAAGTTGGTTATTTTTTCTGCTTTTGCCAGGCGGCCAGGAATTCTTTCCAGTGCGGCTGGTCAAGCTTACTTAGTTCGGTACGCACCAGTTCGCATTCTTTCTGGAATCCAGCACGAGTCAACATGCCGCGCATCATCTGGAAGCGCAGGAACACCAGCCAGGTATTGGCGACATCGGTCTCGCAGTAGTTGCGTATCTCCTCGATCTTGCCCTGCTGGAACGCTTCCCATACCTTGCTCCCGTCCATGCCCAGCTTGCCTGGAAAACCGATCAGCTTGGCCAGGTCATCCAGCGGGGCATTGGCGCGGCCGGTATACATTGCCAGCAAATCCATCAGGTCGAGATGACGGGAATGATAGCGGCTGATGTAGTTGTTCCACTTGAAGTCCTTGTCATCCTCGCCCTGATCCCAGTAGCGCGCGCACTGCACGCCGTGGATCAGACCGCGATAATGCAGCACCGGCAGGTCGAACCCGCTGCCGTTCCATGAAACGATCTGCGGCGTGTATTTGTCGATGCCGTCGAAAAAGCGTTGGATGATGCTGCCTTCGTCTTCATCCGGACTGCCCAGCGTCCACACCTTGAAGTTATCGCCCTCGCGCAAGGCGCAGGAGATTGCGACAACGCGTTGCAGGTGGTGCTGTAAAAAATCGGTACCAGTCTTCTGGCGACGCAATTGAAAGGCCATCTCCGCCACCTCCTCCTCGCTGACGCGTTCATCCAGCTCATGCAGGGTGCGCAGCCCAGCGATGTCGGGCACGGTTTCAATATCAAATATCAGGGTAGGCTTCATGATGGAATATTTCAGTAATGCGGATCAAGTGTGAATTGTTGCACAAAGACGGCAGTCGCTGTTCATCTGTACTGGTTTCGCGCTGTTTTTCAGGAAGCGCTCAAGTGTTCTTCGGGATCCCTCTATGGTGGCGCGCAACTCCGGAATACAGGATGGCAACCTCCTGCTGGCTCAGGTCCGGAAAAGCTTCGCGCAATGCCTGGCGTGCGTACATGGTCAGCGATGAGCCGGCCCAGCTTTGTTTGGTATCAAAAAACGGCTCGGCAATTCGGCAGGCCGCATCGAATATCTCGCGCAGGTTATGGTTTGAGCGGCGCTCCTGCAACTCTCCACCTGCCCCGTTCATGGATTCCGGTTTGTCCATTTGCAGTTTTTTTCATAAAAAGCACTCAACCGAGTTGCTCCTCCTGGAATTTCTTCTGGATTTCCTCGATTTGATCCCGGCAACTGATCAATGCAGAAACGCAATCGCTATCGAATTTTGAGCCGGCCATAGAGCGCAGGAATACGAAAGCACGCTCGTTGCTCCATGCTTCCTTGTAAGGACGCGAGCTGGTCAGCGCGTCGAACACATCTGCCACCGCGACGATCTTGGCCTCTACGGGGATATCCCCATCCAGCATCCCGAAGTAACCGCTGCCGTTGATTGCCTCATGGTGATACAACGCGATGTTGCGCAGGATCTCCGCATGGGGGAACTCGTCGAGACCAAGATTCTTTAGCATCATATCGACGATCTCGCCGCCCTTGGTGGCATGTGCTTTCATTATGTCGAATTCGGAATCAGTCAGCTTGCCCGGCTTCAGCAGGATCGTGTCGGAAATGCCAATCTTGCCGATATCATGCAACGGCGAAAACAGGAAAATATGCTCCACCAGTTCGTCGTTAAGCTGGTGTTTTTTTGCAACCTCCTTGGCGATCAAGTGCGTGTAACCGGCCATGCGGTTGAGATGGGCACCTGTCTCGATATCCCGATGCCCGGCCATGTTTGCGGCAGTCTTGACGATTGCCAGCAGGTTGCGCGAAGTCGACAGGTCGTGGATTACCAGCAAGGACAGCAGGTGTCCCACCATATCCAGATAATGCAGCGTAGATTCATCGAAGATGTTCTTGCGATAGGAGTTGAAGAACAGGAAGCCAAAAAAATCCCCGTTCATGAACATCGGCATCGTGTAGCTGGATCGGTACTGTCTCGCATTGATACGTTTGGCATGTGTAGCCGTGACGTTACTGAAAATATCGAGGTCGTTTACCACGCGCGGACGACCCAGCGACAATATCTCCTGCAACGAAAAGGAATCGGCCAGTTTTGATGAATACAGCGCCAGCGGATTTTCTCCGTCGCTGCTTTGCGCATAGGTTTTCAAAAGGTCGTTCTTGGGGTCGTAAATCGCCACCGAAACACGGTCAATAAAATCAAACCTGTTCTTCAATAAATCGTGAACAATCTCGATTTTTCTGGGCAGCGGAGATTTCCCGTTTATCGCGGCAAACACATCTTGATGCTCAAACATGGTCATGTAGTGGATTTCGCATAGAAAACACCGTGAAGTGTATCTATCCTGTACGTCAGGTCAACCGGCTTGAACGACAGGTCGTCAAGAAAATAAAAAATCCCGGGGCCTCCCGGGATTTCTGAGTGATGCAACCTGAAGCGAAATTCAGCTTAGGCGAAATTCTTCGCCACAAAATCCCAGTTCACCAGGCTGTTCAGGTAAGTTTCGACGAACTTCGGACGCACGTTGCGGTAGTCGATGTAGTAGGCATGCTCCCACACGTCCACGCACAGCAGTGCCTTCTCACCGGTGGTCAGCGGGGTGCCCGCCGCGCCCATGTTGACGATGTCCAGCGAGCCGTCGGCCTTTTTCCCCAGCCAGGTCCAGCCGGAACCGAAGTTGCCCACGGCGGAAGTCTGGAACGCCTTCTTGAAGTCATCCAGGCTGCCCCACTTCTTGTTGATCGCATCGGCCAGCGCGCCTGTCGGAGCACCGCCGCCGTTCGGCTTCATGCAATTCCAGAAGAAAGTGTGGTTCCACACCTGCGCTGCATTGTTGTACACACCGCCGGGAGATGCCTTCTTCACGATGGCTTCCAGATCCAGGCTCTCGAACTCGGTGCCCTTGATCAGGTTATTCAGGTTGGTCACGTAAGCCTGATGGTGCTTGGCGTAGTGGTATTCGAAAGTTTCCTTGGACATGTGCGGCTGCAGCGCGTCTGTCGCATAGGGTAGTGCGGGTAAGGTATGTTCCATTATTATTCTCCTTGGGGGTGTATAAATCAGCAGACGTTGATTTTAGCCAATTATGCAGCCCCTCACAATAGTTGATAGCCTTTATCGGGATAATGGCACCCGAAAAACCGATCCAGAATCGCACCGCAATCCCAACGCCTGCCTGCCCTAGTGCCGCAGTACGCGGAGTATCATCACACCATGAGTACCCAGCCACGTTTTCTTTGTGACGAAATGCTCGGCAGCCTGTGCCGCTACCTGCGCGCCGCCGGCTACGATACCGCATCTGCCAGTAACGGCACGAGCGATGCCGAATTGTTGCGGCAATGCCGCGAAGAAGGCCGCTATTTCCTGACGCAGGACACGCTGATAATCGAGCACAAAGCTGCCAACGGCATCGCGCTGGTCATGCCGCATGTGCCGCTGGACAAACTCGCCGCACTGGTCAGCGCGCAATACCGGCTCGACTGGACGAGCCACAGCTTCACCCGCTGCTTAGTCGATAACACCGTGCTGATTCCTGCAGACGAAGCCGCGACCGCTAAAGCACCGCTGGATGCGCGCAAACCCGAAGAGCCTCTGCTGCACTGCCCGACATGCGGGAGGGTTTACTGGAAAGGATCGCATTACAAGCGGATGAAGGCGAAGCTGGAAGCATGGCAGGAAAGCAAACGTAGGCTGGGTTGAGCGTAGCGATACGGGCAATCAAGTGCGGTGGGTATTGCTACGCTCAACCCAGCCTACAGACTTTGCTTTCGACGCTCGGCGAGCTCCTTGAGAAAGTCGGAAATATCCCATTCGCAACCACCGCATCCGGATAGCGCACCGGTCCATCTGGAAATGGCTTCGATATCCATCCCTTGATCGTATAGGCGCTGGAGATACATCCTCCGCGTACCGCTGCAATGACACATCACTTCATCTGCCATGCCTGGAACGTCCTCCATCGGCGCCTTTTCCGTCATAACGAAACCTCACTCAGCACCCCGTCAGCAAATACCAGCGCACAACGCACCGACTTCCCGGTAAATATCGCTTGCATCGCAGTTTGGTATTCCCGCATCTGAGCCCGGTAACGGGCTGCGTCCTCGGCATCGCCCAGCTTGTAATCCAGTACCCACACTTCGTCGTCAAACTCGACCAGCCGGTCGATGCGTTTCAGTTCGCCCTGTGAATTGACGTAGGGCATCTCGTTGCTTGCATTGCGGTAGTGCTGCGCATCGAAGAAGCGCGCGAGCTGCGGCAGGGTAAGCAGGTGGTGAGCATGCTGCCAGAGTGCTTCCATTTCGGCAGGTGGAATGGCGAGGCGCTGCTGGAGTTCAGCCTTTTCAATCTCCCCGACAGTCAGATATTGAAGCAGTGCATGCAGCCAAATGCCGCGCTGCTGTTGCTCGGTGTTGCGGGCGGAACGTTTGCCGGTGGAAATGATCGCGGGCAATATCACCGATTCCGAAGCCGCCCCTCTCCCCTGTCCCTCTTCCACCTGCGGGAGAGGGGAGATCGAATGTAATGGATTAGGCTGTTCAGTCACGACTGCCGCAATACGGTCGTACCACGACAATGATTTTTTCTTTTCCTCTTTGTCTTCGCCCTTGCTGTTTCCGCTGACGATCAACGCCTGTTGCGCGCGGGTCATCGCGACATAGAGCAGATTCATCTCTTCGCGTGCCTGCTGAGCGGCATCCTGTTCGAACAGCGACGCGCGTTTTTTGCCGCGCGAAGCCTGATCGGCATAGAGTGACAAATGCAGCGGGCGTTCCTCATGCGTCGGCCAGTCGAGCAACACATCATTGCCCTCCCTGTTCTTTTTTTCCGCATTGGCATCCAGCAGCCAGACGATGGGCGCTTCCAGCCCTTTCGATTCGTGTACGGTATAGATACGCACCGCATCGCCCGCCGTGCCGAGCTTGCCTTCGTCCGGCGCATCGTCCGGGCTGTCGCGCAATTCGCGCAGTTCCTGCAAAAATCGCGGCAGACTGGGGTAGCGCCCGGCATCGACACTCAGGGCGATCTCCATGAAGGCGTGCAGATTGGCGGTGACCTTGGCGCGCATCTCGATCGGCAGCACGGCGCTATAGCGCGCCAGCACGTCGCCCTCGAAGTAAATG